>Ga0172376_10007314_pt1 | contig 11773 bp, 21 predicted proteins | sample Lak35m_FD_121114 | JGI IMG/M metagenome (GOLD analysis project Ga0172376, IMG submission 121114) | Freshwater microbial communities from Kabuno Bay, South-Kivu, Congo - kab_092012_35m | ecosystem: Environmental > Aquatic > Freshwater > Lake | place: Democratic Republic of the Congo: South-Kivu...
AATCTGGCGTGTGATGAAGCTCATGTCTTGCTTCACACCAGCGGCCTTCAGACCGTCGGCCAGTTTCTGGCGCATGGCCTTGATGCGCACGCGCATGTCGCCCAGTTCTTTTTCCCACAGCGCGCGCAGCTCGGGCGTGCCCAGTACCGCCGCCACAATCGCGCCACCGTGCGTGGGCGGGTTGCTGTAGTTGGTGCGGATCACAATCTTGAGCTGGCTCAGCACCCGCGCTGCATCATCTTTGGTAGCGCACAACACAGACAGCGCGCCGACGCGCTCACCATACAGGCTGAAGCTCTTGGAAAACGAGGTGGACACAAAAAAGTCCATGCCCGACGCCACAAACTTGCCGATCACCGCGCCGTCTTCGGCAATGCCGTGGCCAAAGCCCTGGTAAGCCATGTCCAGGAACGGCACCAGTTGATGCGCCTTCAAAGCGACGATCACTTGATCCCACTGCTCTGGGATGATGTCGTAGCCGGTCGGGTTGTGGCAGCAGGCATGCAGTACAACGATGGTGCCCGGTGCAGCGGCGTTCAGGTCGGCCAGCATGCCGGCAAAGTTGAGGTCGCGCGTTTGCGCGTCGTAATAGCGGTAGCTTTCCACGGTAAAGCCGGCGTTGGTGAACAGCGCGCGGTGGTTTTCCCAACTGGGGTCAGAAATCAGCACCTTGGCTTGGGGTTTAAGCTTCTTCAAAAAGTCCGCACCCACCTTCAGACCGCCGGTGCCGCCCAGCGCCTGGACGGTGGCCACGCGGCCACTCTTGACCGGCTCGCTGTCGGCGCCAAACACCAGCGACTTGACGGCGGCGTCGTAGGCGGCAATGCCGTCGATGGGCAGATAGCCGTGTGGCTTGGGGGCGTCCATCATGGCTTTTTCTGCGGCCAGCACGCATTGCAGCAGCGGCAGTTTGCCGTTGTCGTCAAAGTAAACACCCACGCCCAGGTTGACCTTGTTGGGGTTGGCATCGGCGTTGTATTGCTCGTTCAGACCCAGAATCGGGTCGCGCGGGGCCATTTCGACAGCGGAAAAGAGAGACATGACAGGCTTTCTTGGTGGTTAAACAACAAGGTGATTTTAGACCGCGGGTTTGTACGGATGGTCTGCGCAAGTGCGGTTTGTCTGGCTTTTCAGCCGGCACGCTCAGCCAGCAGCATCGGGTACGAAGCACTTTACAAAGCGCTTTGCCCCAACGTTCAAAGTGAATTGGAATCTGACCCCAATTAAAATTATTTCAACACCTTCGTCAACGCAGCAAACACGCCCACCGCAGCAAAAATGGCGGTGATGGTCCAACGTTGGGATTTGGCAATCGCTTTGATGAGGTCTGCCTTCAACTCTGCCATCTCTTTACGAACTTCATCGACATCACCGCGCGTGGCAAGTTGACTTGCATGCAGTTGGTAGCGCCTATCGATAGCCAGGTTAAGCTCATCGGCAAAAGCCGCCGCGTCGGAATCATCAACGCCCAACTTGCGAAAAGTTTTAAACACAACGGCGTCAATGCTCATGGGTGAGCTCCAAATGCTTGGATCAGTTTATCACTCAAGCACGTGCTCCAGTTTTGAAAAATTGGCGACGGCGATGGCGATCAGCCCGCCCATCATCCACTTCAGCAGATTCAAATCGGCTTTGATTGGCAGTAGTTCTATCTGCAGGTCTTTTTTAGTCACCAATTCGGACTCATCAATCGCCAGACGCATTGCCTCAGTCAGCCCTTCAGCCTGCCTTTCATCAAAGCCAGCCTCTTGCGGCTTGCGAACAAACCTGTGCGTATCAAACCAGATCGAAGACATGGCAATGCACTCTGTCATCGTCGCACGCAGCGTGTCTGACTGCATGTAAAAATCTTTGCCCAGCTTGAGCAATCCAAACGCACCAAGCGCCTGCAGTTTGTCGGTGGGTATCATTCTGGCTAACGCCACAGGATTCAGCCAAAACTTGCACTCGCCATCACCAGAATCGACATGGATGGGGGACGGTTCGTTACCTTCATCCGAATATAAATGAAAACGGAACCCCAGCATTCTCAGGACGGTTGGCCTACGTCAAAGTATAGGCCGCTTGCCGTCACGAAATGAAGAACAGAGCCAGCAGCCCCTGAATAGCATGGGCTTTAGCCATATTTCTTTTAAATTAGTTGGAATCTGACCCCAATTACCTTTGGCGTATGTATTACGTGCAGCAGGGCGACGTCTTGATTGTGATGCTGGGTGGTGGCAACAAATCCACTCAGCAGGCAGATATAAAAGCGGCTATTGCCTTGTCTAAAAACCTTAAGGAGTCTGACAAATGACCAAAAAAATAAACGCCCCTGCCTTGCCAGATTTTGATATGGCCAAGTACCTGCCTGACGATGAGGCGATTGCAGAGTACCTGACGATCGTGCTGGAAGAAAACGACCCTGCCTTGCTGGCCGCTGCACTGGGTGATATTGCCCGTGTGCGTGGTATGACCGAGATTGCCAAAGCCAGCGGTATTGGACGCGAAGCGCTCTACAAAGCGCTGCGCCCCAACGCACAACCCCGCTTTGACACCATTGCCCGCGTGTGCAGCGCACTTGGCGTGAAGCTGGTGGCGCAGGTGGCCCATGCGTAACGGGTGTCTGCGCATGCATGTTCTGCGCTTGAATTGGTAAGCCCCGCCGAGTTGCCCGGGCGGGCCGGTGTTCAAGGATTTAAGGGTAGCGTCCCCTTTCCCCCGGTGGGTATCATTCCAACAACTGCGTTACCGCGTCAACTGTTACGCAGCAAGTGGCAATGGCGCTTGAAATCGGCCAAGTGCGGCGCCCGTGACCGTGATGTCTTCGTCCAGCGCTTCCCACCGCATGGCTGATCCACCCAGACGCAAAGTGACACCAGCCAATTGCTCTTGCGTTGCTTGTGCCAATCGGTTAAATCTTGCTGCAGGGAAACCGATTTGACGACCGTCAGTCAACTCCATGAAAACAATTCGGTCTACCACCCACACCCGTGTTGCCACGAACTCGATTTCACTCGGATTGAAATTCATCGTATTTTTCCAATAAAAAGGTTTGGTGTTCATAAACCAAACGTTCAACTTTGCGAATGTCAACCGCGCTCATGCCGTGATTTCTGGCGAGCGCCACAGGATTCAGCCAAAACTTGCACTCGCCATCACCAGATTCAACATGGATGTGGGACGGTTCGTTACCTTCATCCGAATAGAAGTGAAAACGGAACCCCAGCATTCTCAGGACGGTTGGCATACGTCAAAGTATAGGCCGCTTGCCGTCACGAAAGTCACCATGGGAAAAATGACTCGTAAGACGCTATCAATAATAGAGCTATTAGCCCTTGAATAGCGTTGGATTCAGTCGGATTTCTTGTAAATTAATTGGAATCTGACCCCAATTAAATCCAAGCTATCCGTTGGATGCAGGGGATGCCATGGCTGCCCGCGCCGCTTGTGCTAAAAATCCACTGCGACTGGCGCCGTGGCTGCGGGCGTATTCATCAATACGGTTGAGCAACAAGCGAGGCACGGTGATATTGATCTTTTCAGCAGGCCCCAGGTATTTCTCTACTGGCACGTCCACTACCGCCCACACACCGTCGGCGTAATCAGGATTGGCCTGGTGTCTCGCAATGGGGGCTCTGGCGGGAATGTCTGCGCCATCCGCAATCAACGTTTCCACGTGCAGATCAATCGCCTCCTGCACGCTGGCCAAGGCGTCGTCCAGATCATCACCGGCAGAAAAGCAGCCGGGCAGATCGGGCACGCAAACGCCATAGCGTTTGCCATCATCAGAATGCAAAACGACTGTGAACTTCATGGCACCTGCCTCCAGTTATTTACGCCATCCCGCCTGGCGCTGAATGCTGTACAGCGTAGGGGTTGGAATGTCCCCGTCCGGGTATTTCACAGTTACCAAGCCTGGTTTGGACGGGTGCTTGAATTGGTGGTGGGAACCCTTAACTCGCGCCAAATACCAACCGTCCGCTTCAAGTTTCTTGATAACTTGCTTGCTGTTCATGGTGGGTAGTGTAACCACCAACCCTCAAGCGTTGCGCGTGATGAATAAAAGCGACCCCGTCTGAAAGTTAGAAATCAGCCAACCCGTCAGGCTGACTACAACCGCAACCAGAACGCCCAAAACGCTATGAACGCGAGAGCTGTCAGCCCATGGACAACGGGGGCCTAAGCGGTATTTCTTGCAAATTAATTGGAATCTGACCCCAATTAAATCCTTCACGCCGCCAGGCGCTGCACCTTGGGAAGACCTGACTGGCGAACCTGCCACAGGTCGAAGGCCTGCTGCAGACTCAACCAAAATTCAGCGCTGGTCTGTAATGCAGAGGCCAGCCGACAAGCCATTTCTGCACTCACGCCAGCTTTGCCATTAAGAAGTTTCGAAAAGGCCTGGCGCGACACGCCGATACGCAACGCAACTTCTGTCACCGACATATCCACAGGCAAATACTCGCGCAAGACTTCACCTGGATGGGGCGGGTTATGCATGGTCATCATGATAAAAATCTCTCTTAGTGGTAATCAACATAATCAAGAAGCTCAACATCCTCATCAACAAACAGGAAGGTCAAGCGCCAATTGGCGTTGACCACCAATGCATGGTGGTTTTTCATGTCGCCCTGAAGCGCGTGCAATTGCCACCCTGGTGGCGTCCTTAAATCGTCTGGTGCTTGGGCTGCATTCAGTGCCGCCAATTGCAAGCGCAGACGAGTTGCATGGGTCGTCTGGATGCCCGCTGCACTGCCTGTTTCAAAAAATCTTTGCAACCCTTTGTGCTTGAAGCTTTTGATCATGACATGAAGTGTAGCTTGTCACGTGTCAGTTGTCAGAACCCCCAATCAAACCCAATTCTCAAGTCGCAAGCCTGGCACCTTGGCAAACTCTCGCGTGTTGTTGGTGACCAGCAGAGCATGCTGGTTCAGGGCGTGTGCGGCGATCAGTGCGTCGAGCGACCCAATAGGCGTACCACGGCGTTCCAGGTCAGCGCGCAAGTCGCCATAAGCCCAAACGGCGGCGGTATCAAAAGGCAAAATGACAAGCGGTGCCAAAAACATTTCCAACGCTTGGCGGTTGCGAGCTGAACTGCTTTTGGCAAGCAGGATCATGGCACGATCTCGGCACGAACCTGCTCTTTGGGCTGCGCACGGGCCAAGACAAAACCGGGCTCAAAAGCAGCCAACCTGTCTGCCAGCATTTGCCACGGGTCATCTAAAGGCAGCAGCAAAACGCCGTTGCCAAAATGGCTGACCCTCACTTCTGTGCCCGTAAAGCGGTATTCTTCAGGCAGCCGAACGGCCTGGCTGCGGCCAGATTGAAAAAGGCGGGCCGTGTTGATTTCAGACCCCGAAGTTGGTGGACACCAATGACATCCACCAATTATTTCCGCTGTCCAGCGTAAATAATTGGAATCTGACCCCAATTAAAAACCCCGCCGGGTTACCCAGGCGGGGTTTGAGTTACAACCGTCAACTGGCTTGCGCCAGCGTTGGATCAGAAGTTGTGGGTAATCACAAATTCGAAACCAGACTGATTCAGAGCAGCCGGGGCAGCAGGGGCACGAGCGGCAGTTCCAATAGCGTTCTCGCTGTCTTTGGCGTAATTCGCTTCAACCGATGTGCGCTTGCTCAGATTGTACTGATAGCCCAAACCAAACTTGGAGTGGTTACGCACGCCGTTGACTTCTGAACGGGCATAGCCAAACTTGGCAACACCGCTGCCCACAGGAGCGGTCAAACCAAGCAAGTAACCTTTACCGTCGCCCAGACCAGCGGCCGTACCATCGTCATAGGAATTGATACCCAGCGACACTTTGGCCGCGCCGAAGTTATAAGAACCATACAGGCTGGTTTGAGCCGGATCAATGCCAACGCCACCACCCTTGCCCCAAGCCAGACCGGCTGCCACCGGGCCAGCAGCGTAGCTCGCGTACAGATTGGTTATGTCATTCGTACCCACGACTTCAGAGAGACCATGCGACACGCCAGCCTTGACCGGACCAAAAGCCCCGTCGTAGCGTACAGAATTGTTGACGCGCACAAAGGCCCCGGTCGTGCCCATGCCAGCGTCACGCAAATTAGCAACACCATCACCACCCCACGGGTCAACTGCATTGGTAACTTCCAAAAAGCCGGCGTTGTATTGACGGCCAAAGTTGACGACACCAAAACCACCCATCAAACCAACTTTGGAAAAGCCATTGAAATTAACACCTGTCAGCGCGCCGGTGTCTGCAGCAAAACGCTGCTCAAAGCCAAACGTGGCCTTCAAACCACCGCCCAAGTCTTCCACGCCGGACATGGACCAGCGACTGCCATGCACGTCGTTGAAGCCGGCAGTGGTATCGCTGAGTTTTTGATACCCAACGTTGACCCTACCAGCCAAGGTCACCGACGATTGCGCCATGACGGCACCAGATGCGGCCAAGACGGCCAATGCAACTAATGATTTTTTCATGTGAAATATCTCCAAGGTTAAACAAAGGGCTCCGGAACTGACGATGCCAGAACCCCGGGCCAACCTCCTTGTTCAGGAAGCTAGGCACGATTGAAACAGATGTCGCACCAACAAGGGCGTTTACGCAGCAAAAAATTCACGCATCCGCCCGATCCGTGGCACGCTTGCAACAAATTGAAACATCTGCGCCAAGTGGGCGTAAAAAAGCCGCCCGAGGGCGGCTTGTGATGACAACACACAGAGCCGGAAGAACCGGCCTGTTGTTCTTTAGAACCTGTGTTGGATACCGATGGCGTACACGTCTGCTGTTGAATCTGCAGCAGCACCTTGGGTTGCACTCCCGTGGCTCAAACCACCGTACACGAATGTACGTTTGGACAAGGTGTAAGACGCGCCGAGACCAAAACCCTTGCGAGATTGGTTACCAGCGGTTGCGTTGTCATCCGACTTGGCGTAGCCAGCCGACAGGGTCAAAGCGGCGCTGACCGGAAAGTCTGCGCCAATTTCCCATTCGTTTGCATCAGCGCCGCTGACACCGCCCATGTTGCCGGCCTTGCCATAGGTGACCTTGCCTGTTGCAACACCAAAGTTGTAGCTTGCAGCAAGCACCGTGTAATTGACAGCGCTGGCAGCTCCAACACCGTCTTCAGACTGGTAGCCAAACTGGGCCGCCAAAGGGCCACCTTCATAAGCCAGGCTCATGCTGGTAACTGCAGTGCCAGCAACGCCTTCGTCCAGGCTATAGCTGAGCGCACCGGTGATGCCGCTGAAAGTGGGGCTGGTGTAACGGATAGTGTTGCCTGGGTTGCCTTTGTAACCCGTGGTTTTGAACACTGAATTCAAAGCCGGATCGACGAACGTATTGACGGGGGCCAAAGCAGAGTTGAACACGGTGGCAGACGCGCCAGAGATGTCGTCGAAGGCAGTCCAAGTTTTGCCGATGTCAATCGCGCCGAAGCCACCAGAAACGCCGACCTGCGCAACGCGACCAAACGCAGTACCAGCGGTAGCAGTACCGGCGTCAAGTTTAAAACCTTGCTCCAGTTTGAAATTGGCTTTCAAACCGCCGCCCAGGTCTTCCGAGCCCTTCAGGCCCCAGCGCGAACCATTCACGCCGCCACTGTCAACTTTGGTCGTGGAAGTGGTAGCGCCAGCGCCAGAATCCGTCTTGATGTTGCCAAACCAGATGTCGGCAATACCGTAAACGGTAGCGTTGGATTGTGCAGAGGCTGCGCCCGCTGCGGCCAGAACGGCCAATGCAATTAGCGATTTTTTCATAGTCAAATACTCCAAGGTTAAACAAAGGGTTCCGCTGCAAACGCGCCACGGAACCCAGGGCCAACCTCCATGTTTCAGGAAGTTGGGGTCTATTGAACCAGATACAGGCGGTACTCACCCTTGTGACGGTCTAAAACTTTGTAAAGCTCGCGTGAAGAGTGGTGAGCGTGCAACACCTGTCTGTGTCATGGCCAGCTTTGGCGACCGACGATTTGGCTTCGCCGAAACTTCGTTTTCTGTGGTTCCCCAATGCAGAGGCGTGGTCGCGGTGCTTGGCATCAAGCGGGCGATCGTTCATCAGTTCTCTCACAATTGCTCGCATCTTTTCCCAGTCGTATCGCCCGGATTTTTTGACGCGTTTTTTATCAATTTTGAATTGACGTGTCTCTTTGAGAAATCTGGACATTTGCCACGCTCATAGGTCGTCAATGCTGACGTCCGTCACCTTGCCATCCTTGGCCGCCTTGATGGCGGCCAGCGTTGTGGCGTTGGGGCGCGGCATGTCTATGGGCAAGCCACCTTGCTGCACAACAGTGCGCAGAAATAAGCGAATGGCGGTACTTAAATCCAAACCAGCAGCTTTGAGTACAGCAGCGGCTTCGCGTTTAAGCGCGGGCTCAATTCTGGAACGGACATCAACAGTCATCATGGCGACGGTCTTTGTATGAAGTGGTATGTGGCTGATTTGTAGCTACGTTGTAGCGGTTTGGGTCAGACGAGTGATGTGGCGCACGCCTGCGGTTCTACATCGGCTCGACGCCGACGATCAGCGCGTTGGACGCTGAATACCGACACCGTCAATGCGCGCGTGACTCTGGTGCAGTGGATGATCGGCTTCAACTTGGCATTTGCGATGACCGTGTTCTGAAAAATTCTTTCTTGAGCATTCCAGCGCGGAGGCTGGCTTTGACAGCCGACGATTTGGCTTCGCCGAAACTTCGTTTTCTGGTGCGCCAATGCGGAGGCAACCAATGACTGCGGCCGTGCGGGTTGAAGGGTCAGTGACTAAGCAGTTTGGCCAGCACGGCAATGATTCCGCCAATAACAAACCCAAGCATCCATTTGATCTGGGAGACTTCTGTTTTTAGCACAGCCATGTCAGTTTTCAGGGGTGACAGTGCAGCGTCAAGCCCTTTGTTGGTGATCAACTCGTCTTGCGCTTCGGCAATCACTCGCACCACGGTCTATGCTTGATCAGCAGAAAAACCTGCAGACTTCAGCCGATCAGACAATTTAAGGGAGTCAAAAGTGATGGTGCTCATGGCGCTAATGTACCCTAAATCTGACCCAAGCCGCGTGCTGACCTTGGACAGCGACTTTTTGATTTACCGCCGCCACGGACGCAAGGTCATTGCGCTGCTGATGCCGATGAAGGGTTGAACCGAAATTGTTCATTAGGGCTTGGGATGGTAGCGAGTGCATTTGCGAGGCAGTTTGGACCCGACTGCGAAGCCTGTAGCCGTAGCTACAGGCGACAAAGAAGGGCAAAAATGACCGCAAATGCGCCGCTGACACCCAAGCAGCACCGCAGGTGCGCCTAATGGACAATCTCGTTTAAAGAGCGATGCTGGCTGCTAGCCGCTGTCGAACAAAATTGTGCAAGCAATACACAATGTGTATCATTGCACCTCGTCTGATGTCAATATACAGGAGCGTTTGATGACCTCTGCTTCAGTTAGCCCTGCTTCTTTTAGCAGCGCCGTCAATTTGCGTGTGCGCAACGATATTCGCGCACTGATTGACCGCGCGGCCAGTTCCAAAGGCAAATCGCGCTCTGAATTCATGATAGATGCAGCGCGCCGTGCAGCAGAAGACACCTTGTTGGACCAGGCGCTGGTGCTGGTTGACCAACCGACTTACGCGCACTTTCTGGCGGTGTTGGATCAACCTCCGGGCGGAGCCGGGTTTGAACGTTTAATGGCAGCGGGAAAGCCTTGGGCAGCGTGAACCTGCTGGCTCCGTGCCTGCTGACAGCAGAAATGGATGCCACGGCTTTTGACTCAACTGAGCCAAGTCTGAACACATGGCTCAAAAACCGCGCCATGTCGAACCAGAACAACGGTGCATCGCGGACTTATGTGGTGACAGATCGCTCCAAACAGCGCCAGGTGGTGGGCTATTACTGCTTGGTCAGTGCGGCGCTGGCTCTCACGGACGCACCGGGCGCAGTGCGGCGCAATATGCCAGACCCGATCCCCATGGCGCTTCTGGGGCGGCTTGCTGTTGACCGCAACTGGCAGGGGCTGGGGTTGGGCGTGGCTTTACTGCAAGACGCTGTGTTGCGAACCCAGCAGGCGGCCGAGATCATTGGCGTGCGGGGACTGCTTGCACACGCGCTTAACCCGCAAGCCAAAGCTTTTTATGACCACCATGGTTTTTCGGCGTCGCCCACGCAGCCCATGACACTGGTGCTGTCGCTGAAGCACCTGTAAAACCATTTCGAAAAATTGGACGCTACTGCCCAAGTCCACCCTGCGTTTGCCGCTAGATGTGATCGCCTTCTGGAAAGCCCTCGGCCCGGGCTGGCAAACCCGCTTGGCAGAGCGGTTGAGCCAGAGGTAGAGAGGCGGGAATGTGCCCAAGCTCAAAGATCAGCCCGGCAGAACAAGCGTTGATCCCAAATGACATTTTGACTTGTCGAGACCACAAGCTGTGCTGCCGCTGGATGACGCGGATTGACCAGCGCATTGAATTCCGATTTGGCAACCACAGCGGGCACGATCAAGACCGCGCTTCTGAGCTCATCCAGCCATGGGTCGCCAAACCGGCGGGCAATCGAAAAATCATTACTGTCCCACCCAAGCGGCAATGTCTGTGGATCATGGCGCTCGATGTGCATATCATCTGGAACATCCGCCACCACATGGCCATGCGTCACCGGTATCCGGCCAATATTGGCATGTACCAGTATTTCCAGCATGGAGCAGGCGTAGCTTAGAGAACCGTAGATTGCGGGTCTGCCTGGACTATTCCAACGACCTCCCGCCATGGCAGCACCCGTGCCGTCCCACAGCGCGTGCCGACTGTCGCCAATCCGAAAAATCTGCATGGGAAATTTGCCTTACGCAGCAATGCCGTAAAACAGCTTCCAGAGCAACTCCTCAACGCGTCGGGCGCCTAACTCTGTCATGGAGACGTTCAGTGGTGTTTGCCCGTTGAGCATGGGATGAGGCGTGTTCAAAAACAAGCGGGCATCGTCAGGCGAGTTCCAGACAAATTCAGTGGTTGCAAAAATCCTGGCCAGGCGTTCTGCTCTTTCAGATTCACCCGGGGTGAGACTGGTGCGACGACGTTTGTAGGTCGCCTCGGGGATGATGCGATAAAGAAGCTTTTGAAAATCATCGACACTCGAACAGACACGGTCAACGCTGGCTTTGAGTGCGCCCTTGGGTAATCCTTGCGCCACCAGGTCATTGCGCTGCTAATGCCGGTGAAGGGTTGAGAGGGACATTCCTTTCACGGTGCGCAGCTTGCAGCGCGGTCGCTTTGCTTTACACATGCTCAGCATGTCCACCATCACATTTGACACCTTTAAATTCGTTGACAGGCTTGAAAAAGCCGGGTTGTCGCGTGAGCAAGCAGCGGCTATCGTCGAGGCCCAACGCGAAGCCTTTTCTGAAGCCCTTGACGCCAGCGTGGCCAGCAAGGCAGATGTGCGTGATGTGCGGGACGACGTTGCCAAATTGGACAAAGAGGTGGCCTTGGTCAAGGCAGACGTTGGGCTTGTCAAGTGGATGACAAGCGCATTGATTGCTCTGGTGATTGCCAACTTTGCCAAACAGTACTTCTAAATTCCACCTGATCGCGCAAAAGCAGGTGGGCGAGGCATCCCGGATCGCCCCCCAGCGCGACACCGACAAATTCGATGCCCGCCTGAACCGGGTGCGGTGGCTGGCTTTGACAGCCGACGATTTGCTTTACCCCGGTACTATGTTAACGTGAAAGAACGGCGTATCCGGGCGAGCGACACCCTGACCCCGCCTGGGCCAAGAGCAAAGCGATAGCGGTGGCTTGGTTAGTTAATCAGTAATCAGGCGGGAGTCGGTAC
>Ga0172376_10007315_pt1 | contig 11773 bp, 9 predicted proteins | sample Lak35m_FD_121114 | JGI IMG/M metagenome (GOLD analysis project Ga0172376, IMG submission 121114) | Freshwater microbial communities from Kabuno Bay, South-Kivu, Congo - kab_092012_35m | ecosystem: Environmental > Aquatic > Freshwater > Lake | place: Democratic Republic of the Congo: South-Kivu...
CTTGCGACCTTGCCTTGGCTAACCAAGCCTCTTTCGCTGCGGCTACGGCTGGGTTCATTTCCTTTCCAGCGGGTGCGCTGCTTTGACGCTGCTGTGCACCTTGACCGCCGTTGTTTACCTTGAACCGCTTAACCTCTTTCAAGGTGCTTTCAAACAACTGCTCGGCGGTTAGCTGCGAAGTCGTGCCGCCTGTTACGATGTTGTTGTCCTTGTCGTAAACAAGGATTTTGCCGTTCTCTTTAATGAAGTTGTACTTGTCGTTTATCTTGGTCAGCCATACGCCGTTCTTGACAATCTCATCGGCATCGTCAACCCAATTGGCGGCATCAAATAAACGCTGCACCTCGGCATCGGTTTGGGCTTTTTCAAGTTGCTTAACGGCATCGGATTTGGCGTTTTGAACCTCAGCCAACAGCTCGGCTTCCTTGACTTTTGCGGCCTCGTTCATATCACGAAGTTGGTCCCGCTCCTTCTTGATTTGCTCAATCTCGGGTTTGGATTTCCCCGCCTCGATTGCGGCGGCCAATTGCTCGTTTAAGGTTTGCATTTTCGCTGGAACAAGTTCAACAAGTTCATCGAAAGACTTACCCTTACCCTCATCGCCAATCAATGCCTTTAGCTTGTTTTCGGCCGTGCCTCTTGCCTTGCCGAAGGTGGCGTTAATTTCCTTTAAATGGGTTTCTCGGTCAATAAACCGTTCGCCCAAGGCGGTGCGAATTGTGTCTTCGTTTGCGTCCTCGGCAATTTGTATGCCCGTTAACTTTTCAAAGATTTCCTTATTGATTTCCATTTTGTTGTTGTTTGCGTGAATTTTTGCTTGAATTTAACTGCGCTTCAAGTTCTGCGATTTTGGCTTGCAAAGCGGCTTCCTTTTGCTCGGAATCGGTCAACCTGTTTTCAAGGTTGGCAAGTAATGCGTTCTGCTGCTCGGCTTGGTCGATGAACTTTTGGTCAATGCCGTAGCCGCTGAAGTTCTTGGCTTCCCAATCTTCTTCCAGCATATAGCCCAATGAACCGAACTTGGCTTTCATTTCGGCAATTTTAGGCCATGCCGTTTTAGGGATTTCTAACTTGCGCCCGAAGTTGGCGGGCTTGCCGGGATTGTGCGTCCTTTCGGCTTGGTGTTTGGCTACCCGAATAAACGTGTAGCACTCTCTTGTTGTTGTTTGCATATAAAGGGGGTTTGATTACACTAATGAAGGGGGCGGTGCTGGTGTTAATTGGTCTGCAATGCCCGAAGCAATACCAAGCACGATTGCCCGCTGTTCGGCGGTTGCAAGGTCATCAAAGTTCTCGTTTTCTTCGTGCGCTTGGTTCAGGATTGTTACAAACGAATTGTGCAAGATTACCTCGGCTTCGGTGGCGGTGCTTCCAAGCATACCTCTAACCGTGATGTCATCTTTCGACCATAGGCGGTCAAGTTTAATTTGCAGCTTAATCATTCGTTCCACTTTAGGCGAAGCGTTAAAGCGTGTGCCGACATATTGGTAAAGAAGCGAAGCCAATGCGCTGTCGGGCATTGATTGGTCTTTCGCCGTTCCGATTTCGGTTGTTATGTCTTCGTAGCTGCGGAAGTTGAACGAAGTCGGTACTTGAATGCTTGGCTTTTCAAAGGTTGCGCCATACCTCATGTGGCCGATTGCCTCGATTGCCATATCCATAAGGGCAAAAAGTTCACGTGCGAATTGCACCATAAATGTCTGCCATTCTTCCTTTTCAATTTGCTTGCCTGTTGCCGTTGCGCTGTTCGCTTGTTCAGGCTCAAAGAACATACCGAATGCCGACCTTCTGCGACTTTCAATTTGTTCGCTGGTATATTTAAGAATATCGCTGGGTGGTGCTGCGAATTGAACGGGCGGCGACATTGCCAAGGTGTTGGCTTCGCCCATTCGGGTTGTGGCGGCTACCTCATAAATGCCCGTTGGGGAATGGTTTAAGTTCTTACCTGTTCCGTTACACTTGCCGCAAGTGGTGTACTTGCCTTGGTCGGCACTCCATACTTGGCCACCTTCGCACCCAGCCGCATCGCATCTATCAACAACGGCAATGATAATCGGGAACGCAAGGCGGTAGGTTGACATCATTAGGTTGCTTTCCAGCCTGATTACCGTGTTAAGGTGCGGTATAGCATCGCTGAACGCTGAACGGTACAAGACCTCGCCATCGTCCATAATCGGCTTGCCGCCTAATTTCCAAGCGGGCAAATAGCCCCAGCCGTGCTTAAAAGTTTCAACCAGCTCAAATGTTAGGTTGCCTTTGTCATCTTTGCCGTTAACGTATGCCTCATAAATACTCTCTTTGTCAATGTACTTAAAGGCCATTTTGTCGCTGTCCTTGCCGTTCCAAATAAGGGCATATTCGTTGGCCTTGTAGCCGACAACGTATTTCTCCTTGTAGATTTTGGCAATCGGGGCAATCATTTCCGACTGGTCAACGATTTCATATTCCTCTCCTTCCTCGTTGTACACCGTTTTCATCGGCATATAGTCGGGGCAAACCACAAGCAATTGGTTCGGGTAGTTTATTTTGGCCTCCCGAACGATGTCAAAGAAGTACGCCTCAATGGAATAATACTCAGGGTAAAGCCCATAAAAGTATTCCTTTTGCTCCTCATTCGGCCATTCAATTGAATAGTTTTGGCTGTTGGCCACCGCCTTTGTACGGTTCAATGCCCTGTTCCATTCGGTGTTGGTGGTAGGCTCATAAAGCCCTTTTTGGTATTCCCATTCTTCGGGCTGTTGGTTGGGTGCTTTAGACCGCAGAATTTCATAGGGGAACTGGTCGGCCTCGGCGTGGACGGCAACTGCATTCCTTTCCCTAATGGTGTCAACGTAAATTTCGTTAAAGTCGGGCAAGGAATCGTAATACGTTTCGGTTTGAAATTTCTTGTCGTACTTGCTGGGCATACCAATTACGTTCCGTTTTTTGCGGATTGCTTTGGCGGCGTGGTCGATTAGGCTAAAGATGTCTGCCATTTGTTGGGGCTATTTACACAAAAATACGCAAACCTACTCTATGTGTTGCAACATTTCGTTAAGGTGCAAACGAATGACCGCATCGGTGCTATCGTGGTTCCCTGCCAAAATTAAGCAATTGCCCTTCTTGTCAATTTCTAAATGCCTTGGGAAAGTTACGTAATAAGGCAGGGGGCTTTGCGAAGCGTGGGGGTTCGGCGGCACGGTCTTGATGGTTTCGTAGGTCGCTTTCCAAAGGGGCGTTCTGCTCCAGCGTAACGCCTTGAACGGTGGTTTGGCTTCTAATTCCATTAACCCAGCCCAATACATTCTAAAGCCGTTAATGAACTGGCATACGTGAAAAATCGTGTATAGCTTGCCCTTGTGTTCCACCAATTGCGTGCCGCCTCTTATGTGGTAGCGTGTTAATGTCGGCGGCTCGGTTTTGTATTCTTTAATAGGCGTATCCCAATCGTATTCAACAACGTGGCCGGGTGCGTATAGAACGTGCAATTTGCCGTCATAAACGAACGGCGACCAGTTCTTTTCCCTTCCGTCATAATCAGCGGGGCGACTTGCTGGGGGTTTCATAAGACAAGAACTGCCGTCATCAAGGTAGCCGAAGTACATCTTGTACCCGTCATTAAACATAATTGCTGGTCTGCCGTTTAGCATTACGCCGCAAGGGTCTTCAGCGTGGCCATTCTCGGTCTTAAAAGGAATGATGCGACCATTGGTAGGCTTGCCACCATTCCAATCCCATAAAGCAATCTTCCTATCCCTAAACCAAGGCACTTTATCAAGCCGTGTTGCGTATAGGTCGCCAACCAATGTGCCATTAAATGCGTTGGTAAATGGCGGGATTGCCGCTGACTTATATGGCAGAAGTTTGAATTCGGGTTGCAGTTTTGACGGGAAAGCATCGTAGTGAATCTTGCGAACATCGGGCTTTTCAACCTTGCGTTCGGGTTTACTTATGGCGAACTTGGCTTTCATTAAATGGTGCGCCTTGGCTGCCGTTACATAACCGTACATTTGCTTCTCAATGTGAGCAACAACCCTATCGTAAAGGTCGTAGGTTTTCCTCGCCTCGCTGCTATATTGCCCGTAGCACCCAACGAAGTAATGGTTGCGTTTAAGGTCGGCGAAGTCGGGGGTCTTGGCTTTGAATTGAACAGGCGTAATGCCAAGGTCAGCGTTTACGTTTGCTTGGCACAGGGCTACATTAAAAGCCAATTCATCGGGGAAGCTATGCCCCCAATGTTTGGTCGCTAAATGCTCCTTGTAATTCGCCTTGGCGTTCGCCCATACCTCGGCAGCTTTCGGGGTGTTCTTCCAATACAGGATTGATGAATTGATTTCGGGCAGCGTTCCTGTTTCGGGCAGTTCAAATTCCGCACGCACTTTGTCAAGGGTTAACCATAAGCAGGGCCACGAATCGTTGGTTAGGTCAGTTTGCGAAACCACTTGCGAAGCAAAATCGAAACCAGCGCAACGCTGCCATAGGGTGTTGAGTTCCTGTACAGCCACGCCGTCAGCATCAAGGTACATCGTTTCATCGAATGGGGTGTATTTATCAAGGTGTAGTTTGAATTTGCCGGGCGCAATCCTTCCAGTCGCATCGTTCAAATCGGCGGTGTTAATCGGCATAACGTGGGCAACGTACTTGCGTTCACGTTCAGGCAGTAGGTCAATGTTGCCGACAATGGCAATCGGCACATCGGGGCTGAAATGGGCAAGGCTGTTGACCATGTTTTTGGCCCATTGGCCGTAACTTGAATTGCCTGACAGGAATAAAAGGTAACCTTTCATAAGTTGTTTGCTGTTCAAAGGTAGCAATTAAATGCAAAAAGCCCCAAGTTGGGGCTAATTGTGGGTTCTTAAGGGAAACGAAGTTTGTACCCTATCGGTAGTTGGCTGATTTGCTTTTAGCGTATATGTACCCTATCGGGGGTTTGTTTAAAGTGTATTAAGGTGTACTATTTATTGAAATTGTGTAAGAAAAACCAAGGCTTGTGTAACATAGTGCGGTTTATTGCTCTTTGTTTGGCGAAGTTAAAGGTTATTTGCGCTGAGGAATTGCACCAGCGTTGCAATGGTTTCAGGCTTGATTTGCGTCCAATCCTCGCACCGCATTTCGGCGGTAACAAGTTCGCTGTCCTTGTAGGTAAGTTCAACGAAAAAGTTGGACTTTGGCCGATTAAACACGAAGGTTAAAAACTCATCGTGCGCATAGCTTCGTGAAAGCTCAAAACCGCCGTTCAGCAGTTCTTCGTTGATTCTAATTTGTTGGCTCATTGGTTAATGTTTCTGCAAACCTATACAAAAAACCAATGCACAAGTGTTAAGAAGTGTTAAAACAAAAAGCCCCCAAGTAGGGGGCTAATTGATACCATGAAACCAAAAAAGGCTTATTCAAAAATACCAGCGGGGGCGTTGTACAGCACAGGGAACTCGTTCGGTGCTGACTGCCAACCGAAGGCTACAATGTACTGCTGCACATCGTTCTCATCGGCTTTCGCTGGTTTGGCGATGCAACGTACAGGCTGCTCAACAACTCGGATTTCGTCTTCCTCGTAGTAGAACCAAGCCAATTTGTACTTGCCAATGGTGTTTAGCGTTTCGTAGAAGGTGTCGTTAGACGAATCCACGTTTGCGTCCATCACCGAAAGGGTATGGTTGAACTTGGTAAGAATGTCAGGCGTACCACGACGGGGGTTGGTAATGGTAACCTCTTCCGCTTCGGGGTAGTTGGCCTTGATTTCCTTGATAATGGCTACATCACCAGCGGCAATGGCGGCAGTCCATTCGGCGGCATCGGTGTAGTCCAAAAAGGTGTAGTCGTTGTCAATAACGGCAACGGCAGATATGCCCGTTAACCGATTGATTTCACAGACGTTTTCGCTGTAAACAGGCAAATTGTCAAAACAAGAGTAACTCATAGTTGTAAAATTTAGTTTATCAAAGGTAATAAGGCGCAAATTAAACTACATTCATTTGTCGTTATAATCGTAACTTTGACGCTATGAACGTGGCGCAACTTTCATTGGCCGAACTTTTTGACCTAAAATCTGCGGTGAATAGCGAATTGAATCGCCGCATTTCAAGGGCGGCTGATGACTTTGTTTGGTCGCTTTGTGCTTATTATGGGGTTGACTATACCGCATTTCGAGGCGCAACACGGCGGCAATACTCCGACATTAAGCGAATAGCCTCATACTATTTCGTGGCAATGAAGGGCTTATCGGCAACCGAAGCCGCAGAACTCATCGGCATAAGTCGGGTAACGGTCGGCCAGCACGTTCAACGGGTGTTGTTTTTCAAGAAGAACGTGCCCGGCAAATGGTTTAAAATTTACAACATCATTCAATCCGTAACTAAATGAACTTTGTAGCTGTAACAATTGGCATTGGTGATTACCTTGCCTATGCCGAAAAGTCGGCAGAACTTGTGCGTAAACATCTCGGTCTTGAAACACGAATAATCACCGATGAACATTTGCCGTTTGCCCTTGACTTGCCCGTATTCAAGGAAAAGGTATGGACGCTTAAATACAAGATTTGGGACATTTGGCCCGACCTTGATTTCATTATGTACCACGATTGCGACTGGCGGCCTGTACGGGATTTCTATTTAATTGACCATTTGCCCGACCCGAACGACCTTTACTTTTGCCTTGATAGGGATAACGAACACACCCAACAACTTGAACGGCAGTACGGGTTAAAGCCGAATACCTATTTTAATGCTGGGTTTTTTGTGGCCAACCGAAAGCACAAGCCAATCTTTGAACATTGCTTTAATAATTACGGCAAGTATCAAAGCACATGGGGCGACCAATGCGTGTCTAATCAAGCCATGAAAGGGTTGGTAACCTTGGCCGATAAGCGTCTAAATGTGATGGACTTGTACAAAGATTACCACGAAAGCGAAATACTTGCCTTTCATTCAAGTGGCAACTACGCTTTTTACCAAGGCCAAACCGAACCTGAATGGCAAACAACGGTACCCGAACGTATAATGCAATGGGACGATAGCGAAACATGGGCAACGGCACGGCAGCACTTTATTGAAATTTACGAAACGGCCAAGCAGTACCGCCGTGGTAAGGCATTGGAAGTCGGCACGTTTACTGGCATGGGTTCAATGGCCATGCGCCTTGCTGGAATGCAAGTAAACACCATTGATATTACATACGAATTCTTGCCAAGATGCAAACATCTTTGGTCGGTTTGGGATATTGAATTTAAAAAAATGAGTGGCCGTGATGAACTAATTTCGCATGGCAAGTACGATTTGATTTTTCACGATTCCGAACACGGGGATAGCATCATTCCTGAACTGGTGCTATTCTTTAAAGCGAAGTTAAATAAAGGCGGCAAGCTAATTGTGCACGATGTCGATATGCTCAACATTGACCTTTTGCTAACTGAACTTAACAACCTTCACCTTTCTAAAAGGAAAGTCAAGTACAACGTTACAACCGACAATCGTGGTCGGAAGCTTGGTACGTTTTGGGTTTAATCTTCTTTGTCAGGCTTGTAATAACCTTGGGCTTGTGCCCTGTCCTTGACATCTTGCGGAACATCTTCGGTTGCCACGGGTATTAACTGGTGGCCACAATTGTACCCGCCACGAAGCGACCAAATTGTGCTTGATGTTGTTGCCCTGTTCTTGCCGTCCCAGTCCAATGATGCCCAAGCCTCGACCTCTTTTGCGTGGAATATCTTGTTGTTCCTTGCGGCACAAAAACTGCGGGTATCTTTAACATCAACGCCAATGTACTCGTAAAACTCAAAGCCCAATTCCTCGGTCATTTCGTTGATGACTTGGGCTTGGCTAATTGAATAGAAGTCGTATGCGTTTTGCTTGGCATAGCTTTCCATTCGGCCCTTGAACTGGGCATCGCCCTCAATGTTCTTGCGAACGTTCCGTAATACTTGGCCAAAGTTCTCGCCCGTTGCTACGCTGTTTTCAATGACCTTGCGAAAAGCGGCGGCGGCATCGGCTGGGGCATTAGTAGAAAGAAGGTCTAATGTTGTGCTTTTGGCGTTGCCCAAAATGGCTTGAACGGCTGCGCTTTGCGTGTATGCCTCGCCTGTAATTACGCCCATAAGCTGCGCTGAAAGTTCTGCGCCCTCGGTCATACTGCCAACGAAATCCCTCAGCGCCTCGGTGTATTTGGGGTTGTTGTAGGCCGCCTTCATCTTATTGGTAAGGCTTTGCACCTTTGCGAAATTGCCTTGGCTTATGACCACGTTGCCAGCATCGTCAAGGGTAAGGTCGGCAAGTTCGGAAACCATTAAAGCAAACGCCTCACGTTGTGCCGCCTTAACGCCCTTAAAGAACGCATCAGGCACATCGTCCATGCTTTTGGCAATCTTCTTAACAAGCCGTTCCTTTCGGGTCATAGCGGGTTAACGATGTAACGCTGGTCTTTTTTAGCAACCTCAACGACGCACGATGCAATCTCGGCGGTGTCGCCGTAGTCAGGTTCGTATTCGCCAATCTTAACGTACTGCACCCCGTTAATGTAAAAGTTGCGGTGCATTAAGCCGACCGCAATCGCTTGGTGGGCGGCAGGGAAAATCGCATCAATGGCAAGCTCCTCAACCTTTCTGCCGTTGCTGAAGAAGGAACGCTGGTAGGAATCAACGCCTTTTCGTTCATCGTGGGCAAGGCTTACAATCTTGCCGTTAAGCAAACGACCCTCAATGTACATTCGGTTGGTATAGCCTGTGCTGTATGCGTGGCCGAATGCGTTGGTATCGTTGTCCCAAGTTAGTTCCGCTTCGCAGTCAAGTTCTTTAACGTGGTAGCATTCGGAACAGGCAAAAGTATCGGGTTGGAAGTTTTGTATCTTGTAGCTCAAGGTGGCGCAAAGCGTTGTGTTGTTGTTGTTGGCTTTAATGATGATACGCTTCGGCCCAGCATTCATTCCGAAGTTGCTAACGCTGAATGTATGCACCCCGTTTGTGGTATAAGGGTTGCTGCAAACCTCGCTTGAAAGGTCGGTATTTTGTATGCAAACCCGAATATTGCCCGTTGCGTGGCCGCTTATTGTCAGTTCAAATTGCACGTTGGTAACGATGGTATCAATGTCGCAGCCAATTTCCTCGGCATAGGCATAGTTGTCTTTGTCGCTGCCGTCAAAACATACATCGCTGCCCTCAATTGTTATGCCAGCAGCCGCATCGGTATTCCAATTGCCAACCTCGCCAATCTTTTGGAACACCGCACAGCCACCGTCTTCGCTTAGGCAAACCGAAACATCGCAGCCTTCGGGTAGTTCAATGCACTTTTCAATGATGCCGTACTGCAATCCAGTACCCGTGTAAGTGAATGCTGTCCAAGCCCCGCCGTTTACGCTGTATGCGTAGTTCCTTTTAACCAAAAAGACCTCGCTATCGCATAACGAAAGGCAACCTGTAAACTCGCCATTGGTTATGAATTGCAATCGGTTGATGTTTAGCGGTTCGCCGAAGTACCAATCGAACGTGCCGGGCGCAGCTATCGGAATGGTGTAAAGCGTAGCACCCAATGCGGCGTTTAATGATGCTTGGCCTTGCGAATAGCTTGAAACTGCAAACGTGCCACGATACCAATTGCCGACAACCCCAACTGGGAAATCAATTTGCACTTCGCCGCTGAACCTATCGAAGCAAATTGAATGGTCGGCCAATATGCTCACGTTGTCAATTTCGGTAATTGATGTAACCGTTAAAAACAAGCCGTAAATTTCGTAGCCTTGGCCGTTAATAAATGCACTTGCGCCACTTGGCGTTCCAACCAATGTCAATGTGGTTGCTGCCACCCCGCCAGTCGCAACCGCAAAGGTGTCGCCTGTTACCACGTTGCGAACGAACTGGTATTGAAGTATGCCACCAGCAACGAAACTTGCACCAGCATCAACCAGCGTTGATGCGCTGCCGCCTGTTGCGGTACCCGTGTCAATGGGTAGGCAAGTAAGAAGGTTTTCGCCCGTTTCGCCAGCCTTAAATTGAAAGCAAAAGTCTTCGCTTGAATCCCAAGGTAGGCACATTGGCGAAGCGTAAAAGTTGCACTCTTGCGCTATCTGCTCGTTAAACGATAGTTCGCCCTCCCCGTAGAATATCGGGCTGCTGTATGGTATTGGTTCTGCGTTTCTAATTGCCATAATACAAAGGTATGTTATTCGGGTTCGCCTTCGGGTTCGCCGTTTAGGTTTTCAAAATCAGGCGGCACTTGGTCAACCAGTCGGCCTGTAAGCTGCGCCTCGGTTTGGCCTGAAAGCAAGTTGCGTGTCATATCCAAAACCCACATATTGCGCCCCTCGCCAGCATCGTTGACCTGATATGCCAATCGGCTGAACGGCGATGACAAAATCTGCTGCCAAGTTGGTAGCGGAAGGTTGCCCGACCATTCGTTTTTTAATAGGTAGTTGTTGCCGTCTTGCACCTGAACCGCATCGCCGCCGTCCACGTTGGTAAAGGTTAATATAAAATGACTTATTTGCTTAATGAAAAGCCTTGCCGAATTAAATGGCGAATTTTCCGAAAATTCAAGGGTAACAAATATTTTATCGGTTGCATTCATAAGAACCGCCGTGCCGCTAAATACTTGCATTTGAAAATTCTTTACAAGTGGGGCAAGTAAATTCCCTTGCAATCTTGCATCGTAAATGTTTAGAAGGTTAACGGTTGAATAGCTTGAATCGGAACGCCAAAGCCTCATTTTTAATGTCGTTGCATCTGCCAAACTCATTCCAGTTCTATCAAGAATACAATCAATCATTGAATAAAATGCGTAATAGCCAGTTACTGGTATCGTGTATTCAAAGGTTGCGTTGTTGTAATTGCCGCCGCCGTCAAAGGCTGGTGCGACTGAATCATTATCCCATTGGCAATAAAATTGATTTGAGGGTATTGAACCAGTTCCAAACACCCCCGTTGACGTTCCGTTCCAGTTGATACCTCCAGCGGCGGTATCGGCAACTAATTGAACTTGGTCAAACTCAAATGGGGTTCCAGTTAAATGCGCCTGCTGAATATACGGCCCTGAACTATTGGCATAAAATCCAGCCGTAAAAAGGCTAATGTACTGCTTGAAAATCGTTGCTGGCAACCCCGTAAAGTTGTTAATCAATACGTTTTGGTTGCTAATGTCGCCGTTCAAATAGTATGCGCCGCTAAAATACAACGTGCCTTTTTCGTCCCAGTTCACCCCATCGTATTTTCGGCATATTACATAAAACACCTCATCATCTTTGCTGCTGTCGGGGTCGACCAAACCTTGCTGGGTTTGGGTGTAGTAAATAAGGTTGGTATCGGTAATCAAGGCTTGCATTTTCAAGTCAAGTTCCTTGTCGGTATTGCTTGCGTAACTCATCGCAAACTGCTCCTCAAAGGTTGAAAGGAACGGCGTAAATGGAAAGTAGCCGTCAAGGTCTTGGTCTTTGCTACCCATACGAACGCACGAATATAACACATCAGGGTTAACCATTTCCATTACAGGCGTGGCAACGTGCTGGGTGTTTATGGTGCTTGATTGCCGTATGTCATCAAAGCGTTCAACACGAAGCCGCAAGTTGCCGCTGGAATCTTTATCAATGTATTGCACCAAGTTGTATAGCTTGGCAAGGTCGCCGTATAGGTACTCAAACGATATGTTAGGCCCGTATTGTTTTGCCCCATAACGTAACGCCTCGCCGCTAAATAGGTATCCTTGGTTCATTACGTTTTGAACTGGGTCTAAATACTCATCAAGGGCATCGGAATAAAAGCCAATTTGGTTGTCGGTCATTGCCGCCACAATAAATTTCATCGCCTCGTATCTGCTCC
>Ga0172376_10007319_pt1 | contig 11770 bp, 10 predicted proteins | sample Lak35m_FD_121114 | JGI IMG/M metagenome (GOLD analysis project Ga0172376, IMG submission 121114) | Freshwater microbial communities from Kabuno Bay, South-Kivu, Congo - kab_092012_35m | ecosystem: Environmental > Aquatic > Freshwater > Lake | place: Democratic Republic of the Congo: South-Kivu...
CGCGGGCAGAGCAGGGTCTCGGTCATGGTCAACCTCCATTTCTATCGGCCCGAGTCTAAGGACGCCCGTTTTCCATTGCCTAGCTCCATCCATTGCACTGATGGAGCGTCAACACGGGCGACCTCCTCCTAGTCGAGCAACTGACGCATCAGCGAGGCGAGTTCGCCCTCGGCCAGCCCGGCCGCTTCCAGGTGCATCAGTGCCGCTTCGCGATGGGTTGCCAGTTGCTGACGCGCGGCCTGGGGACCGAGCAGCGACACTACCGTGGCCTTGGCCCGATCCTGCTGGCAGTCCTTGCCGGTCTGCTCGGGGCTCAGGCCGTCGGCGATGTCGTCGAGCAGTTGAAAGGCCATGCCCAGCTCGCTGGCGAAACCGCGCAGGTGCGCGGTCAGCACGCGGTCGGCACCGACCAGCAAGGCCGCCAGCTCCAGGGCGGCGGTGAACAGCGAGCCGGTCTTCAGTTGATTGGTGGCGATTACCGCATCCAGCTGCTGCGCCTGCCCTATGCCGTGCAGGTCGCGGAACTGGCCGCGGACCAGCCCCTGCGCGCCCACCGCCCTGGCCAAGAGTGCGACCGCATCGTTGCGCTGGCGCGGGCTCAGGCTCGTCGCCATGGCGGTGATGCCGTAGGCATGGCTGAGCAGAGCCACCGAGGCGAGCACGGCGACATCCTCGCCGAACCGCAGGTGGATGGTCGGCTGGCCCCGGCGCAGGCTGGCGTTGTCCATGCAGGGCATGTCGTCGAGGAACAGCGAGGCGGCATGGATCATCTCCAGCGCGCAGGCCGGATCCAGACCGATCGCCGGATCGGCATCCAGATCGCCCAGTGCCAGCAGAAGCAGCAACGGCCTGAGCCGCTTGCCTGGAGCCAGGGTGCCTTCACGCAGGGCCTGGGTGACGGTGTCCAGCTCCGATTCCGGAAATGGCAGGCGCAGCGCCAGTCGCTCGTCGACCTGTCGGCGCAGACGCAGCAGTTTGTCGCATTGCGGAAGCGGGAGACTGGAGTTCTGCGTTTGCATGGCGTTGCCCTCGCTGCGCCCCAGTCCGAGTACCAGGGTTGCGGATAATGTTGTACAACTATTGGACGGTTTGACAAAAAGTTGTACAAGTCGTGCCGTCGTATAGCACTTTTTTCAGGGCTTCACGTCCAAAGGGGTCTTCCCGGGAGCCGATTTCCATGAGCAAGCAGTCGCTGGTCAGCCGCAAGAACGATCATCTGGACATCGTCCTCGACCCCACCCGCGCCATCGCCGCGACAGGGACCGGTTTCGGCGCCTTCCGCTTTGAGCACTGCGCCCTGCCCGAGTTGCACCTGGACCAGATCGACCTGCAGACGGCGCTGTTCGGACGGCGCCTGCGCGCGCCCTTGCTGATCAGCTCCATGACCGGTGGCGCGGCGCGCTCGGCGGCGATCAATGCGCATCTGGCCGAGGCCGCCCAGCAGCTGGGCATTGCGATGGCCGTGGGTTCGCAGCGGGTGGCGCTGGAAACCGCCGGCGATCAGGGCCTCACCGGCCAGTTGCGCCAGCTGGCGCCGGACATCCTGCTGCTGGCCAACTTCGGCGCCGCCCAGCTGGTTCGGGGCTATGGCGTGGACGAGGCGCGGCGGGCGGTGGAGATGATCGAAGGCGACGCGCTGATCGTGCACCTCAACCCGCTGCAGGAGGCCGTGCAGACCGGTGGCGATCGGGACTGGCGCGGCGTGCTGCAGGCGATCGAGGCGCTGGCCGCGCGCCTGCCGGTGCCGGTGGTGATCAAGGAAGTCGGCGCGGGAATATCCGCGGCGGTGGCCCGGCGACTGGTCGATGCCGGGGTGGCCGCCATCGATGTGGCCGGTGCCGGCGGCACCAGTTGGGCTGCGGTAGAGGCCGCGCGGGCGGCAGACGCCAGCCAGCAGGCCATTGCCGAGGCCTTCGCTGACTGGGGCATACCCACGGCGCAGGCACTGCTGGCGGTGCGCGAGGCCTGCCCGAACACACCGCTGATCGCTTCCGGCGGTATCCGCGATGGCGTCGAGGCGGCCAAGGCGATCTGCCTGGGCGCCGATCTGGTGGGGCAGGCGGCCGGCGTATTGCAGGCGGCGATGCACAGCAGCGAGGCGGTGATCAGCCATTTCGAAGTGCTGATCGAGCAGTTGCGCATCGCCTGTTTCTGTACCGGCTCGGCCGATCTCGCCGGGCTGCGACAGGCGCGGCTGCTGCAGTTGTCCGCCTGCTGATGCGCGGCCCGGCGCTCCGATGACACATTTTGCGGCAATTGCGCCGCCCTTCCTCAGCCATCTGCGGGCGTTCGAGGCGATCGCCTGGCAGCTGCAGCAACATGGCCACCGTGTGACCTTTATCCAGCAGGCCGATGTCGGCGCGCTGCTGGATTTACCCGCGGCGGGCTTCGCCGCCATCGGTACCGACACCCATCCGCCGGGCTCGCTGGCCGCGGTGGTGCGTCGTGCCGCCAGTCCCGGACCGTTCGGCATTCGCCGGGTGATCGCCGACATGGCGGCGAGCACCGAGCTGTTCTGCCGCGAGGCGCCTGCCGTGTTGCGGGCGCTGGAAGCGGAGGCGGTGCTGGCCGACCAGATGGAGCCGGCCGGTGCGCTGCTGGCCGAGCACCTCGGGCTGCCATTCGTTTCCATCGCCTGTGCCCTGCCGTTCAACCGCGAGCCGCTGGTGCCGCTGCCGGTGATGCCCTGGCGCTACCGGGCCACGGAATGGGGCGAGCAGCTCAACCGGCACAGCAGCGGCGTCTACGATCGGCTGATGTGGCCGCACGGCAAAGTGATCGAGCGCTATTGCCGGGCGTTCGGCCTGGCCAGGCGCACGGGCCTGAGCGACTGTTTGTCGCCGCTGCTGCAGATCAGCCAGACGGTGAACGGCTTCGACTTTCCGCGGCAGGCCCTGCCGCCACACTTCCATGCGCTCGGCCCGCTGCGCCAGCCGCTGCCGATGGCGTCCGGCCTGGACTGGCCGCTGGACCGCGCACGGCCTTTCGTCTTCGCCTCGCTGGGCACGCTGCAGGGCCACCGCTACGGGCTGTTGCGCAATATCGCCCGCGCCTGTTGGCGGCTCGATGTGCAGCTGTTGATCGCCCATTGCGGTGGGCTGGATGCCGCAGCGGCCGCCAGGCTCCGGCAGGAAGGCGCATGCTGGGTCACCGACTTCGCGCCGCAGCGGGCCGTGCTGGCGCAGGCGTCGGCCGTGGTGACTCATGCCGGGCTGAACACCGTGCTCGATGCCTTGGAGGCGGGTGTGCCGATGCTGGCGCTGCCGATCGCCTTCGACCAACCCGGTGTCGCCGCGCGTATCGAGCACGCCGGCGTCGGGCTGCGCCTGCTTCCGGCGCTGGCCAGCCCGGCGCGTATCGCCCATGCGCTGCGGCGGCTGCTCGACGACGCGTCCTTCCGCCAGCGTGCCGCGGCGCTCGGTGAAGAGGTTCGCCAGGCCGGAGGCGCGGCCCGCGCCGCCGAGCTGATCGAAAGCGCGCTCGGCTGCGTTCGGCCTCGGTCGGAGGTGGCCGATGACGCCTGATGCAGACCTGATCCTGGTCGGCGGTGGCCTGGCCAACGGGTTGCTGGCCCTGCGCTTGTGCCAGCAGCGGCCGGAGCTGCGCGTGCTGCTCCTGGAGCAGGGCGAAACCCTCGGCGGCAACCACACCTGGTCGTTTCACCAGCACGACCTGACCCCGGCGCAGCAGGCCTGGCTGGCGCCGCTGGTGGAGCAGCGCTGGCCGGGTTACGAGGTGATCTTTCCCGCCCTGCGACGGCAGCTCGGCAGCGGCTACGCGAGCATTTTCTCGTCGCGCTTTCATCAGCACCTGATGGCTGAGCTCGGCGGGCAGATTCGCCTGGGCGTGGAGGTGTCCGTGGTCGAGCCGCAACGCGTTCAGCTGGTCGGCGGGCAGAGCCTGGAGGCCGGGGCGGTGATCGACGGGCGCGGCGTGCGGCGCAGCGCTCAGCTGGCGCTGGGCTTCCAGAAGTTTCTCGGCCAGGAGTTGCGTCTGCAACAGCCGCATGGCCTGCAGGCGCCGATCATCATGGACGCCAGCGTCGCCCAGAAAGACGGCTATCGCTTCGTCTACGTGCTGCCGCTCAGCGTCGACAGCCTGCTGATCGAAGACACCTACTACGCCGACGGCGATGCGGTGTCGCCGGAGGCACTGCGCGCCAATATCCAGCGCTACGCCGAGGGCCGCGGCTGGGCGATCCGCGAGGTGCTGCGCGAGGAGCAGGGCGTGCTGCCCATCGTGCTGTCCGGCGATATCGCGGCGTTCTGGGGCGAGGCGCGTGGCGTGCCGCAGAGCGGACTGTCGGCCGCGCTGTTCCACCCCACCACGGGCTATTCGCTGCCCGATGCGGTGCGCCTGGCCGACCACCTGGTCGCCCTCGATCGCTGGGATGCAGGCAGCCTGTTCGCCGCGATTCGCGACTATTCCACGCTGCAGTGGCGCCGGCGCGGCTTCTTCCGCCTGCTCAATCGCATGCTGTTCATGGCCGGCCCGGCGGATCGCCGCTGGGCGGTGATGCAGCGTTTCTACCGGCTGCGCGAACCGCTGATCCAGCGCTTCTATGCGGCCGAGCTGACTGCCTGGGACCGCTTGCGCATCGTCTCGGGCAAACCTCCCGTGCCGGTGGGCGAGGCGCTGCGGGCGCTGGCCGCCAGCAATCTGCACAAGGACAGACGATGAACCAGGCAACAGGCGGTGTGAGGCGGGCGGTGGTGATCGGTGCCGGTTTCGGCGGGCAGGCGTTGGCGATCCGCCTGCAGCGTGCCGGCGTCCAGACGACGCTGCTGGAGAAGCGCGACAAGCCGGGCGGCCGCGCCTACGTCTACCGCGACCAGGGCTTCACCTTCGACGCCGGGCCGACGGTGATCACCGATCCGCCGGCGTTGGAAGAACTCTTCAGCGGCGCCGGCAAGCGCATGGCCGACTATGTCGAGCTGCTGCCGGTCAGCCCCTTCTACCGGCTGTGCTGGGAGGACGGCTACAGCTTCGACTACGTCAACGACCAGGCCCAGCTGGACCGGCAGATCCACGCGCTCAACCCTCGTGACGTGGCCGGCTATCAGCGCTTTCTCGCCTATTCGCGGGCGGTGTACGAGGAGGGCTACGTCAAGCTCGGCACCGTGCCCTTCCTGTCGTTTCGCAGCATGATCGGCGTCGCGCCGCAGCTGGCCAAGCTGCAGGCCTGGCGCAACGTGTACAGCATGGTGGCCAAATTCGTGGAGAACGACCGGCTGCGCCAGGCGCTGTCCTTTCACTCGCTGCTGGTGGGCGGCAATCCGTTCGAGACCTCGTCCATCTACGCGCTGATCCATGCCCTGGAGCGCCAGGGCGGTGTCTGGTTTCCCCGCGGCGGCACCGGGGCGCTGGTGCAGGGGATGGTCCGGCTGTTCGAAGATCTGGGCGGCAGGCTGGAGCTGAACGCCGAGGTCGTGCGGATCGAGCTGGAGGCTGGACGCGCGAAGGCCGTGATCACCGGTGACGGGCGCCGCTTCGACACCGATGCGGTGGCGTCCAACGCGGATGTGGTCAACACCTACAAGCAGCTGCTCGGGCATGAGGAGCGTGGTCGCGACGAGGCCAAACGGCTCTCCGGCAAGCGTTTCTCGATGTCGCTGTTCGTCATCCATTTCGGTCTCAAGCGCCGTCATGAGCACCTGCAACATCACACGGTGTGTTTCGGCCCGCGTTATCGCGAGCTGATCGACGAGGTCTTCAAGCGCGAGACGCTGGCCGACGACTTTTCCCTCTACTTGCACGCGCCCTGCGTCACCGATCCTTCGCTGGCGCCGGAAGGCTGCGCCAGCCATTACGTGCTGGCGCCGGTGCCGCACCTGGGCACGGCGGATATCGACTGGGCGGAGGAGGGGCCGAAGTACCGCGACCGCATCTTCGAGTACCTGGAGCGGCACTACATGCCGGGGCTGCGTGGCGATCTGGTGACCCACCGGATCTTCACGCCGCAGGATTTCCGTGACGAGCTCAATGCCCATCTGGGCTCGGCGTTTTCGCTGGAGCCGATCCTCACCCAGAGCGCCTGGTTCCGCCCGCACAACCGCGACGACGTGATTCCCAACCTCTATATCGTCGGCGCCGGCACTCACCCGGGTGCCGGCGTGCCGGGCGTCGTCGGTTCGGCCAAGGCCACCGCCGGGCTGATGCTGGAGGACTTCATGTTGAAGGGGCAGGCCGGATGAACGATCAGGTCATCGATCACTCCACTCAGGCGATCAATGTCGGCTCCAAGAGCTTCGCCGCCGCGGCGAAGCTGTTCGACGAGCGCACCCGCCAGAGCGCGGTGATGCTCTATGCCTGGTGCCGTCATTGCGACGACGTGATCGACGGCCAGACGCTGGGGCATGGCCAGGTCGAAGGCGATCGCAACAGCGGTGAGGCGCGGCTGGCCGAGCTGGTCGACCTCACCGAGCGCGCCTATGCTGGCGAGCCGATGGCCGATCCGGCGTTCGCCGCCTTCCAGCAGGTGATCCAGCGGCACCGGATTCCCAAGGCCCATCCGCTGGAGCACCTGGCGGGTTTTCGCATGGATGTGCAGGGCTACCGCTACCAGACCCTCGACGACACCTTGCTGTACTGCTACCGCGTTGCCGGCGTGGTGGGCCTGATGATGGCGCGGGTGATGGGCGCCGAGGCGGAGCCGACGCTGGATCGCGCCTGTGATCTGGGCTTGGCCTTTCAGCTGACCAACATTGCCCGCGATATCGTCGAGGATGCGCAGATCGGGCGCGTCTACCTGCCGGCCGAGTGGCTGGCGGAGGTGGGTATTCCGGAGGACGAGGTCGCGCTGCCTGAGCATCGTGGCGCGTTGGCGACGCTGGCGGCGCGACTGGTGGATCTGGCCGAGCCCTACTATCGCTCTGCGTCTCAGGGCCTGCGCGACCTGCCGCTACGCTCGGCCTGGTCGATTGCCACGGCTCATGGCGTTTACCGGCAGATCGGCGTCGAGGTGAAAGCGCGCGGCGCGGCGGCCTGGGATGCGCGGGTGTCGACCAGCAAAGGGCAGAAGCTGCAGTTCCTGCTGGGGGGCGGCGTGCTGGCGCTGGCCTCGCGGCGGATGCAGGTCAGGCCGCGTCCTGACGATCTCTGGAGACGTCCTCGCTAGATGCACCCTGGTGCTTGCGCAGCGGCCCGTCGTGCAGCTCGCGCAGCTGGCGCTTGAGCACCGCCAGCGGCGGCGCGTAGAGAAAGCCGAAGGATACGCAGCGCTCCTTGCCTTCGACCGCATGGTGCAGACGGTGCGCCTGATACAGCCGCTTGAGATAGCCGTTGCGCGGCACGTAGCGCAGCGGCCAGCGGTGATGGACCAGCCCGTCATGAGCGACGAAATAGAGAAAACCGTAGGCCGTCATCCCGGCGCCGATCCATTCCAGCGGGTGATAACCGGCCGTGCCCAGGGCGATCAGCAGGATCGCCACGCCAGCGAACACCACCGCATAGAGGTCGTTCTTCTCGAACCAGCCGCTGCGCGGCTCGTGGTGCGACTTGTGCCAACCCCAGCCCCAGCCGTGCATCACGTACTTGTGCGCCCACCAGGCGAAGACTTCCATGCCGGCCAGGGTGGCCAGGAAGACGAGCGTATTGGTCAGTGGACTCATGACGGGATTCCGTGTGACGTGCGGTCGATTCTACGCCCCGTCGCGGCGGCTCAGGGCTCGCCGCGACGGAATGCGTAATGACTCAGGCCTGCCAGCCGCCGGCAAGTTCACGAGTCAGCTGGCCGGCCGGGATCTCCCGGCAGCCGCTGACATTTTGCCCGGCCCACAGCGGCGTGCAGTGATCCAGGCCCTGCTTCTCGGTCTGGGCGCGCAGCGCACCGATGGCGTTGCCGGCCAGCGGAAAGGGCGGAACCCCTTCGGGCAGCGGACCCAGTTCGCGCATGATGCGGTTGACGATGCCGCGTGCCGGACGCCCGCTGAACAGGGTGGTCAGCGCGGTATGCACTGCCTGCGGGCTCTTCAGCGCGGCGCGATGCAGCGCATTGGTGCGGCTCTCCGGGCACAGCAGGTAGGTGGTGCCCAGTTGCACACCAGCGGCGCCCAGGGCCTGCGCTGCCGTCACGCCCTGGGCATCGGCGATGCCGCCGGCGGCGACCACCGGTACGTCCAGCGCGGCGACCAGTTGCGGCAGCAGGGCGAAGGTGCCGAGTTGGGTGGTCAGGTCCTCGCTGAGGAAGATGCCGCGGTGGCCGCCGGCCTCCAGACCTTGGGCGATCACCAGGTCGACGCCGTGCTGCTGCAACCAGAGGCCTTCGGCGACCGTTGTCGCGCTGGAGGCGATCTTCGCCCCGGTGGCGCGGGCGCGCTGCAACAGGTCGGGGCTAGGCAGGCCGAAGTGGAAGCTGACCAGTGCGGGCCTGTGCCGCTCCAGCACCGCGGCCATTGCCACGTCGAACGGCTGGCGGGTGGCGCCGGCCGGAATGTTGGCTGGGTCGACGTCGAATTCGGCGAACAACGGTGTGAGCATCCGGTGCCAGGCGTCGAAGGCCGTCGGGTCGGCGGCTGGCGTCTGGTGACAGAAGAAATTGACGTTGTAGGGTCGGTCGGTCAGCGCCTCGATGGCGGTCAGCTCGGCGTCCAGCGCTGCCGCATCGAGCATGCCGGCCGGGATCGAACCCAGCCCGCCGGCCTCGCACACCGCCGCGGCCAGCAGGTGATTCTGCGCACCGGCCATGGGTGCCTGGATGATCGGGTGCTCGATGCCGAAGAGATCGCGCAGGTTCATGGGGCAGCTCCGTTCAGTCGTCGTGGGGCGCCACTGTAGCCCGTGTCGGTGATTGGGGAAAACGACGCCGGTCATGCCGGGCCTGCGTTGGGCAGGGCCGACAGGTAAACTGCGCCGCTCTCCAGGAGGATCAGATGAACTACCGCCACGCCTTCCATGCCGGCAACCACGCCGATGTGCTCAAACACCTGGTGTTGAGCCGGATCTTCGCCCTGCTGTCGCGCAAGGAGGCCCCGTTCGCCTACCTCGACAGCCACGCCGGCGTCGGCCTCTACGACCTGGCCGGCGACCAGGCCAGCCGCACCGGCGAGTGGCTGCAGGGCATCGCCCGCATCTGGCAGGCCGAAACCCGCCCGGCGCTACTAGACGACTACCTCGGCGTGATCCGCTCGCTCAACCCGGACGGCGCGCTGCGCTACTACCCGGGCTCGCCGGAACTGGCGCGGCAGCTGACCCGCGAGCAGGATCGGCTGCAGCTCAACGAGAAGCATCCCGAGGATGGCGCCCTGCTCAAGGACAACATGTCCGGCGACCGCCGCGTGGCGGTGCACCGGGGCGAGGGCTGGCATGTGCCGCGGGCGCTGATGCCGACCCGCGAGAAGCGCGTGGTGCTGCTGATCGACCCGCCATTCGAACAGGCCGACGAACTGAGCCGATGCGTCACGGCACTCAAGGAAGCGCTCGGCCGCATGCGCCAGACCATCGGCGTGATCTGGTACCCGATCAAGGACGAGCGCCAGCTCAAACGCTTTTATCAGGATCTCGCCCGCAGCGGCGCCCCGAAACTGCTGCGCGCCGAACTGTTCGTCCACCCCGCCGACGACGCCAGCCGCCTGGCCGGCTCGGGCCTGGCCATCGTCAACCCTCCGTGGGGGCTGGAGGATGAACTGCGAGAGCTGTTGCCCTGGTTGGCCGAGCAGTTGGCGCAGAGCCAGGGTGGCTGGCGGCTGGACTGGCTGATCGAAGAGGCCTGAAGAGGGCCTTCGCCCGTGTAGGCATTGGCCGGCTCGGTGGGCGTCAGCCGGCCAAAACCGGCTCGCCACTAGAACAGCCTGAGCGGCTCTTCCTGCAACGCCGACATCTGCTCGCGCAGGATCAGCACCTGGTCGCCCCAGTAGCGCTCGCTGCCGAACCAGGGAAAGCTCATGGGGAAGGCCGGGTCGTCCCAGCGTCGTGCCAGCCAGGCGCTGTAGTGCATCAGCCGCAGCGCGCGCAGGGCCTCGATCAGCGGCAGCTCGCGCGGGGCGAAATCGTGGAATTCGTTGTAGCCGTCCACCAGTTCGGCCAGCTGGCCGAGCCGCTCGTGTCGCTCGCCGGCGAGCATCATCCACAGATCCTGTACTGCCGGGCCCATGCGGCAGTCATCCAGGTCGACCAGATAGAAGGCGTCGTCGCGGGCGAGGATATTGCCCGGGTGACAATCGCCATGCAGGCGGATCGGGGTGAAGTTGGTGCTGGCGAAGACATCCTCGACCCGCTTGAGCAGGTCCCGCGCCACCGACTCGTACGCCGGCAGCAGGCTCCGCGGCACGAAGTCGCCTTCCAGCAACGTGCTCAGCGAATCATGGCCGAAGTTCTGCACGCCCAGCGTTTCGCGGTGCTCGAACGAGCGGTTGGCGCCTACCGCATGCATGCGGCCCAGCAGCTGGCCTAGGCGATAGAGTTGGTCGAGATTGCCGGGCTCCGGTGCGCGGCCGCCGCGGCGCGGGAAGAGGGCGAAGCGAAAGCCGGCGTGCTCGAACAGCGTGCTGCCGTCGCGCTCGAGCGGTGCCACCACCGGCACCTCGTGCTCGGCCAGTTCCAGACTGAACTGGTGCTCCTCGAGGATCGCCGCGTCGCTCCAGCGGCCCGGACGATAGAACTTGGCGATCAGCGGCGTTTCGTCTTCGATGCCCACCTGATAGACGCGGTTCTCGTAGCTGTTGAGCGCCAGCACGCGGGCATCGCTGAGGTAGCCGATGCTTTCCACGGCGTCGAGGACCAGGTCCGGCGTGAGTGTGTCGAAGGGATGGGACATGACCGGCTCCGCTGACTAGGTCGTCCAGTGTACGCCCTCCATCGGTCGGCGGCTTCATTCGCCTGGTTTCGGGGTGCGCGCCAGGCAATAGACATCGACCCGTTCGGCGCCGGCGCGCTTGAGCAGGCGCGCAAGGGCTTCGGCGGTGGCGCCGGTGGTCAGCACATCGTCGACCAGCGCCAGATGCCGGCCCTTGACGTCGGCACCGGTTGCGATGGCGAAGGCCTGACGCAGGTTGCGGCGGCGGGTGGCGGCGTCCAGCTGCTGCTGAGCCGGGGTGTCGAGCACACGTTCGAGCGCGCGGGCGTCGGTGGCGATGCCCAGTGGGCGGCTCAGCCAGTCGGCGAGCATCTGCGCCTGGTTGAAACCGCGCTGGCGCAAGCGACGACGGGCCAATGGCACCGGCAGCAGCAGGTCCGGCCGCGGCAGCCCATCGGCGAAGGCGTGCTCCAGATGATGTGCCAGGCGTTCGCCGAGCAGCCGGCCATAGGGCCAGCGTGCCTGGTGCTTGAAGCGGGTGATCAGCGCATCCACCGGGAAGGCAAAGCGCCAGGGCACTTCGACGTGATCGTAGCTGGGCGGTCGCTTCAGGCATTCGCCACAGACCAGCCCGCGGCTGGGCAGCGGGACCGCGCAGACCGTGCACTGAGCGTCAAGCCACGGCAGATCCGCCTCGCAGGGGCTGCACAGAGGCTGACCCTCGCAGCGCTCGTCGCAGAGTAGGCAGTTGTGTTCAATAATTGACCAGTTGTAAACCATGATTCCGTTCCTGGTTGACAGCGTTTCGAGCTTGGCTAACCATTCCGCATCCGTGCCAGGCCGCCGAGCCGCTATTAATTACAAGGAATGCCCATGAGCGCCACCTCCGCTTCCGTTACCCGCCACGACTGGTCCCTCGCCGAGGTCAAGGCGCTCTTCGAGCAACCCTTCAACGACCTGCTGTTCCAGGCGCAGACCGTGCATCGCCAGCACTTCGACGCCAACCGTGTTCAGGTTTCCACGCTGCTCTCGATCAAG
>Ga0172376_10007321_pt1 | contig 11762 bp, 9 predicted proteins | sample Lak35m_FD_121114 | JGI IMG/M metagenome (GOLD analysis project Ga0172376, IMG submission 121114) | Freshwater microbial communities from Kabuno Bay, South-Kivu, Congo - kab_092012_35m | ecosystem: Environmental > Aquatic > Freshwater > Lake | place: Democratic Republic of the Congo: South-Kivu...
CGATTGTGATTTTTCAATGATTCCGTCTTCATTGCAATAGTCAACGATTTTTTCTTTCGCACTGCGGTAGAACGACCATGGTTCTTCACTTGGCATGTACTGCGATTTCTGCCAAGCCATGTTCGGCATATCGTCTCTTTCCATCCAATGACGTTTCATTGTTTTGCCGAGTTTATCGCAACACTCTTCCAATGTTTTGAAATATCCAACGAACGGATATGCAACGATGCCTTCAACGCACGCATCATAACATTCCTTCCATTTCTTGTTCGACTTTAAACATTCCACGAGGTAATAACGCGGATTCAGCATTTCCGGTTGCTGACGAATTGCAATGCGATACCATGGAACTGCTTCTTCCCATTTTTCCTGTTTGTAGTAACAGGTTGCAATACTGAATGCAGCATTGTAATAGTTGGAATCCATCTTGTACGCTTTTTCATACTGACGGATTGCCGCTGCCCAGTTTTCTTTGGTGTATTCTTCATCACCTTTGCTCACCAGTTCTTTCGCTTCATCTGAAACTAAAGTATCCACTGTCGGTTCAATTATCATGTCGTGCATGAGCAAAGAAGCCAGTTCCTGATTGTCGGCATACAAAGTTGCTGCGTAACACGAGTAAATCAATTCACCGCGATACTGTGTCGATTTCATTTTATCGAAATCAACCGAAACGGTTCCGCCTTTGGAAGCTTTCTTCAGTATCCCGATAATGTCTTTTGTGAATTGCTCGTCGTAACGAACTTTTTCAAAATAAACACGCTTCTTCCAAAGTGCTTCATCGTGAATGTGTGAACGTTGAACCGAAGTCAGCGTTGAAATTGCTTTGTCGTATTTTTTCTTTGCGAAAAGTTTCTCTGCTTTTTCTACAGATTTAGTTTCAGCAGCTGTGTACGTCTGGGCGGACGCAGGGACAATCATCAGAAAAGCGAGCATTACAAATAATGCACTTTTCAGCAGGGCGTTTTTGATCATATAGGGATTTAATTATTGACGCGTAAGTACAGCGGTACATGTATCGATGGCACTTCCATCGTTAACAGTGTAATTCATATTGATGGTGTTGTTCCCGCTCATGGAACCGCTTCCCTGCAACTGACTTGCGTTATACGTCTGGTTGTTCAGCGTAAGATTTGAACCGGACACATTGGCAACAGCTTTGAAAGAGAATCCCACATTGTAGAAATTTTCCATCAACACCTGTGATGTGTTTGAAGTTGAAAGATTGATGTGAACATCATACGGAGTTTGTCCGATTTGCGAGCTTTGTTCAACGCAGTGCCAAACATCAACAAACTTGTCGCGTTCATCAAGCGGTCCTTCTTCTTCAGGTTGGCAGGAGAATGCAACAAAAGCCAAAGGCAGAATAGCCAGAAGGACTTTTTTTACAGGTTTAGGGCTGAACTTCATCATAGCAAATATGGCATTTTACTATGAAACGGCAAATCGGATGCCAATCCGTATTTCAGGCTGCGGAAGGCAATAAATGGCGGTTTTTACTTATTCAGCGGTTAAATCAGGAGGGAAGCGCTGATTTATTTTCGAGTTTACGGCGTAACTCCGGGTCGTAATGAACGAAAATATTAAACCAGATATTTCTTGCGAATCGGAAGAAAAGAGGAAACCCGAAGATGTAAACGGAAACAACAAAAGTTAAAAGCGCCGCGAATCCAAGATCGAAGAGAAGATAAAGCAGCATTGCGGGAACGACCATCACAGCAACACCGAGCGCATAGCTTACATACATTGCGCCGTAGTAAAATCCTGTTTCCGGTTCGTACGCTTGACCGCAACAGTCGCACTTCTTTTTCATCTCGCTGAGTTTGGAAAGATGATACGGATTGTTGTCAACGTAAAGGTTGTCGAGATTGCACTTCGGACATTTGGAACGAAGCACACTTGTGAAGAAACCGGCCATGGCGAATTAATCTAGTTGTGCAAAGTTACCGAAACTGTTAGGATTTAGATTGTAACTCTTGTTACAGTTTAAATACGTGTTGTGTTTTTAACGATTGTGCCGGTCAGAACATAAAGCGGGAACTCAAGATGAAATTCAGATTGTTCCGTTGCTTCGAATTTTTTACGCAATTCAGGCAAAGGATCAATACCTGTTGATTTCATTAAATGTTGCAGCGCCGACCAGGTTGAAAAATAACCGATGAGTTGATCGATGTTCCATTGATATTCCATTTTGAATTCAGGAAGTTGGATGCGCTGAAACGGAAACGGAATTGTTTTGTATTCTTCATCAAGATAACGGCGCTCCTTGTCCCAATACGGTCCGGTTTCATTGTGGTAGAAATCCTGAATGATTTGATCGGCATTTCCGATACTGCGCATTACACCGTAACCGATAACCACGATGATGGAATCTGAAGCTGCAACACGTTTCACTTCCTTATAAAACTTTTCGAAATCAAACCAGTGAATGGCTTGCGCTACTGTAATCAGATCTACACTGTTACTTTCAATTGAAGTGTTGTAGGAATTACTTTGAAAGTACGTGACGTTCTCTGCAACCTTCGCATTCGCGAGTTGCTTTTCGCTCAGGTCACTTGCGAAAACTTTTTCGAAATGCGGTGCAAGCAAAGTTGCAAGTTGACCGTTTCCCGTTCCTGCGTCCCACGCAACTTTCTTTTTGCTGCAACGCGAAACAATTTCAGAAATCAGCGTGTCCGGATAAACTGGTCGGAACTTTGCGTATTCTGAAGATTGTTTCGAAAACAGGTCTTTCATTTTTACTGATCAGAAAAGATTGTTGATGATGGAATCATCAACCAGATTCGGCAGTGTAACTTTCAATTCAGGAGTGCGATCCATTTCACGTTTTGCAGCAAACATCGCCTCTCTGTTGCGCGCCCAACTGCGTCGTGCAATACCGTTGTTTACGTCCCAGAACAGCATTGACTTCAATCTACGATCTGCATCATCGCTTCCGTCGAGCACCAATCCGAAACCACCGTTGATTACTTCGCCCCAGCCAACACCGCCACCGTTGTGCAGGGAAATCCATGTTGCACCGCGGAATCCGTCACCAACGAAATTGTGCACGGCCATATCTGCAGTGAATGCAGAACCGTCATAGATATTTGAAGTTTCTCTGTAAGGAGAATCCGTTCCGGAAACATCATGATGATCGCGACCGAGAACAACAGGCGCACTCACGCGTCCGTCGCGAATGGCTTTGTTCATCTCTTCGGAAATGCGAATGCGTGCTTCTGAATCTGCGTAGAGAATCCGTGCTTGTGAACCCACAACGAGATTGTTCTTCATTGCATCTTTGATCCATGTGATATTATCGCTCAACTGAAGTTTGATTTCATCCGGTGAATTGCGATACATGTCTTCGAGTACTTCGAGCGCAATCTTATCTGTAGTTGCAAGATCTTCTGCTTTGCCGGAAGTGCAAACCCAACGGAACGGTCCGAATCCGTAATCGAAACACATGGGTCCGAGAATATCCTGAACATACGACGGATATTTGAACGTGCCGTCTTCTTTTTTCACATCGGCACCTGCGCGTGATGCTTCGAGAAGAAACGCATTTCCGTAATCGAAGAAATACATTCCATTCGCCGCGAGTTTATTTACTGCATCAGCATGTCGACGCAAGGAAGAACGAACAGCATCACCGAACTTGATCGGATTTTCCGACATCATCTTATTCGACTCTTCGAGTGAATAACCAACGGGATAATATCCGCCCGCCCATGGATTGTGCAACGAAGATTGATCGGAACCGATGTCAACGCGCATGTTCTCTTCAACGAATTTCTCCCACAAATCCACAACATTTCCCTGATACGCAATGGAAATAGCTTCTTTGTTTTGTTGCGCTTTCCGAATACGCGCAATCAGTTCGTTGAGATCGCTGTACACTTCATCTACCCAACCTTGTGAATGACGCGTGTGTGTTGCTTTCGGATTGATCTCCGCAACAACGGCTACAAGTCCTGCGATCTTTCCTGCTTTCGGTTGCGCGCCGCTCATTCCACCGAGTCCGCAAGTCACAAATAATTTCCCTCCTGCATCACCGCCTTTCGCAATTTTGCGCGCAGCATTCATCACTGTGATAGTTGTTCCGTGAACAATTCCCTGCGGACCGATGTACATGAAAGATCCCGCTGTCATCTGTCCGTATTGCGTAACACCTAATGCGTTGAAGCGTTCCCAATCATCCGGCTTGGAATAATTCGGAATCATCATGCCATTTGTAACTACAACACGCGGCGCATCTTTATGAGAAGGAAACAAACCGAGCGGATGACCGGAGTACATCACGAGCGTTTGTTCGTTTGTCATAGTGGCGAGATATTGCATCGTAAGCAAATACTGCGCCCAGTTCTGGAATACAGCACCGTTTCCTCCATAAGTAATCAACTCGTGCGGATGTTGCGCTACTGCATAGTCGAGATTGTTGGAAAGCATGTGCATGATTGCACCCGCCTGCACAGACTTGAACGGATAATCGTGAATCGGTCTTGCGTAAATTTTATAATCAGGACGGAAACGATACATGTAAATGCGTCCGTATGTTTTCAATTCTTCCGCGAATTCTTTTGCAAGTACCGCGTGATGTTCTGCAGGGAAATAACGCAGTGCATTTCGCAAAGCAAGTTTTTTCTCAGCAGGAGTGAGTATGTCTTTACGTTTCGGCGCGTGATTAAGAGAATCATCAAACGCTTTCGGCGCGGGAAGATCTTTTGGAATTCCCTGAAGGATGTGATTCTGAAATTCGTTGAGGGTCATAATATTATTTTTCTGCCTGATCATTCTTTTTATCGCGATCAAAGCGTCCTGTTTTCTTATTGAATCCGTAAGGGCAATGTCTGCATCCATTCTGACAACAGTAACCTCTTTTCAGAAGATATTTTTCCGTGAAGATGATATAGCCTTCAGGAGAATAATAAAAGTCATCTTTTTCAAGATTCTTTGATGCAGACATGCAGATGTAAAGTTAATAGAATGCGAATGGATGATGAGTAATTCATGCAAAAAAGATGCTTGTTATTGAGTTCTCATAGCGTTCCACATTGTAAATTCGTTGATTGCATTTTCATTGTGGTACAAGCAACAGAAATCTCATTTACGCCTCTTTTTGAATTCAACGTCAAACTTCCGATGTTGAGACTTGATCTTCCGGATTCTGTTGAAGGCGGTAACAAGCGATTCAAGCTGAAGTACAACATTGAAGATTTTCGTGTTTCCGGCAAGAAGCGCATACTTACTTTCGGTGGTGCTTTCTCGAATCACATCGCAGCAAGCGCTTCGGTTTGTGCGCGATTATCAATTCCTTCTGTTGGCATTATTCGCGGAGAAGAATTAAACAGCAATGCAAATCGTGTTTTACAATTTGCCGCGAAGAGTGGAATGGAAGTGCATTTTGTTTCGCGTGAAGAATATCGCTTGCGTAACGATCCCGAATATGTTGTTTCAATTCAACGCCGTTTTCCGGATGCTTTTGTAATTCCTGAAGGCGGAACCAATGAATCAGCAATACGCGGCTGCGAAGAAATTATGAGTGAAGAAACTTTATTTGCAAGGCACATTTTTTTGCCTGTTGGAACTGGCGGAACGATTTCAGGAATCATCAGAAGCTTGCAGTCTCATCAGAAAGCGCATGGCATTGCTGTTGTTGCCAGCGAGGAAGTTTCGAAGAATACAATCACCAGGCTAAGCGGTAAATCGGAAGGTGAACTTTGGGAGTTGCATTCTCAATTCACCTTTGGCGGTTACGGGAAAACGCAAGGATTTCCTTCGGATTTTATCTCGCACATGCAATCAAACAACGGCATTCCGCTCGACTTCGTTTATTCAGGAAAAGCGTTGTACGGTACTTTGCAACTTATTCAGCAACGGGGATACAATCCGGATGAATGTTTGTTTGTGCACACGGGTGGATATGCCTTCCAATAGCAGATTAGTCACCTGATATTCACAATCGGGTGTTGATGAGCAGACGAAATCCCTCTACGCAGCGTTGTTACTTCAGGATAGTTTTGTATTATCCCATGTCAGCCTTGAACCGACATATCGCAATTGTCTTGGTGCTGTTAACAGCAGCGCTGAACAGCGTTTTTGCGCAACCTGCGGAGAAGAAAAACACTCCGGAAGAATACATCAATCTGTATAAGAACGATGCAATAAAAGAAATGCTTGCCTTTCGCGTACCTGCGAGTATCACATTGGCACAAGGAATGCTGGAATCGGATTACGGCAACAGCGCGCTTGCGGTTTACGCCAACAATCATTTTGGAATCAAATGTCATAAAGAGTGGACGGGAGAAACCTACACGCAGGACGACGATGAGAAAGATGAGTGTTTCAGAAAATATGAGACGGTGTACGATTCATACGTTGATCATTCCGAATTCCTTCGATCGCGGCCGCGTTACGCTTCTTTGTTTGAATTGAAAATCACCGATTACAAAGGCTGGGCGCATGGATTAAAGGCAGCGGGCTACGCAACAGATCCGAAATATGCCACGCGATTGATCGAATTGATCGAACGTCACAAACTTTACGAGTACGACAAGATGGAAGGCATTCCGCCTGTTGCTGCTGAACCGAAAAGTCCGCAAGGAAACCGCACTGTTGTTACCAACATCACTTCGCGTGAAGTGTATATGAACAACAATCGAAAGTACGTGATTGTAAAATCAGGTGACACGTTCATGAAGCTGGCGCAAGAGTTGGATATGGGCGTGTGGCAATTGTACAAGTACAACGATCTGAATAAGAATTCAACGCTTACTCCCGGACAGATTCTTTACATACAGCCGAAGCGGGCACGTTCAAATGTTGCAGAAAAACATCAGATGAAACCGGGAGAAACCATGCATGATGTTTCTCAGAAATACGGAATCAAACTGAAGAAACTTTATCAGTACAACAACATGGAGCCGGGTACGCAACCCAAAGCCGGACAGGTAATTTATCTGGAGAAGGCGAAGCCGAGGAGAAAGTGAGTTTAATCTTCAGTTCACACTTAGCAGTGTTGCAGAAAATTTCTGATTAAAGTTTTACCGTTTTCATCTGATACTTCAGGATGAAATTGCACACCCCAAAGCGGCAAATGCGTGTGACGCATAGCTTCATTCGTATAATTTTCGGTGTACGCGAGATGAATGAAAGACGGAGGCAAAGAAATTCCTTCTGTATGATCTTCCGCCATAGCAGTTACTGATTCAAGATTTCTGAATAAAGAATCCTGCTTCACAACGTGAATGGGAATTGTAGTTCGCACTTCAGGTCCGCGATAAATCTGCGCACCGTGTAAGATGCCCATCACCTGATGACCGAAGCAAATTCCCAACACAGGAACGCGTCCTTCTTTCACGCATGAAAATCTTTCATGATACGGAGTGTGATTGACTTCCGTTAGAAAGGTCGGCGAGCCGCTGAAGATAATGCCGCGCTGATTTCCGTATTTCTCCGATGCAAAATCATTCCACTTCACTTCTCCACATTCGTGTCCGAGCGATTTTACAACAGACAAGATGCGCGGTGTTTTGGTTGAGCCGAAGTTGATTACTGTGATCATGATTATGTCTTAAAGAAAAACTCCCCAGCTTCTGTGAAGCCGGGGAGTTTAAAGCTATTTCATTCTATTACTTCGCGTCCTCAATAATCAACATTTCCACACGACGGTTTTTCTGACGTCCTTCAGGAGTGTTGTTCGGAGCGATAGGACGAGTTTGTCCGTACCATTCAGTGATGAGGCGTTTCTCGTCAATTCCTTTCTTCACGAGGTACGCTTTCACTGCTTTCGCACGCTTCTCAGAAAGCTTCATGTTCGCAGCTGGCTTACCAACGTTGTCGGTATGACCTGTGATGCGGAGTTTCCATTCCGGCTTCTTCTTCATGAGTTCTGCAAGTTCATCGAGAGAAGCGAATGACTCCTGCTTGATGATGTCTTTGCCTGATTCGAACTCAAGGTTGTCGAATGCTTTCTTCAGGATTTCCTGTTCTTCTTTTGTAAGAACCGGAATCACATCTTTCACTTCTTCTTTCTTCAATCCGTTACCTGCAGGTTTCGGAATATCGAAACGGAAGAGTCCGTCAGACTGACTGCGCAATGCACGCTTCGGCAAACCGTTCACAATAACTTTCACTTCGTTTACACCTGCAGTTTTATCAGGATCTCCATCGAGACGGAACACGCAGAGTGAGTCAGAAGGAAGTGATTCGTAAGTGAAGCTTGCATCTTTCGCCTGCTTAGCAGACTTCAGACTCTGACCTGCGAGATCAACGAGATTCAGAATTACTTCAGGACAACCTTCATTCTCAACAGGGCCCGGTTTCTCAGGACAGATATCGATCTTATCCATTACACCGTCGCCGTCTTTATCCGGACAACCTTTGAATTCTTTCAGACCTGCTTCATCCGGACAATCATCTTCTTTGTCAATGATCTTGTCACCGTCTTTATCAGGACAACCGTTGAACTCCTGCAGACCCGGCTCATCAGGACATGCATCTTGCTTGTCAATGATCTGGTCATTATCGCGGTCAGGACAACCGTTGAATTGCTTCAATCCCGGTTCATCAGGACAGATGTCTTCAGAATCCTGTACGTGGTCGCCATCACGATCCGGACAACCCATGAATTCCCAAACACCCGGTACTTCTTTGCACTTGTCTTTCTTATCGGAAACTTTGTCTTTATCGCGGTCTTTCACCGGACGATACATAATAGGAACTTTGAGCGCAACATGAATATCAGCACCGTAAACTGTTTTGCTGTGGCTGAACCAAGTTGCAAGATTGTTAGTTCCGATAATAACCGGTCCGAGGCGAACACCTGCTCCAACCTGGAAGTTGCGGTATTGATTGTACGACATCGGCATCCATGCACCGAACCATTTCCAATCCCAACGCGGAGTAAGACTTACCATTGAAAGTTCATGAACTTTTTCAGGATTCTTCTTCCACTGCACAGCATAAACACCTGTGAAGTTTACATAGAAATCTTTCCAGATGTTGTAATCTGCAGTAAGATTCATTGTGGTAGGAAGATTCATGCGGTAAGTTCCTTTTGTCGGAATCGGTTGGAACAACGCCTGAATTGTGGAGTCAATTCCACGTACAGGATATGCACCCAGATCGATTCCGCGGAAATACCATTCGTCAATGTCTGCGTTGAAGTTTCCGCTCAACTGTCCGCGATCGAATTTCACTGAACCGATATCGTTCACTGCGAAACCTGCACGGAGTTTATACTTGTTTTTGTAACGCATCCACAAGTTGGTTTCACCGTCCATATCGTAACGATATTTCTGATGATCAGGACGCCATTCGTAAATCAAACCGAAATCCAGACCAACGCCTGGAGAAGAGCTGATGCCTTTCAGATTGTAGCTTACTCCGCCTGATGAAGGGAAATCAAAATTGGTTGAGTGTCCGTATTGTACTTCTGAAGAAATGAATGTCAACGTATCGTTATCATTCGTCATGTATTTCAGATTCTCAACGAAGATGTAAGCAGAACCGAGACCGAAAAGCATCTTCGGGCGAACACCTGCTTTAAGGAAATGTTCATTGTTTTCCATGATCACCTGAGAATAGGTGATACCGCTTTCCCACCATGACATGTACTGAATGCTCAGCCTTTCGTTGGAAAGTGAATTGAAATATTGTGCACTATCACCAAAGTCGTTATACAACTGATGCGCGAGATCTTCTTCAACACCGTCAACGTTCAGGTAAGAACGTAGTGAACCTGTGAGGCCGATTGAAATTTTCTCATTAACCGAAAACATCACAGATGGCAACCAAACTTTGTTGCTGAAGAAAACCGACTTCTTCTGTCCATCGAGATTTTCGATGATGTATTTATCCTGAAAAAGCGAATCATCAAATGCAGGCCAGCTGGTTGTTGAATCGGGTGGAAGTAAAGGCCCTTGACGATTGTCCAGTGCTTTTTTACTGAATCCGATGTAATTGTTCTGGAACATCAGATTTGTACCCGTGAGCAAAATGTCAACTTTGTATCGACTGTCTGCAATGGATGCCGGGTTGAGGTCGATACCGTTAACGCCCGCGTAGTTACTGTTGGCATATCCGAGGAATTCCTGCGAATAAAGCGCAACTGAGCAACTGACAGCGGCAATCAGAGTGAGAAGTTTTTTCATGATTTTCGTTTGTGCGCTCAAAGATAGAAAATTGCCGGTATTCAGGGGCTAATTTCACTATTATCAATGAGCTCAAGGAATGGAATACGCAGCGAGATAGCGGCGATTGATTCCGCAGATCAAAGTAAGATCTGCTCCGCCATTGAGTCGCCCGATACTGAACGAGGTTTGTCCCGGCATAGGGAAACCTTCAGTTTCAGCGCCGCCTTTGTTGATCAGGTGCAATTCGTTTGCTGCTGCGCAAGCGGTGCCGATCCGCGTGTCGTTCTCTCCGAATCGGAATGTTTGTAACCACGGCAGAGGGGGCGATTCAAATCCGAAAGACAAGGCTGTTAGTTTGTCCTGATTGAAAACAGTGAGTTTATCTGAAGTGAGAAACAGGTATTCCATGTTTCCATCTCCGTTAATGTCGCTGTATTCGAATTGCGGTGTTTCATTGAAGTCGAGGAAATGGAAGCGTTCCAACTCATCGTTGAATGAAAGTCGGTAAACATTCCCGAGCGAATCTATGCTTACAATCCGTGTACGCGCAAGATCTTTGCCTGCTTCAAGGTAGAAACGATTCACAGGACTTCCGAGATTTTCTTTCAGCGTTAATCGTGTTGCGCCTTGCCGATCTGTTATCACGGAATTGCCGGTTTTATCAACGATTACAACGTAATCTTTGTTCTGTACAATTACATGACCGATTTCCGCAGTTACATCATTTTCCGTTTGCGGCATTTTCCATCCTTCTACTTTTTCGCCTTTGATGTTGTAATTGTAAACTTTGTGATCTGCACAAGCTACAAGCATTCGGTATTCTTTATTGTTTTCGTAATCGAATACGTGAACTCCATTTGTGGCACGATCCGGAAGTTTCACCGGAAACGGAGCAAGATCATTACCATTGCGATCAACAACGAAAAGAGAATCTGCTGTGTTAAAAACAATTTGCAGTTTGCCGTTTTTCAATGCATCCACTTGCTGAATGTTGCTTATGATCGGAGTATCAAGCTCACGTTTCCAGAATACCGTTCCTGTGCTGCTGATGAGATAGATTCTGTTAACATCATCCTGAATGAAAATGTCGAGCCCTTTCGTATTGTGATTAACCAACAAGGAAGGTTTGCCGCTGAAAGTGGTATCCAATTGAGTTTCCCAGAGTGAAGCAACGTTCTTCTTGCTTTGCGGATTGTGTCGCAGAAATACATTCGTGTAATGCAGATTACTTTCGCCAACATTGTATTGAAGTGTAACGCCATCGAATTTTTTTAGCAAGTCCTGATGATGTTTTACATCTGCTGCTAATCCGCCTTCACTTCTTGAAGTTATTAAATCGGAAGAACGCGACACTGACACAAAAAATGTGAGGCTTGCATCTTTCGCCATATTGGTTGCGAAGTCTGCGTAATTACGATCCTTGCGCAATGTGCGTCCGAATTCCGCTGAAATGATGAACGATCGAATCGTGTTGATGTCATTAGCGAAAATTACATAGTGACTTGTAATTCCGTAATAGCAATCGCGGAATTCAGAGAACATATCACCGAAAGTTGTAGGCAGCATTTCAGGCACGGGAACGGATCGCACAGGAATGCCCGTTGAATCGAGCGGTGCAGTTACCTTTCCGGTGTCGCGTTGCGGGCG
>Ga0172376_10007323_pt1 | contig 11759 bp, 7 predicted proteins | sample Lak35m_FD_121114 | JGI IMG/M metagenome (GOLD analysis project Ga0172376, IMG submission 121114) | Freshwater microbial communities from Kabuno Bay, South-Kivu, Congo - kab_092012_35m | ecosystem: Environmental > Aquatic > Freshwater > Lake | place: Democratic Republic of the Congo: South-Kivu...
CGCGTCTGCACGCATCCAGCGAGCCGTGTCCACGAGCTCGTGCCCGCGGTGTGGAAGGACCTCTTCGCCGCCGACGCAACTCGCTGAGCCCAGTCGGCTCGGCCCTCAGATCCGGCGGTCAACAGCCGATGGGCGGCCCGGCCCGGACGCTAACGTTGGTGCGTGGAGTGGCCAAGTGGAACGGCTCGAACTGGTCGGCTCTGGGCAGCGGGATCCTCGGTCCGGTCAGCGTGCTGTCAGTCTTCGACGATGGCCGCGGGCCGGCGCTCTACGCAGGTGGCAACTTCAGCTCCGCTGGTGGAGTCGCAGCGAACAACATCGCCAGGTGGGACGGCTCGAGTTGGTCGCGCCTGGGCAGCGGGATGAACGCCCCGGTCAGTGCCTTGACGACCTTCGACGACGGTAGCGGGGCGGCCCTCTACGCGGGAGGCCGTTTCACCACCGCGGGTGGCGCCCAAGCAAAATACATCGCCAGGTGGAACGGCTCGAGCTGGTCGCCCCTGGGCAGCGGGATGGGTGGCGGAGCCATCGGCTTCATCGGAGTTTTCGCCTTGTCGGTCTTCGACGACGGCGGCGGGCCGGCGCTCTACGCGGGGGGTGAATTCACGACCGCGGGCGGCGTCGCAGCGAACCGCATCGCCAGGTGGAACGGCTCGAACTGGTCAGCCCTGGGCAGCGGGATGTCGGACACCGTCGAGGTCCTGACGACCTTCGACGACGGCGGAGGGACGGCGCTCTACGCAGGTGGCACCTTCACGTCCGCGGGCAGCATCGCCAGATGGAACGGTTCGAGCTGGTCGGCCCTGGGCAGCGGGATGAACAACGTCGTCCGTGCCTTGTTGGTCTTCGACGACGGCAGCGGGCCGGCGCTGTACGCGGGAGGCGAATTCACTACCGCAGGCGGAGTCGCGGCGAACTACATCGCCAGGTGGAACGGCTCGAGCTGGTCAGCCCTGGGCAGCGGGATGTCGGACACCGTCGGGATCCTTTCGACGTTCGATGACGGCAGCGGACCGGCGCTCTACGCGGGGGGAGGCTTCACGACCGCAGGCGACTCCGACGACAGCTTCCTCGCGAAGTGGGGCCATCGGGCGCAGCCCGTGCTGTCCGTTCCGACCTCGGTGTTCGCGAAGGACGTCGGCAGCCCGGGCGAGGTCGTGAGCTTCACGGTCTGGGCCGGCGATTGCCTCGACCCGGCCCCGACCGTGGTCTGCGTCCCGCCTTCGGGTAGCTGCTTCCCGCAAGGTCGCACGATCGTGACCTGCACCGCCACGGACATTTTCGGCAACCAGGCGACCGCAGAGTTCCCTGTCATCGTCCAGGTCAAACCGACCCAGCCCGCACCTCCCGGACCTCCGCCGCCGAGGTAGCCGAGATGCTCACGTGGTTGACGGACGGAACCTTGCTCGCCCTCCCCGGCCGGGAGTCGTTGCCATGTTGCCCTCAGGTGTCCTCGCCCTGTCCCTGCTCGTCCCGTCGCTCGCTCTCGCCCAGCAGCCGCTCGAGCGCGCCGCCCCTGCGGTTGCGCACGAGGAGCTCCGCGTGCCGACCGTGTTCGAGGGCTTCGTGCTCGCGCCGGACGGGGCGCCGGTCGAGGGCGCGGTGGTGTTCAGCAGCGCGGACGGCAAGGCGGTCACCGACCAGGCCGGAAACTTCCGACTCGAGGTCTCGGTGCCGCTCGACGCACGGAGCCTCCAGCTCACGGCGGTCGGCCGCGGAGGCCAGAGCCTCGTCGCGAGTGCAAGCGTTGCCCTCGGCGGCGCCGCCCCGCTCGTGCGGGTCGGACCTCTGCGGCTGAGCGCGGGGAACTGCTCACCGAGGTGGCTGCCCACCTTCGGGGGCCAGCCCGGGACGAACGACGTGGTCAACGCCCTGGCGGTCTTCGACGACGGCAACGGACCGGCGCTCTTCCTGGGAGGCCGGTTCACGACCGCGGGCGCCGTCGCGGCCAGCTGCATCGTCAAGTGGGACGGGGCGAGCTGGTCGACGCTCGGCAGCGGAATGAACGATGAGGTCCTGACCCTGGCGGTCTTCGACGACGGCGGAGGGCCGGCGCTCCACGCGGGCGGCCGGTTCACGAACGCGGGCGGCAACCCTGCGAACCGGATCGCCAGATGGGATGGCGCGAGCTGGTCGGCCCTGGGCAGCGGGATGAATGCGCCCGTCACGACCCTGGCGGTCTTCGACGACGGCAGCGGGACGGCGCTCTACGCGGGCGGCTACTTCCACCATGCCGGCGGCGCCTTTCGCGGCTACATCGCCCGCTGGAACGGCCAGAACTGGTCATCCGTGGGCGGCGGAATGAACACCTTCGTCCGGGCCCTGGCGGTCTTCGACGACGGCAACGGACCCGCGCTCTACGCGGGCGGCGATTTCCGCACGGCGGGCGGCGTCGCGGCGAGTTCCATCGCCCGCTGGAACGGAGCGAGCTGGTCGCCGCTGGGCAGCGGGATGGACAGCGTCGTCTCCGCGCTGTCGGTCTTCGACGACGGCAGCGGTGCAGCCCTGCATGCGGGTGGGTACTTCACCACCGCAGGCGGCGTCGCGGCGAGTTCCATCGCCCGCTGGAACGGCTCGAGCTGGTCGGCCCTGGGCAGCGGGATGAACGGAGGCGTCGTGGCCTTTTCTGTCTTCGACGATGGCGGCGGTCCGGAGCTCTATGCGGGTGGCAACTTCACTTCCGCGGGCGGTACCCCGGCGAACCACATCGCCAGGTGGGACGGGACGAGCTGGTCGGCCCTCGGCAGCGGTATGAATGCGTGGGTCCAGGCCCTGGCGGTCTTCGACGACGGTAGCGGGCCCGCGCTCCAGGTCGGAGGCTTCTTCACGCCTGCGGACGACGTCACCGGGAACCACCTCGCTCGCTGGGACGGCTCAGGCTGGTCGGCCCTCGGAGGTGGGCTGAACCACGACGTCCGTGCCCTGGCGGTCTTCGACGACGGCAGCGGGCCGGCGCTCTACGCCGGCGGCGAATTCGCGGCCGTCGGCGGCGTTGCAGCAGGCCACATCGCCCGCTGGAACGGCTCGAGCTGGTCGCTACTCGGCAGCGGCCTCGCGGGTGGTCACGTCTCCACCGTCCTGGCTTTGACGGTCTTCGATGACGGCAGTGGTGCGGCGCTGTACGCGGCCGGCGACTTCACGCTCGCGGGCGGCAACGCAGCGAACCACGTCGCGAGGTGGGACGGCGCGAGCTGGTCGGCTCTCGGAAGCGGGCTCGGTGACACGTCCGGCCTCCCTCGGGTCCATGCCCTGGCGGTCTTCGACGACGGTGGCGGGCCGGCGCTCTACGTGGGAGGAAGGTTCACGACTGCGGGGGGCGTGGCGGTGAGCCACCTCGCGCGCTGGAACGGCTCGAGCTGGTCGGACATCGGCGGCGGGACAAACGCCCCCGTACACAGCCTGACGGTCTTCGATGACGGCAGCGGGCCGCAGCTCCACGCCGGAGGCGACTTCCTCCTCGCGGGTGGCGTCGCAGCGAATGGCGTCGCCCGCTGGAACGGGTCGAGCTGGTCGCCCCTCGGCAGCGGAGTCACGAACTTTGCCGCCACGGCCTCGGTCTATTCCATGCAGGCCTTCGACGACGGCAGCGGGCTCTCGCTCTTCGTCGGAGGCGAATTCCGGGTCGCGGGCGGCTTGCTGGCCAGCCGGATCGCGCGCTGGGACGGGGCGAGCTGGTCCGTCGTAGGCAGCGGCAGGAGCTTCGCCGTGCACGCCATGGCGATCTACGACGACGGCACCGGTCCGGCGCTCCACGCCGCGAGCTCCTCGGGCGCGGGTGGCACCCCCGCGAACGACCTCTCCCGCTGGAACGGCTCGAGCTGGTCGCTCCTGGGGGGCGGAGTGGGCGGCACCTACTACTCCTACGCGGGTGTCCAGGCTCTCGCCGTTTTCGACGACGGCGGCGGGCCAGCGCTCTTCGCAGGAGGAACCTTCGAGTACGCGTACGACTCCGGCGACAGCTTCCTCGCGAAGTGGGGCCATGGGCCGCAACCCGTGCTGTCCGTTCCGACCTCGGTGTACGCGAAGGACGTCGGCAGCCCGGGCGAGTTCGTGACCTTCACGGTCACCGCCACCGATTGCTGGGACCCTGCCCCGAGCGTGGTCTGCGTCCCGCCTTCGGGCAGCTTCTTCCCGCAAGGCCGCACGCTCGTGACCTGCACCGCCACGGATGCCTTCGGCAACCAGACGACCGCAGAGTTCCCGGTCATCGTCCAGGTCAAGCCGACCCGGCCCGCACCTCCCGGACCTCCGCCGCCGAGGTAGAGAATCGCTCCGTGCCCGGAGCGCTCCTCGGCCCGCAGGCTTCGCCCAGGACCGCTCCTGCCTGGGCAAGTTGGAGCGGCTGAAGAGACTTGAACTCTCGACATCCACCTTGGCAAGGTGGCGCTCTACCACTGAGCTACAGCCGCGTTGTTCGACCGGGCGCGAGGCTCGGTCGAGGGCGGAAAGAGTAGGGAGCGAAGCGGGGGAGCGCAAGCCTCCAGTGGAGGTTCCCGGAGGGCGAGCGCCGCCGTCGCGGTAGGCTCTCGGGCGCGCAGCCGGAGTGCGGGCCGATGGGCGGCCCGGGCGGAGGCGCAGTCCCCTGCCGGGTCCCGATGTCGCTGCCCCGCCTGCCCCTCGTCGCGCTGCTCCTCGCCTCCCCCGCCGCGGCCCAGAAGACCGTGCCGGTCTTCGTCGACGGCCAGGCCCAGGTGGTGCCCGGCTTCGCCGACCCGAAGAGCTGGGTGCGCCACGACCTCTTCGTCGAGACCGAGTTCGACTGCGACGGCGACGGGAAGAAGGACCGCGTGCACATGGACGTGACGCGCCCGGCCCAGACCGAGACGGAGGGCCTGAAGGTCGCGGTGGTCTACGAGACGAGCCCGTACTACTCGGGCACGGGCTCGACCGCGCCGCAGTTCATGTGGAGCCCCGAGCAGGAGCTCGGCGAGATGCCCGAGCTGCGCGAGAACGCGCCCGCGATCCGCTTCCAGAAGCCGCGCACGGTGATCAGCGACGAGCACGTGAACGACTGGGTCCCGCGCGGCTTCGCGGTCGTCCACTCGGAGTCGGTCGGCACGGGCCAGTCCCAGGGCTGCCCCTCGCCGGGAGCCGAGATCGAATCGCTCGCGCCGAAGGCCGTGGTCGACTGGCTGTGCGGGCGCGCGCGCGGCTTCACGAGCGTCGACGGTGACGAGGAGGTCGTGGCCTACTGGTCGACGGGCAAGGTCGGCATGACCGGCACGTCCTACAACGGCACCCTGCCGATCGCCTGCGCGACGACCGGTGTCGAGGGCCTCGAGGCGATCATCCCGGTCGCGCCGGTGACGAGCTACTACCGCTACTACCGCTCGAACGGCCTCGTGCGCCACCCGGGTGGCTACACCGGCGAGGACATGGACGTGCTCTACGAGTTCATCCACTCGAACTGGTCCGAGCTGCGCGAGGGCTGCAACGAGGCGGTGCGCGACACGCTGCTGCTCGAGAACATCGACCGCGTCAGCGGCGACTGGAACGACTTCTGGGCCGCGCGCGATTACGCGCAGCAGCTCGGCAAGTGGCGCGCGGCCACGCTGATGGCGCACGCCTTCAACGACTGGAACGTGATGCCCGAGCACTCGGTCACGCTGTACACGGCACTGAAGGCGAAGGGCATCCCGGTGCAGTGCTACTTCCACCAGGGCGGCCACGGCGGGCCGCCGCCGCTGGCGCAGATGAACCGCTGGTTCACGCGCTACCTGTACGGCGTCGAGAACGGCGTCGAGCGCGACCCGAAGGCCTGGGTCGTGCGCGAGCACGACCCGGCGAACCGCCCCACGCCCTACGCCGACTATCCGCACCCGGAGGCGGCGCCCGTGGCGCTGCATCCGACGCGCGGTGGCGCGGAGTGCGGGGAGCTCGTGCGCACGCCGAAGGGCGGACAGGGCCACGAGCAGCTGGTCGACGACGTCTCGCTGCCGGGCGCGAAGCTGGCGGCCGCGAAGAAGTCGAAGAACCGCCTCTTGTACGCCAGCCCCGAGCTGAAGGCGCCCGTGCACCTCTCCGGGACCGGCACGCTGCGCCTGCGCGTGGCGGCCGACCGCGCGGCCGTGAACCTGTCCGTGTGGGTCGTGTCCCTGCCGTGGACCGACTCGCGCTCGATCAACGACGACGTGATCACGCGCACCTGGGCCGACCCGCAGAACGCCGCCTCGCTGGCGCGCTCGAAACCGCTCGTGAAGGGCGAGTTCGTCGAGCTCGTGCTGCCGCTGCAGCCCGACGACCAGGTCATCCCGGCCGGCGAGCGCATCGGCCTGATGGTGTTCTCGAGCGACCGCGACTTCACGCTGTGGCCCGAGCAGGGCGCCGAGCTGACGCTCGATCTGGACGCGCTCACGCTGGAGCTCCCGGTCGTGGGCGGCGTCGAGGCCTGGAAGCAGGCCACGGGCGAGAAGTAGCGCGCGCCGCCGCGGACGAGCCGCGGGTCACCCCGGCTGCGACGCCAGCAGCGCGTGCAGGTGCGCGCCGGCCGCCTCGACCGCGGCGGGCAGGTCGTGCCCGCGGGCGAGTCCGGCGGCCAGGGCCGAGGCGAAGCGACAGCCCGAGCCGTGCAGGCGTCGGCCCGGGAAGCGCGGGCGCGAGAAGAGCACGGGCGGCTTGCCGGGACGCAGCAAGAGGTCGCAGGCGTCGGCGTCGGGCGCGTGGCCGCCCTTCAGCACGAGCGCGGCGAGGCCGCGCGCGAGCAGCGTCTCGGCGGCCACGACGCGCGCCGCGGGCGAGGCCTCGAGGGCCGCGAGACGGGCGCCGGAGAGGCGCGCGAGCTCGGGCAGGTTCGGAGTCAGGATCACGCCGCGCCGGAAGAGCTCGGCGCGCATCCACTCGATGCCATCGGGGTCGAGGAACGGCTCGCCGCCGCTGGCCGCGAGCACGGGATCGACCACGATCGGGAGCTCGCGCGGCACCTCGGCCAGGAGCGCCACGAGCGCGCGCACGTCGGCCGCACTCGAGAGGAGGCCGATCTTCAGGGCCGACGGCAGCGGTTCGAGGGCCGCGCGGGCCTCGCTCCCCCACTCGGCGCTCGCCCGCGGCCGCACGGCGGTGACGCGCGTGCCGTCCTGCTCGGTGAAGGCCGTGACGATTGTCGTGGCCTCGACGCCGAAGTGCGCGGCGGTCGCGCGGTCGGCGTCGACGCCGGCGCCACCGGTCGGGTCGTGCCCGGCGAGCACGAGCAGGCGCGCAGCGCTCACGGGAGGCGCGTCAGGGGCCGGCCACGCGCGCCGCTGCGCTCGGCGGGATCGATGCGCTCGAGCGCGCGGGCGCGCAGGCGGCGCTCGAGGCGCTGCAGCTCGCGCCAGTCGTCACTGGCGAGGTGCACCTGACCGCCCGCCACCGTGCCGCGTCCGCCGAAGGAACCGTCCTGGGCGAGCACGTGCGCGAGCACGGGGTAGGCCTCTTCGCCATCGGTGCGCAGCGACAGGTGGTACGTCTTGCCGACCGCGCCGCCCACCAGCGACCAGCGACAGCCCTCGCGCCGGCGGAAGAAGTCGGCCATCTCGGCCACGCTCTCGGGATTCGACACGCGCCCGAGGAAGCCGAGCACCGCCGGACCGTAGCAGCGCGCGCGCCCGAGCGAGCGGTAGACATCGCGGTAGTAGACCGCCGGCAGGGTCGGACGCTGGATGCGCGCGAGCGCCTGGTGGTCGGCACGCCGGAAGGTCTCGAAGAAGGCCTCGCTGTCGAGCGGAGTCGCGCTGATCGAGAGGTCCAGCGTGTCGAAGCGCACGCCGCAGCACAGCGCCGTCGCGATGCGCTGGTCGAGCTCGAGCCCGGCCTCGCGCAGGTAGCCGTACATCAGGGCCGAGGTCGCGCCCGCCTCGAGGCGCAGGTCGTAGTGCGGCGGCAGCGCGCGCCCGCGCAGGGCCTCGAGGTCCGGCGGACGGTGGTGGTCGAAGACGGCCACCACCGGGATGCCCTCGGGCAGCGGCGTGTGCCCGAAGCCGGGCTGCGTGTCCACCAGGAACACGGCCGCATAGCGCCGCCGGTCGAGCGTCTCGGCATCCAGGAACGACAGCCCGAGCTCGCGGATCAGGGCCACGTTCTCGGCGCGCGAGATCTTGCCGGTGGCAGCCACCTCGGGCTCGAGCCCGAGCCCGTCGCGCAGCACGCGCTCGAGCCCGAACATCGCGCCGAGCGCGTCCGGATCGGGCGTGCGGTGCGTCAGGATCAGCGGGCGGCGCTCGCCCCAGCCCGCGCGCAGCTCCTCCACCACGCGCCCGAGGTGCGCGAAGGGCGTCTCCCCCTTCGGCAGGCCGACGCCCGGCGGGAGCTCGGCTGGAACGGGTGGAGCGCTGGGACGGATCATGGAGGAACGGCCGGCGGTCATCCTATCGGGACCCCGCGCCGCGGCCTGGAGCCGGCCGCGCGCCGAAATTGCAGCTTGCTCACACCGGCCGTGGATTCGGCCCGCGTGCCGTCAGAAGCCGCGGTCGAGCAGGAACTGCACCGAGGCCAGGATCTCCGCCCGCCCGTGGCGCGGCCCGATCTCGAGCACCTTCTCGGCGTCCTTGGTCACGTAATCCGCGAGCAGCTTGAAGTCGACCTCACCCGTGCCGACCGGCATCTCGGCCTCCTCGGCCGAGGCGTCCTGCAGGTGCACGCCGAGCATGCGCGGGGCGAACGAGTCGAGCCACTGCCCCTGGGGCGTCAGCCCCAGCTTCTCGCGCTGGTGCAGGCTGCCCACGTCGTGCCAGTACTTCAGGTTCGGCAGGTCGTCGAGCACCCAGCCCATGGCCTCGAACCCGAGCAGATCGTCGATCTCGCGCCCCGGTTCGAGCGCGATCACGGCCTGGGGTGCCTCCTGGGCCAGCGTGTGGAGCGCCCGGCAGAACTGCTCGAGCTGCTTCGCTGCCTTGCGCTGCATGCGCTTCACGTAGGAGGCGATGTCCTCCTTCAGCTCACCGTTCTCGTTGGCGCGCGCGATGCGCTGCTCGAGCCCCTCGGCCTCGCGCCGCAGGGTCGCGTCCTCGACCTTGGCGCCGCGCACGACGAGCGTGTTGCAGCCCCACAGCTGGGCCAGGCGCACGTGTCGCCGCAGCGAGTTCAGGGCCCGCTCGTTCTCCTCGGGCAGCAGGCTCCCCAGACGCTCGACGGCCATCGTGCCCGTGCGCGGATCGCGGCAGCCGGCCACCATCGCCGGGATCATCACGCCGGTCTCGCGGCGGGACTCGTCGAGCCCGTCCATGTTCGGCGGCGAGTCGGCCAGGCCGAGCTCGATGCGCCGGAACCCCATGCCCACCGCGGCAAAGATCTGATCCTGGATGCTCGGAAGGCGAGTTCCGAAGCACGTGGTGGAGAGGGTGTAGTCGTTCGGGATGCCCGGAGTTGTCACGGCCCTGGGGAAGAGGAGGCCCGGGAAAACTTTCGGCAGAGGGATCTGCCGCGGAACTATACCTCGGCCGGGGAGGGCCCGAAGAAAACGGGTACTTCGAAAAACGGAGCGCGCCGGCGAGAAATCCGGAGCGGGAACGGGTCAGACCCGGATCCCGGCCTGCTGCTCGGGGATCGCCCGGAAGCGCTCGAGCAGCGGATCGACCTCCTCGCGCACGAACTCCTCGACCTGTCGATCCGCGCGTCCGATGGAGCGCGCCGGGTCGAGCAAGTCCGCCAGGCGCGGCGCATAGGGCTTCAGCACAGGATCGGCAGCCAGGAGTTCGCGCAGCGGATTCGGCTCGCCCTCCAGCAGGGCCGCCACGGCCTTGTGGGTCGCCTGGCGCAGGTGCTCGTGGGCCTCCTGACGATCGACGCCCTCCGCGGCCGCGTCCATCATCAGGTGCTCGCAGGCCAGGAACGGCAGCTCCTCGGCCAGGTTGCGGGCGATGCGCTTCTCGTGCACGACCAGGCCCGAGCTGACGTCCAGGGCGAGTTCGAGCATGCCGTCCGTGGCCAGGAACATCTCCGGCAACGCCATGCGCCGCACGGCCGAGTCGTCGAGCGTGCGCTCGAGCCACTGGTTGGCCGCCGTGTGGGCCAGCGAGTCGAGCTGGGCGAGGACGTGCCGCGCCAGCGAGCAGATGCGCTCCGAGCGCATCGGGTTCTTCTTCCAGGGCATGGCCGAGGAACCGATCTGCTTCTTGCCGAAGGGCTCCTGGACCTCGCGCCTGGACGCCAGGAGGCGCAAGTCCGAGCCGAGCTTCCCGCCCGACTGCGCGATGCCCGCCAGGGCCGCCCCGATGCGGAAGTCCAGCTGACGCGGATAGGTCTGCCCCGTGACCGCGAAGCAGCGCTCGAAGCCGAGCTTCGCGGCCGTGCGCCGCTCGAGCTCGCGCACCTTGGCGTGGTCGCCCCGGAAGAGCGACAGGAACGAGGCCTGGGTGCCGGTCGTGCCCTTGATTCCGCGGAACAGCAGGCGCTGGTCGACCTCGTCGAGCTCCTGCAGGTTGAACAGGAAGTCCTGCAGCCACAGCGTCGCGCGCTTGCCGAGGGTCGTGGCCTGGGCCGGCTGCAGGTGCGTCAGCCCGAGCACGGGCAGGGCCCGCCGCTCGAGCGCGAAAGCCCGCAGGGCGCGCAGGACGTTGACCAGCTTCGCGCGCACGTGCCCGACCGCCTCGCGCAGCACGATCAGGTCCGCGTTGTCCGTGACGTCGCAGGAGGTCGCACCGAGGTGCAGGATCCCGCGCGCCCTCGGGCAGCGCTCGCCCCACGCGTGGACGTGGGCCATGACGTCGTGGCGCAACTCGCGCTCGTACTTCGCGGCGAGCTCGAAGTCGACGTGCTCCAGGTTCGCGCGCAGCTCGGAGAGCTGCTCCTCCGTGACCGGCAGCCCGAGTTCCCGCTGCGACTCCGCCAGCGCGAGCCAGATGCGGTGCCAGGTGACGAACTTCTTGCGCTCCGAGAAGGTGGCGCGCATGGCCTCGCCGGCGTAACGCGTGGAGAGCGGAGATTGATAGGAGTCGTGGTCACTCATGATCGGGCGGGAGAGGGTAGCGGACAGGCCCCTCGCACGTCTTCCGTCTCCCCGGGTCCTCGCGTCCCGTCTCCTCGGGCCCGGAGTCCGGCGCGAGCTCCCCGGGGGACGGAGCGGGTCGGGGTGGGTTCGGGTGGGGTGCTTTGGTGCGCGCGCGCGCCGTGCGCCGGGGGCCCGCTTGTCCCGAGAGCTGGATCGCCGGCCCCGTGGCGCGTTGAGGAACGACCCCGAGTCGCACCACGAGCCCGACACGTGCTGCCGTACGTCGAGTTCATCGGGCTCGGTAGGCGCAACTCGGGGTCGTTCCTCAACGGTGGGCCGGCGACTCTCTCGGGCCGCACAACCCCGACGCACGGCGTGGGCGAGCCCTCTCGGCGCCCGCACGGCTCGGCGTGCGGGCGGTGAGGAGCGGTCGAGGCGCGCGCGGTCTCGGCTTCAGCGCGCCTGGCGCTTCGGGTGGCGAGTCTTGCGCGGACTCGCGCTCGAGCGGACGGGAGCCTCGGTCACGCGGATCAGGCCGTGGCGACGCCAGCCCTCGCGCAGCAGCCACGAGCGAGCGGTGAGCAGCGCCCGCACGCGCTCCCGCTCACGATCTGAAGGAGTGCAGCCGGTCGCGAGTTCGTACCCGTCGATGCTGTTCATGCCCGGGCGGCGGCGCGGCTTCGGCCGGGAACTTGATTGTGCGTTCCGACCGCGCTCCCAGCTCTCGCGCGGTTCGCGCCAGCCGAGGAACGACTCGCCCGAGGAGTGCGGATCCGGGCTCTTCTCGGTCCAGCAGCCGTGCTTGCGCGCGTTGTTGAGCACGTACACGAGTCCGTTGCGCATCTCGCGCGGCTGC
>Ga0172376_10007324_pt1 | contig 11759 bp, 11 predicted proteins | sample Lak35m_FD_121114 | JGI IMG/M metagenome (GOLD analysis project Ga0172376, IMG submission 121114) | Freshwater microbial communities from Kabuno Bay, South-Kivu, Congo - kab_092012_35m | ecosystem: Environmental > Aquatic > Freshwater > Lake | place: Democratic Republic of the Congo: South-Kivu...
ACCGGTTCTGGATTTATTTGGTACGGCGCGTTTCTCGGAAGTCTTATTCACTGGTATCGAGCGCTGATTATGTATCGGGCCTCACTACGTCTTGGCTGGCGGGTGCTTCGTGGTAGTGACTTCGTTGCAGTGGGGGTAGCGATTGCACTTGTTGTAGGGGCGGTGCGGTTGCTTGTGCCGGAATATGACAAGATGTCGAGCCCGAAGCTGGGTACCTGTTGGTCAGCTCCTGGCGAGGATGGCTTCTCACAGGCGATTGCGTGTTGGTCGGATAAGGCTGCGTTTAAGACGGTTGCGGTTGTGAGTTCTCCTGAAGGGTGTTGGACGGAGTACTACATGGAGGAGTCTGCTCCGAAACGTACGCTCTGTAATGCGCCGATTGATTAAGGAGGTCAGCAAATGATCTTGTCAGTCAGCATTTCTCAAGTTGTATTCGGTGCGGCAGGTATCGGCTTCTTCGTCTGGGAGCTTGTCAGCAACTTCCAGGCCGGAAAGCGCGACGCTGAATCTGCAGGTCAACGGAGAATTGGTAAGCGTTACCGATCTTCGTCAACTTCGGCGGATCGGACAGCTATTGAGTAGCGAACTTCTTCCCGAGGATCCGAACTCGGTCGGCAGCTACCAGCTGGTGGGCCGTCTCGGTGCGGGTGCGACGGGTGTTGTGTATGAGGCGGTGTCTTCGGATGGTGAGCGCGTGGCCGTCAAAGTGTTGCATCCTTCACTCGCGAATTCTCCGGGGATTCGGGAGCGATTGCGTAGAGAGGGTGTGGCGTTGCAGCGGGTGACTGGTGTTCGTGCCGTTCATGTTCTTGAAGTTGATGCTGATGGTCCGAGACCGTTTCTCGCGATGGAACTTGTGGAAGGACAGACGCTCGACGACTATGTCAATTCATTTGGACCTGTTCGTGGCGCGCTGCTCTGGGGGATGGCAGAGGGCTTAGTTGAAGCGCTTTCGGATATTCACGATGCAGGGATTATCCATCGAGACCTGAAGCCTTCAAATGTCTTGCTGGGGCCGGATGGCGTAAGAGTGGTGGACTTTGGAATCAGCGCTTTGGCTGATGCGACGAGTCTCACGGGAACGGGAAGTTTCGTAGGTACTGCAGCTTGGTTGTCGCCAGAGCAGGTGCAAGGCGATGAGGTGACAGAAGCGAGTGACATCTTTGGTTTAGGGATGTTGCTGGCGTATGCGTCAGCCGGTCATCATCCATTTGGGTATGGCAGAAGTGATGCGGTCATGTATCGAATCATTCACAGTGAACCAAAGTTGGAAGATGTTCCGGTGCCACTGTTGCCGGTAGTGATTGGCTGTCTATTGAAGGCTCCGGAGGAGCGGCTATCGCTCTTCGCGATTCAGGAACTTCTCGCCGAAGCAGACAAGAGCAATTCCTCAGAGAGTGACGCGGTTGAGTCAGGTCACACGCGAGTTGTTAGTAAGGATGAACAGGTTCAGGCACTCATTGGTGACGTTGAGTCGAATACCTCGGAAGACGAGGATCGCGAGGTTCTATACGATCTACGAGTTTGGAAGGACAAGAGGCGTATTCATCTGACCGAGGAGCTCCAGTTCGCAGGGGTTACGTATCAGATTGAGAATGACGAACTTGTTGTCGATAAGTCTGACGAAGATCAAGTTGATCAGATCATTGATCGCATCCATCGGTTCGCGTTTCCTGGTCCAGAAATGGGCGGAATCAAGAGTCCGGTTAGAGCTGGCAATGGTGCTCGCAACCGAGTCATCGGTCTCGTAGCTGCAGTACTGCTTGTTGCCGGAGTGGTGGCTGCTACGAACCAGACGTCAGGGAATAGCGACAGTGGAATTGATATACCAACTTCGACCGAAGCAACGAAACTTACTACCAGCACCGTCGATCAAGATGAGGAAAGAGTTCGAAGCCTCCGATCGGAACTTGCTCTGTTTGACGGGAAAATTCTTGATGAGCTTGAAGCAATCGAAGCTGGGGAGGAGTACTCGGACATCATCCAAGATTCGACAGACGCTTGGTTAATGACCGACATTGTGCAGACTGATTGTCGTGGCCGCTGGATTGTCAATGAGGTGCTTGCCCGTACGGGCATGAGCACGGTTCTTTACGACATGTACTTCAGCAATTATTTCGGGGATCGTGACTTTCCGAGCCGTCATATAGTCACCAGAGTGGCTGTTACGGTTCTCAGAAATCCGAATCCTGAGCCGAACGCGTTTGGGCAGGAGGCGCTTGGCGTTCTCGGGGGCTACACAAAGTTTTGCGAAGATCAGGACTTCAGTTTTTCTTCCGATGCTCCGATAGCTTCATGCGCCAAGTTTTCTCCCGCTGGCTCCTGGGCAATGATCACAGCAGACACGTCGTGTCTAAAGGGTGCTCTTCGATCAATTCCATGGGAAACTGACTCGGCCTCGTCAAAGAGCTACGAGGTAAACCTGGATAACGACAGATGGGGTGCGCAGGGCGACTCACTCGCCATGGCCGGCAAGGGCTCGAGCCTCGATGGGGATGGTGAAACATCAATGATCCTGTTGGCGTGGGTCGACCTATCAGGTGAATTTGCCGTTGTCGTTCGAAGTCATGCAACAAGCTATGACTCTGTTGTTTCAGCGGACGACTTAGACGAAAGAGCGTCTACCGCCGTCGCGAAGGTACTCGCTGTCTTCTTTGGAGTGGCGACTCCAATTATCGGTTCGGCAAGCGGCTGATGCATTATCGAGTTGGTCGACTGTCGGATAACCATTTGGTCCTGCCGGATGACAGTGTGAGCAGCTACCACGCAGAGATCAGAGAAGCTGGAGGCGTTTACTTTCTAAGCGATCTGGGTTCGACAAATGGAACCTTCATTAACAGGAACAGAATCAGCTTGTCGGAGTTGAAAACCGGCGACATGGTGCATTTTGGTCTTGTTTGCAAATACTTTGACGGCCAATCGCTGGTGGACGAACCACCCGAGTCTCCACGAACTGAAGATGCTGATCTAGCAACATCACGATCGCTATCCAATAGTCGGACCTTGTTGGCTGTAGCGATGCTCGTGATTTCGGTTGCTGTCGGTGGCTTCGTTTGGCTGTCAGCTCGTGGCGAATCCATGACTGTTGATGAGATTTCGCGTGCGACTGTCCAAGTCTTTATTTCAGATTCGAGTGGTGAGTGGTGCTATACCGGGAGTGGATTCTTTGCGTTAGACACAGGACTCGTCGTAACGAATGCTCACGTAGTAACCGATGACGAATGCGGAAAACTCTCTATCGGTTTGGTGGATGAGACCGGTGACCGAATCGTTGCAGAGATACCAGCGACACTTGTGACAAAAGATGACGAGCTGGATCTCGCAGTATTGCGAGTGAATTCATCTCAGATTGTTGGCTACCCACGCCTGGAACTCGCCGACTCACCTGCAAAGCGAGGTGAAGAGGTTCGAGTGTTTGGATTTCCTGGAATCGGTGGACCGACCATTACGGCCACGTCTGGAATCATTTCTGGAATTGATGAGGAGACGGACTACCCGTATTACAAGACGAGTGCAGATATTAGTCCTGGTAACAGTGGTGGACCTGCGGTGGATGCCAAGGGTCGTGTGATTGGTGTCGCCACAGCTGGCTACCGCCAGGAGATCGAATGCGAGGAGGACGATGACAACAGGTGCTTTGCTTCTGGAAGCAACTTGGGGTTGCTTCGCCCTATCACGTTGCTGAAGGAGCTGTACCCGTAGATCTCGAAGATGTTGCCTAGGTGTGCGATACCCGCAGTCTTTGGAGGCGCCTGAATGCCGAAACCTTAACTTGAGTGTGCCATTACCGTGGCATAGCCAACTTGACAGAAGTTCGAAGCAGTCGTTACGCTCAGCCCCGGAGGACAGACATGGCACAACATATGTCAGCGAGTGGGAAATTGGCGAGCGAACAGGTGGTGGTTGCGGCCCCACTGAGTTTTTCGGGTAGCGCCAAACGAATCTGGAAGATGACGGACCAGGAGAACCAGTGGGTTCGCTATCTGTTGATGGTGGTGGCAGCGACACTGATCGTGATGGCGTGGGGTGTCGTGTTGGTCTGGTACTGCATATTCGGGCTCTTGCTCGTTCCCTATCGGCTGATTCGTCGTGGAGGACGCAAGGAGAAGAAGCGTGCGTTACAGCATCGTGAGCAGCTTGAAGCGTTGGCGTCGATCCAGACTGCGCAGGCTGTTCAAACTGCGAATTTGATTCAACAGAACCAGCCGAAGCAGCAGCCTTAGGGCGCTTCGGCCACATTGCTTCTGTCGATTTCACGGGGGCAACGTTGGAAGACGGAAACTTGAATTAAAGATTGCTGCTCCTGCTCGACCGATGACCGTGCGTGTGGTAAAATGATGAGGTCGGTTTCGGCACCGAGGGGATGCCCACCGACGTAAGGAGTCTTGTAATGGCACGTCACAACTTGTCGCCTCGGTAGCCCCGAGCTCTTTCTGCCGGGGACCTTAATTCCGGCGACCACTCATAATGAAGTTACGGCTCTGCGTCTGCGTCGTGCGCTGCAGGACGCACCCCCTAGTGACGTCGAGGCGGTACGTCGCCACTTGAAGAACTTCAAGCCCTCGGACGGGGAGCTGACCATGCGAATCCGCCTTGCCCGACGCAAGGCTGACGTTTTCAAGCCCCGACCTCACTCCCGACAGTTATACAAGGAGCGAATGACGACCGAACGTGAGCGCCTTCGCCACCAACAGGACTCGGTGCGTAGGGCCATGCTCGAGGTGGCAGATCGTGCCGTAGCGAACCACTGCCACCTGCGCCTTGAATTCGATCTACCCGATGGATTGTCGTGGGCTGCAGCATTAAAGGAACGTGCTTTGTTTGCGCGACGAGTACGTGAGCGATACAAGCGTGCAGCACAACGCCAACCCGTTATGTTTGTCATCATTCGAGCACTGGAGGACGTACCAGCCAAGCTGACAGTGCTCACGAATGAATTGGTCGGCAACCTTGAGATGTTGCTCGAAGCGGGGCCTCGGAGAACGACCAACGGTCAAGTACCTCATTGACGAGAATGACATTTTGGACGAATGCCAAGGCCTGTCAAGCTCTATGCGCCACATCACCGACCACAAGGCGCATTACCTTTCGACACGCAATCACGACACCAAGCAGCTCGAATTTAAGGTCTCATCATTCGAGGAAGCAGAGCACCTTCTGCAAATCATCTTTGCACCCTGCAAGATGCGACGTCTCAGAATCGAACCTTTCGGTAAGTTCCCTCACGCACATTACGGAATTCCCGCAGAACACCATGCCTTGTACGAGCTGAAGTTTCCCAAGCACTTCGACTGGAAGGTCCGATTCCGATGATCTTTTGAGAAGCCACAACTGTTATTTCTCTAAAGCTGTTCGAATGCGTCATTTCGTGCTGCTCGTCCGATTGCTTCGACTGTGCCATCGCGGGTGAACTGATAGAGGCGAACACCGACCTTATCCGCCCAACTGCGCGCATCTGACGAATACGACATGGAAAAAAAGAGGGCACGTTTATTTTCGGCTGCGGCAATTCCGTAGAGCTGTTGAATCTCCGGTCGGCTTGTCGGTCGATTATGCATCTTGACTTGGGCGACGAGGTTCGGGCCGTCGATATCGACCCCTCCGTCCGAGCCCTGACCCGTGAGTACAGCACGTTGGTACCCGAGCCACCTGCAGTATTCCTTGGCGAGCGTTTCAGCGTCCGACCACTGCATCAGTAGACGCTGCGGTGGCGGTGGAGTCGAACCTTGCTTAGTGCTGAGACTGGATTCAAGTTGCTTAATCGAACCCTGTAGTTGACTGGCCTCATTTTGTTTTTGAACGATTTGGTCGGTGATGTCATCGAGGCGGCGCTCAGCCCCTCGGAGCTTCTTGCGTGTTTGTGACTTGTCGATTGAGTCACGAGTGGCAATCAAATTGAGTATCGCTGTGGGTAAACGTGGGTCGCTACATACGTCGTCCGGCCCTAGTGCAATGAGCGACAAAACCGATTGCGATCGGTTCTTTGCTTCGGCGAGTTTACTGGTCGCGTCGCTGTGGAGGTGTCGCGCTTTTTCGAATCTGGGTTTGTCGTGTGGAGCGGTTTTGCCTCGAAGGAGTTCCGAGAATCGACGTTTCTCAATTCTGTATTGATCCTGGCTGTAGGTGACTGGAGAGTTCCACCATCGTCGACCAAGTTCTGTAACCGCTTTAATGCCACTATGAATCGTCACGAGGTAGGGGACTTCGTCCAATTTTCGCTGAATCTGGGCGAAACGTGTAACTGCTCGATCAAGGCGTTCTTGTTCTCGAATCTTTAGAACGCGCAGCTGTATCGCCAACCGATCGATTGTCCTCTTTCTTTTTGTTGTTTCTGCCGAGTCGCGACGAGTTAGCGAAGCCACCTCGGTAACTAGAGACTCCTTCTTTGATGTCAGTCGGGCGATGGCGTTATTGAGCTGATCAATACGCCGCTCAGATTGTCGAATACTTCGGGCAGGATTGGGACTCTTCTTCGTTCGTCTAATTGGTGTGCCAGGAGTGCTCGCTCGCTTGACTCTTTGACGCGACTTCGTCATGACCGCTGCGGGTGGTTCTCAGTTCGCAACGGGTCCGAATTAGTGGGCTGCATCATGGTGGTTCTAGGAGTTTCGACGGTCGTACGCCTGACGCATCAGCCCCAGGAGAAAATCTCCATGTTGGGTGACATCTGGGTGTGTTAATTGAATTCTGTAGTGGTTCCAACGCTTGTCATAATTGAGAAGCTGAAGCCCTGAGTCCTCCAAAGCCTCATCTATTTCCGATGACTGAGGCAATTTGATCTGAAGACATACGTGCTTCTTCCTCGGTTTGAATGAGATGAAGTTGTTGGCAATCCCGTCAATTCCGAGACCGATATAGAACTTGTTGTAGCGAGCTATCAGCCTGTCGTCGAGTTTTCGGGCTGTGACGACCAAGGAGTCGACGAGTTCGAGCATATTTTTTGTGGACTTCTTCTCCCAATAGCTCCTGTCTGTTGCGAGCTCTGGACTGTCCTCTTCCTCGGTGCCGAGGGCTGTGACATCAAGAACCCGCGTTGAAACGAGAGTCATTGAACCGTTTACCTCAAGTGCGGAAAGCTGAATTGCGATCAATGGAATGAACCCATTGAAGAGACTGATGACGTTGAAGAAACGAGACGTAATCTCTTCGGCGACAATCACGGCAATGTGGTCGTACTGCGGATAACGACGACGCTCAGTATCCCAGTACTCGATAGTGCGAATGATGTGGGACTCGTCGACCGTACCTAGCTGAATCTCTACCTCGTATCTGCCTTCATCTTCTGAGTCTTCGAGGAGTAGATCAAGTCGACCGCCGTGGGGTTGAGTTCGCTCAACATGCCGAACGACAACATCACCAAGGTCCAAGATCCCCGTATCTTCAACGATTCGCTCCTGTAGCCATTTTTCATTGAGTGTGGGGTGAGACTTTAAATCAATCTTTTTTGCTTTATGGAGTTCCACGACATCTAAGGTATCCGCGACCTGTGCGAAGACTTACTCTCCGATCCTCAGTGGTTCATTGTGGCTAGGCACTCCGGAAGACCAGCTAAAGTCTGCGGCCCCATATTTAACGACCTATTAGTGGGGCAGAAGTCCACAACCGCGTAATCAGCACTGGTTGCATAAGCCGAGATAGCAGCCAAGAGGTGATCGTTAACATCGGTCTGTGAAAGAGCGGTTCGGTATATGACGTTTGTGGCAGGCGAGATCATCGGCTACCAGCAGATGTGTCTTTATGAGGGAGTGTCGTTACAGCGGGGCATGAACTTCAGGGTCACGAAAGGTCACTCAGTAGTGCTGATGAGCGTGAGAACAGGTGCCCCGTATCACGACCAGGTGCTCGACGAGGGTCGCACTCTTATCTATGAGGGTCATAACGTCCCGAAATCTGCAGAACATCCACTACCGGACACAATTGATCAGGCGTCCCGAACTCCTATTGGTTCATTGACGCAAAACGGGAGGTTCTTTGCCGCTGCTGAAGGATTCAAGCACGGCAAGCACGCTGCTGAATTGGTTCGTGTCTACGACAAGCTTCGAAGCGGGATCTGGGCATTCGTGAGAACCTTCAATCTCGTTGACGCATGGCAAGAACAATCAGCTGGACGGCAGGTGTATAAGTTCAAGCGCACTCTCAACGAAACACTCGGCGGAATCGCTGCGGACGTGACACCAGGTACTGGCAGCGTTCAACTTTCACATACTCGAGTCATACCTTCGGCTGTGAAGCAAGCGGTCTTTAAGAGAGATAAGGGGAAGTGCGTTTTCTGCGGTGCGACAGACAACCTCCACTTTGATCACATTTTGCCGTTTTCTAAAGGTGGAACCTCAGCCACCGAATCCAATATTCAACTGCTTTGCGCACGACACAATCTCGAAAAATCAGACAGCATATGAACACCCCATTCGAAGGAAGAAACCGATTTTTCCGTCCATTGGGATACCCAAAAGAACAGCAGAAGCATGTACCGCTCGGTTATCCAGTTATCGAACCGGAACCCGATAATCGATCCTGGAAGCATCCACCTCCACTAACGCAAAGAAAGGACATGAGCGAAGCAGAGCTGCAAGCAGACCGAGAAGCACTCTTGGCACAAGGAGAATTCTTCAGTGAGATCCGCTGGCAGGTACACCTCGAGCATGAGAAGAGCCGAGGACCGAGACGTACAAGAATCAAGGAATTCTCGAAGAAAAATATCAAGAAGCTCTTCGAACAACAAGAGCATCAATGTTTTTACTGTGCAACTGAGATATCACTCGAACGTCACCACAAAGACCACATCATTCCGCTTGCACAGTCAGGACCCAATCACATGGACAACATCGTTCTCACCTGCCCCGAATGCAATATGGCCAAAGGTTCACAAGACCCCTACGTCTTCATGAAGACATCTTCCCGACAGCTACGACCCAAAGCCAAGCTCAAGGAAGATATAGATCGGCAGACAGCGATAGCGCTCAGACGAATTCCTAAATGGGCACGTCAGATCATCTGAGCGGCACTACTAAAGAATTCTCCCATCCCTTACTCGGGTGGGCTCGTTCTTGCGGGTATCTGCGGGCCGCAAGGAGTAAGCACCCACACCGATACCCGGGTGGGCTCGTTAAGAAATTAGGCCGCGTTTAGAATCACCAGAACCACGGACAGAAAGTTGCTCTGGATTTAAGTAACAAGACCTGTATAAAGCTGTATAAAAAATCTTCAAAGATAAAAGTTTTTATCCAGATTTGTGTGTTTATTGGCAAAGAGCGTTACGCAATACCCCCGTCTCCAAAAGCACAAAACCCATATAAAAAATGGCCATTAACAAGTTTTGGGACGGTCGGCCCTAGGAGCCCCTGGGAGAAGGACACAATTGGCCAATTCTGCAACAACACTGGTTTACGCCGTGTGTAATTGGCTTTGGCCCTCTTTATGCAACGGATGATTGGTCTGGGCGACGGCCTCGGCGGAGGAGAAGTCCCAGGCTTCCCAGCGACGACACGAGGGTTGTATACCAGCCGGGCGCCAGTCGGGGCTTGAAGGCCTCAGTCAGGGAATTCGATAACTCGTTGAGCGACTCTTCAAGGTCAGTCGCGAACTCACCGAAGATATCGTCAGCCACCGTCGTCTCTGTCGTGGCTTCAGTCTGACTCGTCGAGTCGTCGAAGTCACGACTCACCTCAGTCAGCCGCAGACCTACATACGAGACTGTCGCGAGAGCTGCAGCCACGCCGACGACTGTTGCAGCTTGTAAACCCTTTCTTAGATGAGCTTGAATCAATTTCGGCCAAATTCTTGCGGCAGCTGACGCGATTACGAGAACACCACTCACGATTGTTACGATTCCCCACCACGTATCGGTCCCTGCGACATTCAGAATAAGGATTGAGAACCATGGACTGATGCTGCCAATGACCGTGAGGACACCGGCTCCGAGAAGTGCGAAGTCAATGGGTCTTTGTTACATAGTCATTTCTCCTAATTGATACGGTGCCCTGACGATTGCGCTCCCGGCGGCGCCAAGGTCACGGACGGGCTCGCCACCAACCCAATAGAGATTGCTAGCAGTTCTCTTCTCCTTATCAGGAATCGGGGCCTCACGAACGAGTCGCCACACGACGCAGACGGGAGACGCGTCAGAGGAGAAGTCCTCCCACGCCAGGGGAAAGGTTCCCGTAAAGACGCCAGGCTGTACTTCGCTGAGTCCTGAGATCCAGTAGATCAATTCGTCGTTGAAGAAGTCATAGAAGTCTTCTGATGAAACATCAATGTCGTAAGAATCACTCGTGTCGGAGGTGTAGAAGTCAATGTTCACCTTCGCCTTTTTGAAAGCAAATTGCCATCTGAAGTCAACTTCATTGCGTAGACAATTAGTTACAACCGAATGAATCTCCTTGAGCATTCCGACGAGATTGTCGGGCACTCCACCCATGATTATTCCACCCTATGTCCGAGTTACAACTAATTGGAGATACGCCGTGTGTAATCGGCTTTGGCCCTTGTACTAATCAGTTGTGATTCTTTGTGTTGCTGTGCATGTTAAGCATTGATGACCCCATTTACAGGGCCTCTGAATGGGTGTCTGCCACTGAGGCAGATCCTCTAGTTGGTTGCTCTTCTCTTAGATGGAATAAAAGGATCTTAATAATATTTTTATTAAATATTGCTCTATTGAATTATTTGATTAGCTGACCTATAAGGAGAAGTAGGTCTCTCGTGTTGCAGTAGTTGCATGATTGGGTTTCATGCTTGCTGGTTGTTTTGTTTGATGCGATCGAGTGGTTGTACGACGGTATGTGCTGTCAGGGCTCGTTCTTCTGCGCGGAATTGTGCATAGTGGGAGGCCATTCGTGTGGTTGTCCATCCGCAGAGTCGTGCTAGATCGATTTCTGTTCCGCCGTTTCTGAGCCAGTTGTCGACGAAGCTGTGGCGCAACATGTGGGGATGGAGGTCAATGCCTACTTGTTTGCCTCGTAGGCGGATGATTCGTCTAATGCCGCTGTTGGTGAGGGGTCCGAGTCTTCCTACCCAGACGCGGTTGGTGTCGTTCGGACGAATGCGTAGCCAGCGGGAGAGCGCCAGTGAGGAGGTTTGTCCGAGTTGGACAGTTCTCCATTTTCTTCCTTTTCCGAATACGCGGAGCGTGTAGTCCTGGGAGATGTCTTCAACAGTGAGGTTGGTGATCTCGGTGAGGCGTAGTCCGGTGTCCAGCATCACGGTGATGAGTGCATAATCGCGTCGAGCTGTTCGGTCATGCCCCGCACAACACTTCAAGAGTTTCTGTATCTCGTCGATCGTGGGAATTGGGACTTCGGTTGGGGGAACAATCGGTTTTGGAATGTGCTTGGTGGGGTCGGCTTTGATATCACCCTCGGTGTGCAGCCATTGGAAGAACGTTCGTAGATGTCTCCACGCAGTGAACACCGTTGCCGGTGTGCATCGTGTTGTCATCTCAGCTAGATATGCCTCCACGTTTCGTTGTGTGGCCTCTAGCGGGTCACAGGTTGCGAGAAATGGTCGCAGGTAGTCCTCAGTGGCTTTGATTGTTTTGGGCGACAAATTACGAGCCCGTAGATGAAATTTGAAACTCTCAATAATCATTCCTCTTCTCCTTGCAGCGTGGTGCTCCACACGCCGTCATCGGACCGATTGCCCGCCAAAGAAGATCAAAAAATGCTGTTATTATTGAGCTTCACCAAGGGCGATTAGCTCAGTCGGAAGAGCGCTACGTTCACATCGTAGAAGTCGTGGGATCGAGGCCCGCATCGCCCACC
>Ga0172376_10007327_pt1 | contig 11757 bp, 7 predicted proteins | sample Lak35m_FD_121114 | JGI IMG/M metagenome (GOLD analysis project Ga0172376, IMG submission 121114) | Freshwater microbial communities from Kabuno Bay, South-Kivu, Congo - kab_092012_35m | ecosystem: Environmental > Aquatic > Freshwater > Lake | place: Democratic Republic of the Congo: South-Kivu...
CAAGCGACCGCGCATTCCGGCGGCATCGTTCTTCTACGGCCATCGTGACAGTGCAGAGATCGGCGACGACGAAGCCACGTTTGTCTTCTCGCCGCTCGTTGCCAATCAAGAAGTAACACGTCCAATGATCGTTGGAGACCGGCCTCCAACATGGAGCCTTCAAGTTGTTGGAACAGAGTTGCAGAGCATTTCTGGAAGCAGCCTAAAGAGTGGAGATCCGCTTGACTGGAAGCTGGCGTGCTGGGGGAGTTCAGCCGATCGAAAGTTGCTGCAACGACTCTCGCGGGCATTCGATTCACTAGAAACACTTGAAGATCGAAAAGTGCTTCTGGTTGCAGAAGGCCCGGCACTCGTTGAGACGGAGACAAGAACAGGGCCGCACCGAACTGAGGCACATCCGGAATTCAACAATGTCCCAACCATCCGGATCAAGGAGTTGGCTCGGCTTCGATCTCTGTTTCAATTCCCGAAATCGGCAGTCGTTGCAAACAAACGCACGCATTTGGATTTGCGCGGGAGCCAACTTGGCACTCAGGTCTGTCGCGCTCCGCAAATTGTTGTCAGCGCTGCGAGGTTGTTCGCCGTTTTCAGCAATGCTGCATTCGTAATTCCTCGAAGACAAATTGGGATCGTGAGTCCCTCGAATGATCGCGACTTTCTGAAAGGGTTGTCTCTCTATCTCAGTTCGGACTTTGCCTTTCACCACCAGTTCTTCACTTCGAGCGAATTCGGTGTGAAACGCGATCGAGCAACACTGAGCGCCTTACGTGCGATTCCAGTTCCAATTGCGGGGTTGTCGCGCGATGAACTCAAACCGTGGGTCGATTTGCATGCTCGGCTGCTGAAGACGTCGCCGGTTGATGTGCGCGAGGCTCGTCGCGAACGAACTGAGAAGCAGAGAAAGCTCTTCGGGAATGACGAAGAGGATCTCGATGCGCTGCTCAAGGAACTCAACGACCTCGTCTACAAGTCGCTGGGGCTTGATGAACGCGAGCGGGCGCTGGTGCATGACCTCGTCCATGTGAAACTCGAACTCAATGACGGCAAAGTCGGTGAGCCGGCGGTGCGATGTCCGAAGGCCGACGAACTCAAGACCTATGCGCGGCGGTTGAAGAAAGACCTCGACGCCTTCATCGACGGCGAACTCGCGAAGTGGCATCAGGTCGGCATCGTCTACGACAAGGCTTCTGGCTCCGGGATGATTCAAGTCGATCTCATCGCCGACAAAGCCGCCGCTCGTGAGTTGCTCGTTGTCGATGCCGACAAGCCGACCGCGAAGGAACTCGAAGCCGCCCGGCGACGGCTGAGGAAACAGCACAGCCAGTGGATCTACTTCGATCGCAATCTCCGCATCTATGAAGGCTCGAAGACTTTCGTCCTCAAGCCGCTGCAACGCTTTCATTGGACCGAAAGCCAGGCGATGCAGGACGCAATGGAGATCATCGCCGAGACGCTGCAACTCGGAGGTGACGCGTCGTGATGCACGCTCCTCGAATCTCGACCGGCGGAGCTTCAGCCAACAGTACCGAACTCCGCGACGTCTTCGTTCGCCGAGTCCATCAACTCGTGCGGCTCGGCTACGAACGACTTAATCCCGCCGATCACGCAAAGGCTCAAGAGCCAGCGATTACCGGCGATCTGCACGTTGCGATCGAAACTGTCCTTGATCATCCGACCGAAGATTGGATGCGGCTTTACAGCGCGCACGATGACCCGGCGGAGAACGATGGCCGCCGCAAAGGCAAACAGCGCAAACGCATCGACCTGCGAATCGACTCCGCCTTCAATTCGCCTCGATGTCGTTTCCGCTTTGAAGCCAAACGACTCGGCAAGAGACATCCGGCGAAGGTCTATCTCGGCAGCGAGGGACTCGGTTGCTTCCTGTGCGGCAACTATGCGCGACAGGAAGATCACGCGGGCATGCTGGGCTATGTGCAATCTGGAGACCTTGCAGATTGGGCCGATGCCCTGTGCGATGAATTACAGCATGATCCTCAATCGTATGAGTTCAACCTCGCGACATCGTTCACTGCGATCCCGAATGAAGTCAGCAACGGACGCTGCTCATACCAGTCGCAGCACGCACGGCCGACGCTCGGTCGCTCAATCTTGATCGACCATATCCTGCTGAAGCTTCACTGAACTCGATGACGAGCAATCGGTGCCACTTTTGAACCTGCAAGCTTGAAGATTCAGGACTTCGAGAATCTGTATCCAGGAACCAATCGTCGGACGCTTCAACGTGACCTGAAGACCTTGCTCGACAAAGGAGCGCTGACAGCCGAGGGAGCGACAAATCAGCTCGCGTACCGGGTGAAGAAACAGTAACCAAACTTGCGACAAACTTGCGACAGTCTCTGATCAATCGGCTGAACCCGGAGCATCGATCAAGGCTCTTCGCCGCAGTGAGCGGCCGGATTTGGCGCTGGTGGGTTGTCCGTTTTTCAGGACGGGCTGGCCGTTGACCAGGACATGGGTGATGCCTTCGCTGTATTGAAACGGGGCGTTGTACGTCGATCGGTCGATGACTTTCTGCGGATCGAAGATCGTGATGTCGGCGAACGCTCCGGGGCGCAGAGTGCCTCGGTCGGTGAGGCTCAGCTTTGCGGCATTCAGCGACGTCATTCTGCGGATCGCGTCTTCCAGACGCAGCACGTGGCGTTCGCGGACGTAGACGCCGAGCACTCGCGGGAATGTTCCGAAGTTGCGCGGGTGCGGATTGCCTCGCCGCAGCGGGCCGTCGATGGCGTAGGCCGATCCATCGGAACCGATCGAACACCACGGCTGGCTCAGAGCCAGATTCATGTCGTCTTCGGTGTGATGTTCGTAGACGGTCGGGATCGAACCACCCTGCTCGATCAGGATGTCAAACAGCACATCGAGCGGATCAGTATCGCGGCCTTTCGTGCGCGTGGCGATGACGCGATCCATCGTCAAACCTTCATAACCACCCTGACCGCTGACCAGCATGCGGGACCAGTCGCCGCCGACAGCCGTGTAGTGGTTGTACCAGCCGGGCAATCCGTCGCGGATGTCCTTCTTCAAGCGCGGCCGAAGTGATTCATCCCTGAGCCGCTCGATGAGCTTCGCGGCTCCGCCTTCGTGCGCCCAGGGCGGAATGATGCTGGCCAGATTGTTGTTGCCGCGCGTGTAGGGATAGACGTTGGCCTGCACGTTGACGCCGCGGGCGCGAGCGGCCTCGATGAGCGCCACCACTTCGGCCATGCGGCCCCAGTACTGCTGGTCGGCGATCTTCAGATGGATGATGTCCACCGGCAAACCCGCGCGTTCACCGATAGCAATGGCCTCCTTCACAGCCTCAAAGACTCCGATACCTTCGTTGCGATTGTGAGTCGAATAAATCCCGCCATGCCGGGCCACGACGCGGCACAGTTCCACGATGTCGTCCGTGGTGGCCAGCGATCCCGGCGGCATCGCCAGCATGCTCGACATCCCGAACGCTCCATCCCGCATCGCGTCATCAAGGACGGCTTTCATCCGCTCGAACTGAGCAGCAGATGGACGCTCGAACGATGTCCCCATGACCTCCTGCCAGACATTGTCCATGCCGACATACGAGGCCACGTTGACCGCCACTCCGGCCCGGTCGATCTCATCGAAGTAATCCTTCAAGCGGGGAAAACGACCAGCCTTCGACGGTCCGGCCGAACGGCCTTCGCCCAGCACCTCGGTGGTGACGCCCTGCCGGATCTTGCCCGAAGCGTTCCCGTCCTCAAGCAGCAGCAGGTCCGAATGCGAGTGCATGTCGATGAAGCCGGGCGCGACGATCAGTCCGGTGGCATCAATGACCAGCTTCGCCGGCGCGTCGCTCAGCTTTCCAATGGCGACGATCCGGTCCGATCGAATCGCCACATCCGCATGAAACCACGGATTCCCGGAACCATCGACCACCCGGCCGTGGCGGATCAGAACATCAAACGGCTCATCGGCCGGAAGGGCAACCGGACAGAGCAGCCCGCAGAGCAGCAGCCACAACGGCTTCATGAGACTTCATTCCTGATGAACGGGAAGCGCAGGTGATCGAACACAGCAGTGGCCGACGCTCCACTCGAACGACAGCCCCTTCATCGACCAGCCGGAGCGATGCCCTGCTCACCAGCCAGGCCATCCGTCCGATGCCCGGTATCCTCAGATCCACCAGCCGGTCCGCTGCCAGTCGGTTCGATGTGATAGATCAGAATCGATTTCCCGGCCCGGTCAACCGGCTGATACTTCTGCAGCCAGGTGAAGGACGAGTGCGAGTCCGAGATCCGGCCCCCGGTTCCATCCGGAACGGCAATCCAGCGGTGCCCCTGCAGCAGACCGGTACTGACCGCGTACCAGCCCGGTGGCGGTTGAAAGTCCGCACTCACCGTATCGCCCCCGTCCGAAGGAGCCAGTGGAGGCAGTTCATAGTCAATCTCCACACAGCGCGGATCGACCTTGCCGAAGTATGCCAGTCGCAGAGGCCGGCGTTCCGGATGCCGGTCACACCAGGCTTTGAGATACAGGAGATCCTGCCCCCAGTCGTGACTGCTGTCGATCATCCAGCGGTGACCGTGCTCCGGCCCTCCCGCGGGACGATTGAAGAACGACAGCGAATGCGGCACGACCGCCAGACTGCTTATCGCCGCCAGCAGAACGCAGACCACCTGGACCGCATTCAGGAAAGGCCGGCCGCGAAGCCTTCGCGTCCCTCCATGCCCGAGCCACACACAGACAAACGGCAATACCGGGAGTGCATATCTCAGGAACTGTGCCTGACTGGTCACACTGACAAACACCAGAAAGCCGAGTGCCGGCAGGAGAAGGAAAGCTTCTCCTGGGAAAGCACCGCCGCGGAGGCGGAACAATCGCCGGCTGAACGCGATCAGCAGCAGAACCAGCAGAGCAACCGGCAGTTTCAACGCGTATCCCGCGAGGTAGTAGTACCAGCGCGGCGGACCGAACCGCCCGGCGAAATAGGTCACGGGCCGCACGTCGTGAAACCGGAGAATCTCATCCACTCCCCACACATAATCGGATGGCAGGGGAACCGGAACGGCGCTCAGCCATTTCCTGGTGATGGATTCCGAATCAGGCTCCAGCAGCAGGTCCATCAAGCGCCGACCCGTGGCGGATGCGTCCAGCCGGGCACCGGTGCCGGCAAATCCATATCCCAGATTCACGACGTCCAGCGCCACGATGGTCACGATCAGAGCCGCCGGCAGATCACTGTGAAACAAAGTATCCAGCCTCACCCGGCGCGCGCGAACATCCAGCAGCCAGAGCACGATCATTAAAGGCACCAGCAGAACGCAGACGTACTTCGACAACAACGCCGCCCCCAGGGCCAGTCCCGCCAGCAACGCCAGGAAGAGGGTTCGTCGCTGACACCATTGATGAAAACAGTTGATCGTGGCCAGCGACAGCACGGCGGAAGCCATATCGCCTGTGACCAGCGGCCCGTGAGCCAGAATCTCCGGACAGAAACACCAGACCGTCAGAGACAGCAGGCCGCCACGACGGCCGAACAGGCGGCGCGAGAATCGCCAGCACAGCCAGCCTCCCAGCACTGAAAACCACAGGCAACTCAACCGTCCCAGTGTGACCAGCCACAAGGCACGACCGCCGTTGGCCTCCATCAGATCGGTTCCGGCCCGCAGACTGTCCGGAAGATTCTTCCAGTCCGTTTCCACTCCCGCCAGTACGACGGGGGCTGCCGCCAGAGCTTTCACCAGCGAAGGATTACCACCATCCACATCAAACAGGCCATCCTTCCAGATCCGGATCCCGCCCGCCAGATGATGCGGCTCATCCACGGTCGGCGCCAGTCGCACAGCCATCCACGCCAGCAGTGAGGCATGAATACCAAGCAGAATACAAACCAGCGCTCCGCTGTATCTCCGCAACAGGCGGGCCTGCCACGTTCTCAACGCGCGACGCAACCCGCGCAGATCGTTGCGGGTCATGATGATCGACCTTTGCGCGCCGCCACGACCAGGTCGCCTGCGGAGTCAGGGATGAACTCGATCGGCATCGGTCTCACAATCCCATCATCCACAGGCGGCGCGATGTTCCTGCGGCCTTGCCCGGTCCGGGAGACACATAAAAGACAACGTCTTCCTGCGGAGCCATCCAGATCGGACCTTCGATCGGCCCGCACTTCGATGCAGGAACAATCAGGACGGGTTCACGATACGGCTGATCTGTCTGCTTCCTCACCGCCAGAGACAACCCGGATTCAGCGCCGAACCACGCCCGCCGCCCATCGACACTCACGAAATACGGCGGCCAGCCATCGGCGAACGGTAACTGTTCCGGTCGACTCAGCATCTCTGAGCCTGAATCCATGCGGCTGATGAACAGAGACCGCGAAGCCGGCTCACGAGTCACCGCGGCAAACACCAGTCTCTGACCGTCCACACACTGAGGATATCCGGGAACCCGGCGGTCGGGAGACCAGTCGTTGAACAACACGGGACGAGGCGTTTCAAATCTCAGAGAACCGATCCCGGAACCGGTACTGCTCCGACTTCCGCCGGGTAACGAACCTGATTGATTGTCGTCCGCGGCCTGCTCCCGTTGTTCCTCAATACGCGACGAACGCATCAGAACCGGCTGCGCATCGGAACTCACATAGAACAACTCGCGACCATCCGGCGTCAAAGTCGGATAGGCATCCGTCTCGGACGTCACCGTGACGTCCAGTCGCCGGGGAGTCTCAAAAGCCGCGCCGAAATCGCTCCGCGTGGCGGAATATAAATCGTAAAGCGTCTCACCATCCTTCATGTGCGCAAACACAATCGTGCGGAGATCGGCGCTCAACGCTGGAGAATAAGCCGGCACAAACGCTTCGCAGCCGGGAACCAGCAACGGTTCGTGCAGATTCAGTCCGGGAACACTCGGTTCAGCGGGCGGAGGCAGGCGGAGTTCATCAACCAGAGAGGGAGTGGGCCGGATATGGAGAAACCGGCGTGGCGTCGGAAAGGCATCACTGGATTCGGTCCACCAGACCGTCAGTGAAACGGCAAGAGCAATGACAACCAGTCCGCTCAACCACAATGCGACCTGCGGAGCAATCCGCCGACCGCGCGATCGAGCCTCCGGGTTGTCAGACTGTCGATCATCCGTGACAGATGCCAGATCGTCCGAGTCACCCATCAGCGTAAAGGGTTCAACATCCGCTTCGCGTTCTGAAACGACATCCGGAACAGCCTCTGACGTGCTGGATGATTCGACGTGCTCGACAACCTGGTTCGCGGCGCGCAGCAACCCGACGACTTCATCCACTCGCATCCATTGAGAATCTGCTTCCCGCCGCACCAGTCCGTCTTCCGACAGAGTTCCAGATGCGACCAGCTCCGCCAGTTCCTGAAACGTCAGCGGACCGAACTCTTCACCCAGAAGCTGATAACACCAGAACGACGACATGCACCACCTGCAGGAATTCCAGGACACCGGATGCCGTCGTTTAACCCGCAGCCGAAGGCGCAGGCGTCGAACGGTCCTTCCGTTCCGAAAACACGTGCGTCTTCGGCTGCGAGCGAAACGATCAAACGTCTCAGTCATGCCCGCGTGAAATCTATCCAGAGATCGAACAGGTCACAGACATCCTGCGATTGCCATCAAACTCCGGCAACTCATTCTCATCCAGAACCTGTCGATCATCCTCTTCCACCAGCACCCCTGCAGACAGGCTGGCTGTTTCGCGCTTCGCGACACAGGCCCCTCTGGACCTGTGACCCCAGAGACAGGCTCCAGCCCGGACCCGGGCCTTCACACGCTCCACAATTCGCGAATACCGCAGGTAATTCCACCAGCCGGGCAACCCCAGCCTCAGAGCCGGCAGGATGATCCGCCTCCAGCCGGCAGGTTGACCGTGATACCGACGCGCCAGACACAGATTAACCTCGGCCGAAAACCGAGCCACACGCATGGCCCGCCTCCGGGCAGAAACTGACTCATCCAGGCCGTAACGCTCCAGAATCAAACCATACTGAGAAGCCAGTTCTTCAACCGCCCCCGTCCGCGTGAAAGATTGAGCCTCAGCGTGCAGACGATAACTGCAGTGCGGCTCAGGATCGCAGACGATCGCACCCACCCGGGCAATACGCAACCAGAAATCCCAGTCCGCGAGAAACCAGAGGCTTTCATCGAGCAGACCGGTCTTCTTCAGTAATTCGCGCCGAAAGATCGGCGCACAGGTTGCGACAAAACACTGTCCGAGCAGTGCAGGCACAGTCTGTTGCCCTTCCAGGAGCGTCATCGCCGGAAGAGGACACGTCCAGCGGCCCATCACCGCACCACCAGGATCGACATACCAGCTCGAGCCGAAGAAGGCGTCTGCATCCGGAAACCGCTCCATCAACGAACGCCAGGCGGCATAACGCCCCGGTTCCCAGCGGTCATCCTGATGCAGCCAGCACAGATACTGCCCCTTCGCCACGCTCATCCCGCGATTGGTCGCCGCGCACCAGCCACGGCCGGACTCCGAAGCCGTGAGTAAAACCAGATTGAGATGGTCACGGAACGAGGCCGCGATCTCACGAGTCGCGTCTGTCGAACCGTCGTCCACCACGATGACTTCCACTCCGTCCGGCCGGTTATCGACCACCGAGTTCAGACACTCACGGAGATAACGCTCGCCATTAAAAGCGGGCACGATGATCGACAGCCGAATCGACATGGCATATCCCGCCTGTGTCGGAGTAACTTCATACAAGTAATAAACACCGCTCCATCCACTACTGGCTCAACTGCCGCAGCGGTGTCTGTTCGAGATGCAGACCCTGCGGACTGAGCAGCGCCGCCCAGATATGACCAGCAATCACTTCCGAAACGAACTCCACATGCCCGTCTGCAAAACAGACATTCAATCCACCGTCATGCCAGGAGGATGCCCATGGTGCTTCACCTTCCGGCTGAGTCAGTGCGGCATTCAATGCCTCAGCGGCCGCGGCGCCGGGTTCGCGCTGATTCGCTCGCGCATAATCCACATTCCCGGACGAACACGAGGCCGAATCGCAGATATAACCTGACAAGACAAACGAGCTGCGACGCGGCAACGGAGAACCCCAGGTATCTCCCGATGCGGGGTCAAACCCGGAACGCACACTCTCGGCGAGCAGAACGGTATTGGAAGCCCCGTCGAGAATCGTCTCCAGCTGGTGCTTGCGCACCGTCCCGGAACCGATCGGCCAGTTTTCCGGAAAGAACAGCCCCGTCCGATACAGCAATTCACGATCTGTTCCCACACCTGCAACCCGTTCATCAACCAGTCCGGTCTTCCCGTCTCCGTTCAGGTCGAGTGGCACTTCCGCCTCGGCCTGCAACGGATGAAATGTCACGGGCTGGTCGATCGGAATTGTCCAGCCAAATCCCGCATTCACCGCATAACTCAGATTGCCCTGACCATCTTCCGCAGAAAGATCCACCGGACAGATCAACAGAGGAAGATGAGTCCTCGTCAGCGCGAAATTCTCCGGAGCGAGATAACCGGCACGGCGGTCATACTCCGCCGCCAGCTGGTTCTGCTCCGTCCACGGCAACACGTCCAGAACCCAGTTGTGATACTCCGTGCCATCCGTTCCGAAATATCCGGATGCCGGCAGCCTCCGGTTCTGCTCAGAAACAGCCGTGAACGCGATCCCCAGATTCCGCAAATGATTCTGACACTCCGTCCTCCGCGCCGTCGCCCGACTGCTCTGTATCGCCGGAGCCGCCAATGCCATCAGTACAGAAATCACGACGAACACAATCAAGATCTCAAGCACACTGATGCCTCGACGCTTCACGCTATGCCCTCAGATCAGTGAAAGACAACATTTCATCAACTTCCGGAACAGCACGCACACACTCTCACCGGGCAACGCGCCTCGCATACTTGCGTCGCACCCAGACCAGGTACAGCATCAAAGCCGCTATCGCATTCACTAGAATCAACAGAAAACGTCCGTCCCCAGCATCGGCTTTCAGGAGGGCACGGTCACCATCCAGCTTAAGCTCCTTAAGACCAAGCTGATCCGTAAACTGCATGCGCCGATTCGTTGTTGCGTCAAACACAAACTGCCCGGGGGACGGCTTGAACGCCGCCCATGTAAACTGACTCTCATCAACGGGGCGATTGATTGATGTAGTTGTAACCTCACTGAATCTCGACAGCTCAACACGTCCGTCACGATCATAGCGGGAGTAAGAATATATCTCCGGTAGAACAACGCCAGACACTTCTGAGTAATGCGCATTACTCTCCTGTCTTACAGCCACATCATTCAGCACAAATTCCGAATGAACTATATTCCCCGCCGCAACAACAGAATGGACCTGCGACGATATGAAATCACGCCCAGTAATGGTGATCCGCACGACCGACGGCATCAACGCTGCGTCACCTTCGATGACCCAGGAACGACTGTTGGCGGTTTGCCGTTCGATCTGATCGCGAAATTGACCGACCGTGCGATCAACTGAATTAGACATCAACCCCAGAAAGTCTCGCGGATCAAGCACGTGCCCGACCGAAGCCTGCCCCGTCCCGAAGGCGAATGAATCAAGTCTGAATATCCCCTTTGAAGGCCAAAGCTTGAGCGGCGCGCCGCTGTCGCTGACGACTTTTGCACCGTGAGCATTCGCTTCAAACCAGAGCGACTGCCTCAAGTCTGGCCGGAGAACAACACCAAACGTCACGGGATAATCAGCATCGCCAAGGCGATCTCCATTGAATGTCGTATAACTCTCGTGACTCTCACATATGGAGTAAAGAAACCCTTTTTCGACATCAATAATGAACGCCCCAGCTCCACTCCTGGTGCAGAGCACTTCCGGATCCGCACAAACAACGCCTGGTACGCTTGTAATCACTTTTGACGAAGTCTGATATTCCTGGCGATAGTCCAACCTGCCTTCCCAGGTCTGCAAGCGGGCAATATTGGATTTCCACGCATCCTGCAGACTACCCAGCGCATCGATGGAGCTTCGACGATCAAGCTTCAACCACATAATATCATCAACATCAACATCAACATCAATCGAAATCGACTCAACATCTGCGCACCACGCAAATTCCGCCACTTGCAGGGCGGGGCTGCATATCGTAAATAGAATAATTTTCAGCGCCGTGGCACGCATAACAGCAATTACAAAACGCAACAGGAACGACGCCCTGATATACGCTTTGCAAACAAATTGCCCCGTTGCCATTCCGCCACCTCAGCCGCACTGAAGTTGTGCTAAGAACAGTTCCTATATTCTCGCCAGCGACAAAGCCGCGAAAATTCCCCATAGAGTCTAGTCGCAAGTAGACGCTTGAGACACATATGCCCAGACATTGGGAACGCTAACAGCTTTGGTAAAGCATGCCGATTCAGACTGAATATCCCCCGCGCATGAAAACGACAACTCGCCATCTGTCGTTATGCAACCGTTTGCGCTCAAGCTAACTACTAGACACGTCAAGTCTTTCGTGCATGGCAACTGGCCGCCATCAGGATCTGCTGGTTCCCCGGAAACCGCCTCATCGGCAACAGCCACCAAAGCCGGGAGTCCGCTATACTGCGTATGCTCCCACGTATAATAGCAGTCACATTTGCTAAGCGGCGGGTTCAAAGGCATTCCAGGATCATAACAGGCCAGATTCGTCACCGTAAGCAGTACATATTCTTCGCGTGGTGAGGAATGAGGTGTTGGCGAGGTGGGGATTTTGTGGGAGAGTCTGATTCGTGGTTTGATTCGGGAATCTGGCGGGACAGATCAAGGAGTCAAGGATGGCTCGGTTGA
>Ga0172376_10007329_pt1 | contig 11756 bp, 13 predicted proteins | sample Lak35m_FD_121114 | JGI IMG/M metagenome (GOLD analysis project Ga0172376, IMG submission 121114) | Freshwater microbial communities from Kabuno Bay, South-Kivu, Congo - kab_092012_35m | ecosystem: Environmental > Aquatic > Freshwater > Lake | place: Democratic Republic of the Congo: South-Kivu...
GTGACCGAAGCCGGTTTGGTCGCCGTCACCGATGCCGGGGGGTTCGCGACCCTGTCCGAGACGGTGTCGGCGGAGCGGCAGCGGGCAGCGCAGACCAAGCGAGACCTCGATGCCGCGACTGCCGATGCGATCGGCCTGGAGCGCACCCTGTCGACTCGGCAGAGCGTGCTGGAGCACGAACTGGCCAGTCTGTCGCTGCGGTCGAACAATCTGCCGGTGGATCAGATCGATATCCGGGCGCAGCTGTCTGAGGACCTGCGCCTGAAGGCAGAGGATCTGCCGTATGCCGGTGAGCTCATCGACGTCGCCGATGAGTTCACCGACTGGCGGGGTGCGGCTGAGCGGGTGCTTCGCGGGTTTGCGCTCTCCCTGTTGGTCAGCGAGGAGCACTACGAGGCCGTGGTGCGATGGGTGAACGATCACCGCATTGCCGCACGCGGACGGGCCACGGGCGCGCCGGGCTCCAAGCTCACCTACGAGCGAGTGCCGTCCAGGCGCGTGCGGGTGCAGGCCGAACCTCGTGACGGCCTGCTGCTCGCCGACTGCCTGAAGGTCAAGGACGGTCCGTTCGAGGACTATCTCATCGACGCGCTCCGGCGACGTGCTGACCACCGATGCGCCATGACCATCGAGGAGTTCAGGCGCGAGCGGCGCGCCGTCACGCGGGAGGGTCAGGTTCGTTCCGGTGACCGGCACGAGAAGGACGACCGCCATCGCGTCGACGATCCCCGACGCTGGGTGCTCGGGTGGGCCAACGAGACAAAGAGCGATGCCCTGCGTGCCGAACTCGCGGGCGTGTGCGCCGATCGCCAGTCAGCGTCGGAGGAGCTCAGCACCCTCGGCGCAGCCAGTGACGCGCTCCTTCGCCGCCAGGAGGCACTGGTCCGAATCGACACCGTGACCTCCTGGATGGATATCGACCCGGTGGAGGCCAGCTCCCGGGCCGAGCGCTACGAGGGCGAGCGGACGCGACTGCAAGCCGGTTCGACCCGCCTACAGGAAATCGGGCGTGCCCTGGCCGAGAACGAGCTGATGGCGGATGACATTGCCAGGGTGATCGAGGAACTGACGGGCCGGCTGGCCACGACGGCGCGCGAGGCAGAGCGGGCGACCCAGGTCAGGACGCGCATGGACCAGACGGTGTCCGCGCAGTCGGCCGGTGACCTGGAGGCTGCCCGTGCCGCCTACCCAGCCCTCGACGCTCGCCTGGGGTCGATATCGCCGACACGATCGTCGGACTTCGCCGAGATCGAGACCCGTCTGACAACCGAGTTGCACGCTCGGATCGAGCGCATCACCAAGGAGCTCGGCGGCTACGGAACGAGCCTGGTCCAGCACATGAATGACTTTCTGCGTCACTGGCCCGAGCTTCGCAACGATGTGGACGCCACCGTCGAATCCCGGCATGACTTCCTCACCTTGCGTCAGCGGGTGGCCGACGATGACCTTCCCCGGTTCGAGATCGAGTTCAAGGAGCAACTGAACAGGAACGCGATCCAGGAGCTCGCCGCCTTCAACAACTGGCTGAATCGTCAGGCGGGTGCGATCGATGAACGGGTGAGTCGCATCAACGAGGCGCTGGGCGCAGTCCCCTACAACCCTGGGCGCTACATCAGGCTGGAGAAGGAGCCGACGGCGAACCAAGAGATCGCGCAGTTTCGGGCCGATCTGCGGGGGCTGACCAATGACGCCCTGTCGATCGACGGGGAGCAGTACTCCGAGCAGCGGTTCCTTGACGTCAAGCGAATCATTGAACGTTTTCGCGGCCGGGACGGATTCAGTGAGTCGGACAAGGCCTGGACCCGGCGGGTGACGGACGTGCGCAACTGGTTCATCTTCTCCGCTTCGGAGCGCGATGCGCAGACCGGCGAGGAGTGGGAGCACTTCAGCGACTCGGACGGCAAGTCCGGTGGGCAGAAGGAGAAGCTCGCCTACACGATCCTCGCTGCATCGCTCGCCTATCAGTTCGGGCTGGAATGGGGTGTGCGGAAGTCGAAGGACTTCCGTTTCGCGGTGATCGATGAGGCGTTCGGGCGTGGATCAGACGCTTCCACGCGTTATGCCCTGGATTTGTTCGCCAAGCTCGGGCTCCAGTTGCTCATCGTGACCCCGCTGCAGAAGGTTCATGTCATCGAGCCGTATGTGCGGGCGATCGGATTCGTCGACAACCCCACCGGAACGTCTTCGCGATTGCACACCATGACGATCGAGGAGTTCCAAGACCGGCGTGCCAAGGCTCGTCCATGACAACTGGCTGGACCAGGCCGGCGGATATCGTGGCCAAGGTGCGCCGTCGTTGGGACGACGGCTCGCTGCTGCGTTCCTACGCAGAGGGTGCTGACCTGATCCCGATTGAGATTTCCCTGCGGGGCCCGCGACCGTCGGACGTGGGCGACGACATCCAGTCCGTCCGAGAGTGGGTGGCCGGCCTTGATGCGGGCGCCAGGGGCGGTAAGCGGTACGACCTGGAATGGACGCCCATCGGTGGTCGGACCATCGGCCACAACAGGCTGCCCACCCGTGCCGCTGTGTCGTCATTCCGTCAGGCCTGGGCTCTCCTGGGCGTGGTTGGGGAGGTGGAGGCGTTCGACGAGGTGCTCGCCCTGGCATCGAGCCACCCCGCCGCCCGGACGTGGGTGGTTGCGAACCCACTGCGTGGTATCGAGATACGTGCTGACATGCCAAGGCTCATCGCGGCCTTCCAGTGGCTTGACGAGAACCGAAACTCAGGTCGATACCTGCGGCAGATCAGTGCGCCAGGCGTCGACACGAAGTTCGCTGAACGACATCGGGCGGTGTTGGCGGCCATGCTGGGCGTGCCGTCCTCGCCGGGTGGCTTCATCTCCGCATTGGGATTGCGGGGCAAGCGGGAACTCGTCCGGCTGCGAGTCGACCCCGCCCTGGGCCTACCGAAGCCGCTGAGCGAGATCGCCGTCCGTGACGACGAGTTGGCGCGCATTGCCCTGGCGCCACGCAGGGTGCTGGTGGTCGAGAACGAGATCACGTATCTGAGCGTTCCCGTGCCCGAGGGCGGTGTCGTGCTGTGGGGCAAGGGCTTCGATGTGGATGTCGTCGGTCGACTGCCATGGCTATCGGGGGCCGAGATTGACTACTGGGGAGATGTCGACACCCACGGCTTCGCGATCCTCAGCCGACTCCGGGCGCGACTGCCGCAGACCACCTCGGTCATGATGGATCGAGCGACGCTGCTTGAGCACCGTGACCGCTGGGTCACCGAGGATCGACCCACCAGTGCTGCATTGACCCAACTGACGCCGGATGAGCTGGCTCTGTATGTCGAACTCGTCGAGGGGCGATTCGGCGACCGAGTGCGACTGGAGCAGGAGCGGATCGACTGGCCATGGGCCATCGACAGGCTGGAGTCGAACTCGTCCGCGAGGACGAAGCTCACCGAGCTCGAGACATCCGGGATGACGTCGGTATTCGGACGCTGAGGCCGCGTATTCTCCGCTGACATGTTCGGCATCCGGATCACGCTCCGCATCGGAGCGATCGTCTTCGGCCTCAGCGCCGTCGTCTTGCTCATGGCTCCAGGGCTCTTTCTCGACCTCCTGCTCCTGCAGGGCGCATCCGAACCACTGCGGTGGGCCATGCGCATGATCGGGCTGACCCTGATCGCCCTCGCGGCGAACATGTGGATCGTGTCACGCGCGGAGCGCGAGTCTTCGGTGACCGCAGCCGGGATCGTGATGGCCGTCGTGGCCACCGCACTCGGGATCCTCACCCTTGCCCTCCCGGCGCCCCTCGGATGGTTCGCCTTCCTCTATGCGGCCGTCGGCTTCGCTTTCGGCCTCAACTACGCCGTGTGTCTCGTGCGGCAGGTCGTTTCCACCGGCAGAAGCAGCAGGTGAGGGAAGGAACGAGCTCCTTCGACAGGCTCTTGGATTCAAGGTGACGATCGGTCCAGGGAGATCGTCCAACGTGAGGTGAAGTTGGGGAGCATCTCAACATCGATCTGTCCGGACGCGGCACGGTAGGCCCCGGTGCCGCCGGTGATCGCCAGTCGCTCCTTGAGATTCTTGGGCCGCGCCTGGGGATCGGTGATGTCGGTGAACTCGGTCTGGCCGATGCCGGTGATGATGCCCCGTGGCAGGGTGAGGACCACGACCTTGACCGCAGTGCCACTTGTAGAGCCCTGGTGGGTGAGGGTTTGGACGATCTCCGCACGACCAGCGGGCTGGTTCTTCGCGTTGGTCAGTGCCAGGCTCAAGGTGCGGACGTCGCCTGGAGTCGGCCCCGGACCACCCAGGTCACTGATGCCGAGAGTGGCGTTGCCGCCGGTGAGTGTGATCACCTGCTCGGGCCGGTTGGATGCCTGGGCGGGCGCGCCAGTGATGACGGATCCAATGAGCGCCAACGCGGCGACGCAGGTGACATATCGAGTCAACATGCGGGAATCAAAGCGTGAAACCGATGTTCCCGCGATTTGGGCCACGAACCAACCCGGATGCATCGGGCATGGTGAAGATCTGCGCAGTACCGCCGGTGCACCTCGAAGGTGCGGGTGCGAGTCTGCCTCGGCTGACTCCTAGTGGTGTGTCTCGCAAATGACTATGCAGTTGTGAGGTAGTCTTGGGGGATGAGTCGGGCTGCTGCTGCGTTGGTGATGTCGCCGGGTCAACGAGAGGCGGTGGACCGGATCGCGCGGTCGCGGACCGCGCCGCATCGTGAGGTCGTGCGGGCGCGGGCGTTGCTGGCCGCTGCGGATGGCGTCGCGAACAGCCGGATCGCGGCTGACTTGGCGGTGACGGCGGTGTCGGTGCGGGCGTGGCGGGCCAGTTTCGAGGCTGACGGGTTGGCCGGGTGGGGCCGGGTTGCCAAGGGGCGTGGCCGCAAGGTGTCGATCCCGCAGGCGAAGATCGACGAGATCGTGGACCTCACGCTGCACGACGTTCCCGAGGGGCACACGCACTGGTCGTGCCGGGTGATGGCCGAGTACGTCGGGGTGAGCCCGGCGACGGTGCAGCGGATCTGGGACGCCAGGGGCCTGAAGCCCCACCGGGTGGACACGTTCAAGCTGTCCAACGACCCGCAGTTCGAGGCGAAACTAATCGACGTCGTCGGCCTGTACCTCAACCCGCCGGACAAGGCCGTGGTGCTGTGCATGGACGAGAAGAGCCAGATCCAGGCACTGGACCGCACCCAGCCCTCCCTGCCCATGGTCAAGGGCCGGGCCGGCACGATGACCCACGACGACAAGCGCAACGGCACCACGACCCTGTTCGCCGCACTCGACGTCGCCACCGGCAAAGTCTTCGGCCAGTGCCTGCCCCGGCACCGTCACGAAGAGTTCCTCACCTTCCTGCGAGCCATCGACCGCAACGTCCCCAAGCCCCTGGCCATCCACATGATCCTGGACAACGACGCAACCCACACGCACCCGAACGTCACCGCCTGGCTGGCCAAGCACCCCCGCTTCCACCTTCACTTCACCCCGACCTCGTCAAGCTGGCTCAACCTCGTCGAACGCTTCTTCCGCGAACTCACCGACAAGAACCTCCGCCGCGGCGCATTCCCCAGCGTCCCCGACCTCATCTCCTCAATCGAGACCTACCTACGCGTCAACAACGAGCACCCCAAACCCCTCATCTGGACCGCCACCGCCGAATCCATCCTCACCAAGGTCCAACGCGGACGCGTCGCCCTCAACAAACTAGAAAGCCAAATCTGAGACACACCACTAGGCTGTGGGAATGTCGAGGGTTCGGCCGCTGAATGCACTCGTGGTGGTCGATGCCCAGGTGGGTTTCGGCGACCCATCCAGGGGCAGACGAAGCAATCCGCAGGCTGAGGGGAACATGGAGAGCCTGATTTCCACCTGGCGAGCAAGCAGCCAGGCGATCGTGCTCGTTCGGCATGACTCGGTGACACCCGGCTCGCCATTGCGACCAGGTCAGCCGGGCAATGCCCTTGCGGCGTTCGTGGAAGGGGCGCACGACCTTCTGGTGACGAAGTCGGTGAACTCCGCCTTCTACGGCGAACCCAATCTGGATCAATGGCTCAAACTCCACCAGATCGAGGCGTTGACGATCTGCGGGATCACGACCAATCACTGCTGCGAGACCACGGCACGCATGGCCGGCAACCTCGGCTACCAGGTGACCTTCGCCCTGGATGCGACCTTTACCTTCGATCGATTCGGCCCCGATGGCATGGTCGTTTCCGCCGAGGATCTCATGCGTGTCACGGCGGCCAACCTCGATGGTGAGTTCGCGACCGTCATGTCGACTGCCGAGGTCTGCGCTGCACTCGCCTAGGCGACGTCAGCGGCTTTCAGCGTAGCTGCGCAAGCCGATCGATTGATCATGCCACTCGGCAGGATGCTGCTCCCTGGCCACCCCCGGTGGTCCGAACGATCTGCAGTGGAGAATCTGCCGTCAGGGACTCGCCCATTTCGGGGCCTCAGTTGACGAGTGGGCGGAGGATTGTCGTTGCGATGGCGACACACTCGTCATAATCGAGTTGGAATTCAAGCCGGTCGATGGCGTCAAACTCCGCTGCCAGGATTGCGCGGCGCTGATCGATCTGTTGCAGGAATGTAGAAGCGTTGCGTGCCAGAGACGTCTGGGCAGTCTCAATCGCATGGGGTTCGCGCTCGGCGACAGTCGCTAGGTCGAACAGGTCGCGCGCGGTGGCGATGTGTCCTCGATGCCAGAACTTCTTGGCAATGATCTCTGCGGGGCGTTCGAGGAGCACCTCATGATCAAGGACGTGCGCAAGTTGGAATGGATCTGTGGTCAAGGGCGCTGCGACAACGAAGTCAATTTCACCCTCGGGCAGAAACAACTTGACATATCCGGCACTCTCGTCATGCTCTCGTGTGAGCGCGAGCGCCTCGTCGCTCAACCGTGGGTTGAAGAGGCCAAGGGCTTGGGGGCTGGACAGGAAGATCTCGATGTCCTTGCTGCGCCTGTGGTGGAACTGCAGCATCAGGACGGTACCGCCACCGAAGGTCCATTCAATCTCGTCTCCGATGACTCGTGAGCCGTGCTTGATGAGATCAATCGCGTGTGTGAACAGGAGTTGCCATGGTGCATCGTTGGCGGATGAGTCAGATCGCATGACGCCATCGTCGATTGGGACTGCTGAAGTCGGCAGCGAGTCGGTTGACGTTGCGCCATACCCGTGCCGTGGAAATGCCCTCGTTATCGGCAACTGCCCGGATCGCACTCAGCAAGAGGGGGTCAGAGGCTTCATCGAGGATCGTGGCGAGGTGGGGAATCCACTTCCCGTCTACGAGGCCGGTGGCGAAGGCTGACGTGACAGCGGCCGATGGGACGGATTCGCGGTAACTCACGCTGGCCTGCTGGGCGAGGAGTTCGATCGCACGCTTCGAATCTGCGGTCTGCCGCATTGATATGAAGAGGCCGAGCGGGCGGAGTATGCGCAACAGCACGTCCGCTCCCACTGCGACGCGACCACTCTCGGCGTAGTTGACGGTCACCCGCGAGCAGTGAGCCATGCGTGCGAGGTCGCTCTGACTCACCCCCGCAGCCTCCCGGGCAGCGCGAATCGTCGCCCCGAGGTCGGTGAGATCCATGAACGAAGGCTAGCCGGGGGTTGCACAGAATGTCAAAGATCATTGACAAAAGTCTGATGGGGTGAACTCTCCGGTTGTTCGATCTTGACGCCAACGAGTGGCCGGTGGGCGTTCCGCATTCCGGCCATGAGCCCAGAGTGGGGCTGCGGAAGGAGAGCGAGGAAGGGGCACATTGGGAGATCCTGAACCGCGGCACAGCGCACGCGAGATCCTGGGAGTGGTTGATGCGTGTCACGGCGGCCAACCTCGATGCTGAGTTCGCGACCGTCATGTCGACGGCCGAGGTCTGCGCTGCACTCGCCTAGGCGATGTCAGCAGCGGGGACGTTGTGCGGGACGAAGTCAACCGACTCGAGTTCGTCGCTGGGTCATGCGCGCAGTGCTCCTTGGTCGTCAGCGATGCACCAGGTTCTTGCGCGGATCAAGGATGCGCAGCACCCCGTCGATGCCGGGTTGGTTGAAGCCCTCGAACCCGTCGTTGCGCTCGAGGTTCTCCAGGTGTGAGCCGATGGAGCCGTACAGACGGAAGTCTTCGGCCTGCTCGGCGGTGATGAGCCCCTCCTGCTCAAGGGAGTCCACCCGGGCCGGATCCACCGGCCACCACTCGCCTTCGGAGAGTGCCTGGTAGAGCCACGGGAAGTCGGAGAAGGGTTGCATGAAGGAGACGCCTTCGCGGTTGACCTGCTCGGCGAGGAGCGTGTGGTCGTACATGCACTCCAGGTGGTTGATCCCGGACTCCATCATCGACTCGCCGTGCAGTCGGCACCACAGTCCGGCTCGCCGCAGGTAGGGCAGTGGCTCGAGCACCATGTGGGCGAAGTCGATGTCCAACTCGTGTGGTGCCAGATCGATATCGGCGAAGATGACGCTGCCGATCGCCGACTGCTCGAGGATCTGCTAACCCCAGCCGGCGGCGAGAATCGCCACATACCCGCTGTCGGGGTCCTGCCGGAAGACGACCTCCTCATCACCGAGGGCGGTGAGTGCCTCCAGCGGGGAAATGGTCATCGCTCCGGGGTGCTCGGGAATCACGTTGCTTGAGCATAACAAACTTACGATTCCTGAAGGGGCTCAATATCGATTTCGCGCACGATCAGCCGCTCGAGGCGACTGACGTGAGCCATGGTGTCGGCTCGGATCTCGCTGGAGATGGGCCGTGAGTAGGCGGCATTGAGTGAAGCATCGTCATCGAACCACTGCTCGGCGACCCCGTCCCATTCGCATGGTGAAGCGGGTCGGCCGGCCAGGTCATCGACCGACCGGGCAAAGTTGATGACATAGCGCCGAAGCCCCGGCGCTTGGCGCGCGTGGGGAGCATGGGAGTGCAGCCACCAATCCTGGAACTGCTCGGTGGTCAGGTGGTCGGACTTCTTCAGGAGCCAGACGATCTTGGTCACGAGGCCTCCTTGGCGGCAGACGTCAGATCATATCGAATCTGATCCGCCGTTGGCCCTCATCAAGGTGACGAGGCACAGCGTGTGCTCCCGCACGATGCGCTCAAGGACATCAGGGTCGCCGCCCTGTTCAATGAGGCAAATGATGCGCTCGTGATCATCGACCTGTTGCTGAGCGGTCTGCGGGTGGTAAATGAAGACGGAACCTTGCTGGGACATGTAGAGCCGGGTCCAGGACGAGGCAAGCAGATCGCGTAGATAGGAGTTGGGGCACCGCCCCGTGAGGGCCGCGTGGACCTCCTGGTTGGCTGCCTTCAACTGCTCGGGACCGGCTTCACGGGCGGCCTGACGCATCCGCTCGTTGGCCTCGCGGGCCATGCGCAGGTCCTCGGGTCGGATGTGGGGCAGCGCCAGACGGGTGACGAAACCATCGAGCGCTGCGATCGCCTCCAGGGTCTGAGACCATGAGTGCGCGTCCAATGTGCGTACCCGAGCGCCGATGTTGAGCTCGTAGTCGACGAAGCCCTCCGCCTCGAGCCGCCGCAGTGCCTCGCGGACGGGTACGGGGCTGACATCGAGTTCGCGGGCGAGGGCATCGGCGACCAGTCTCGACCCCGGCCGCAGGGTGCCGTCCACGATCCGCTTGCGCACGATGCGGTAGACACGCTCCTGCTTCGACGTCGTCAACATGTCATCCGTCCCCTGTGCCTGTGAGCCGTTCGCAGCCTACTGACTCCAACCACCGTCGGGAGGTCGCACGAACGAGCCCTCGTCGGCACGCATGACCTCCCGCGTGAGCCAGAGCCTGGCACGCGACTAGGTGCTCAATGCGCGTCTGAGCTCGGCGAACCCTGGGTCGCAGGCGACCCCCCCGATCGACAGATGTCCTTCGCCTTCGACGAAGTTGGCCATCGACCCGGGAATCACGTCCGCAAGCAACTGGCCGTGCGCGAAGGGGATCATGCCGTCGTGAGTGCCCTGCCACAGCAGGACGGGTCGAGCGATCGATCGCAGGTCGAAGCCCCATGGCCGTGTGACGGCGATATCGTCATCGAACCAACCCCAGAACCCATTGGCGAGTGACCACCGCAGTTGCGAGGTGATCACCTCGGCGATCTCGGGGGTGAGGTGGGCTTGGTCTGCCGGTGGCAGCTGGCTGCGTCCAACCTCCAGGAGCTTGGCGACCGTTACCTGCCGTTGCTCGACCGAGGCCTGGCAAAGGATGTTCTCCAGCGCTGCCGGATCCCCAAGGGCCGCACTGAACTCTGCGATGCCGACCTCATCCATCCCGGCTAGGGGGTCCAACCCATCGGCGTCGAAGGGCGCGTTCCCAGCGAGGGTCATCGCAGCCATGCACCGATCGGCAAGGAGGGCGGCGCAGGCGATGGCGTGCGGGCCACCACTTGACCAGCCGACGGTGACGAAGCGTTCGTGCCCGAGATGGTCGGCGAGGGCCGCGGTGAGCGGCACGACATCAGCGACGGAGCGCCCGGGCTCTCGCGTGGAGTTCCCATAACCGGGACGCACCACCTCAGCGACCACCATGTCGTGAGCCGCCGCCGGGCCCGAGATCTCACGCGGAATCGGACCTGCTGCAGGGGTGCCGTGGTGGTAGACGAGCAATGCGTCTCCCTCGCCTTCGACGAAGAAGTCCAGTCGAGCGCCGGATTCCAGCGTGATGTGGTCGAGCATGGAGCCTCCCATGTGTGCCTGGGCGGAGATCAGGGGTCGAACCCCCGGACAAATCATATTTGATCTGATACGGTCGCTGCGATCGATCATGGGCAGTCGTTCGTGAGGAGTGGGTATCGGTCGTGGGAGCGGGTACCGGTCGTGGGAGCGGGTACCGGTCATAGGGAGTGGGTATGACCATCTCTGCGTGGGGGAGCACCCCGACCTTCGCCAAGGCTGACCTCGTCGTCGTGGGTGCCGGGGCAGCGGGCTATGCCGCTGCCATCACCGGCCGTCGTCGCGGGCTGTCCGTCCTGCTGCTGGAGAAGCAGTCTGCGATCGGGGGCACGACGGCTCGCTCCGGCACCTGGATATGGGCACCCAATCACCGCCTCATGCGCGAGGCCGGCATGTCGGATCCGAAGGATGACGCCCTTCGCTACCTCGTCCGACTGTCCTTCCCTGACCTCTATGTTCCGGACGGCCCACATCTGGGCATCGATCCGGCCGACTGGGCCATGCTCGAGGCCTTCTACGACAACGCCTCGCAGGCCCTTGACGAGTTGACCGAGGCTGGGGCACTCGATCCCGTGATGCGCCATGACGCCCCCGACTACTTCGCGGACCTGCCCGAGGACAAGGCGCCATACGGACGTGTCGTTGTGTCCCGTGGACGGATGCGTGCGGACCAACTGACTGGTGCTGAGTGGGTGCGGGACCTGCACGACGCGGCGGTGCGGCTCGGGGTCGACGTCCGCGTGAACCACCGGGTGATCGACGTCGTGGGTGATGCCATCAACGGCGTCACCGGGGTCGCGGGTGAATCCGACGGGGTGCCCTTCCTCGCTCGCGCCTTGAAGGGCGTCGTTTTCGCGACGGGCGGCTTCACTCACGCACCCGATCTGATGCATGACTTCATGCCGTCGCCGGTGAGATACGGAGGGGCGAGTCTGGGTTCGGAAGGGGACTTCCTGCGGATCGGGCAACGCCTGGGGACTCGGATGCGCAATCTCGGGATGGCATGGCTGGCACCCATCCCGCTGGAGCCCTTACTGCGGGATCCCACGGCGTTCACCACGAACATCTTCGCCTTGCGTGGTGACAGCATGATCCTCGTCAACAGGTACGGCA
>Ga0172376_10007332_pt1 | contig 11755 bp, 9 predicted proteins | sample Lak35m_FD_121114 | JGI IMG/M metagenome (GOLD analysis project Ga0172376, IMG submission 121114) | Freshwater microbial communities from Kabuno Bay, South-Kivu, Congo - kab_092012_35m | ecosystem: Environmental > Aquatic > Freshwater > Lake | place: Democratic Republic of the Congo: South-Kivu...
AGGCACGTTCCACAACCTCGTCTTCGTGAGCATCAAGAAGACCTACCCGATGCAGGCCTACAAAATCATGCACGGCCTCTGGGGCATGGGCCAGATGATGTTCACGAAATACATCGTGGTGGTGGACGCCGACGTGGACGTGCACAACACCAGCGAAGTCCTCTTCCGCCTCTGCGCCAATACCGACCCGCAACGCGACAGCATCTTCACCAAAGGCCCGGCCGACGTGCTCGACCACGCCACCAGCGAAATCGCCATCGGCAGCAAACTCGGTATTGACGCGACGAAGAAGATTCCGGGCGAAGGTTTCAAACGCGCCTGGCCTCCGCTCATCAAGATGGATGAAAGCGTGCGGAAGAAAATTGATTCCCTGTTTGGTGGCAATCGTTGAACCCATTCCGCATGAAACCCGTTCGGTCAAAATCAAAGTCCGCCAAAGCAGCCTCCTATCCTTCGCTGCTGCGCACGCTGGTCACGCTGCTCAACGAAGCCCGCCGCGCCTCCGCCCGCACCGTCAACGTCATCATGACCGCGACTTACTGGCAGGTCGGACGGCACATCGTGGAATTCGAGCAGGCCGGCGAACGTCGCGCCAGTTACGGCGAGCAACTCCTCGACAAGCTCTCCGCCGATTTGAACCAACGCTTCGGGCGCGGTTTCTCGGTGGATCATCTCGAATTGATGCGGCTGTTTTACAGCAGCTATTCACCCGCACAAATTTCCGAGACGGTGTCCCGGAAATTGCTGCCCGCCACCGCCTCCGACATTTCCGAATCACCGATTCGGAAATCTTCTGCCGCCCTCGTCCCCATGAATTCCGAATCAGTGATTCGGAAATTCACCTTCATGGAATGGTCGCAAGTCTTTCCACTCTCCTGGACACACTACGTTCATCTGTTGCGCCGCTCCCGCTCACCCGAAGCCCGCGCTTTTTACGAAACCGAGGCCCTGCGCGGCGGCTGGTCCGTGCGCCAGCTTGACCGCCAGATGTCCACCCTCTTCTACGAGCGCACGGCCCTTTCGCGCAACAAAGCCGCCATGCTCCGCAAGAGTGCGCGCCCACGCCCGTCCGACCGCGTCACGCCCGAGGAGGAAATCAAACACCCGCTCGTCCTCGAATTTCTCGGCCTCAAGGACGAATACTCCGAGACCGAACTCGAAGACGCCCTCATCCGCCACCTCGAAACCTTCCTGCTCGAACTCGGCGGCGACCTCGCCTTCATCGGACGCCAGCGCCGCCTGCGCATGGGCGGCCAATGGTATCGCGTGGACCTCCTGTTCTTCCATCGCACCCTGCGCTGCCTGCTGGTGATTGACCTCAAGACCGAACCGCTCACCCACGCCGACGCCGGGCAGATGCATCTCTACCTGAACTACGCCCGCGAACACTGGACGCGCCCCGGCGAAAACCCGCCCGTTGGCCTCATCCTCTGCTCCGAGCAAGACCACGCCGTCGCCCGCTACGCGCTGGCCGGCCTCGACAACAAAATCCTGTCCGCCGAATACCGCCTCGCGTTGCCGTCGGAAAAAGCCCTGACGGCCGAACTTGAACAAACCCGCCGCGCTCTGGAACTCCGTCGGGCCACGCCAGGCAAACTGCGCCGCGCGAAGCGCCCCAAACGCTGACTTGAACCCTCAACCCTCAACCATGAACGCTCAACCAGATCTCAGCCTTGACGCGACGAAGAAATTGCCGGGCGAAGGTTTCAAACGCCCCTGGCCGCCGCTCATCAAGATGGATGCGGTGGTGAAGGGAAAAATTGATTCCCTGTTTGGAAATGCCGGTGACATGCCACCAGGAACAGCGTAATCTGCCAACGTCCGTATGAAGCAAAGCGTTCAGTCCACCCAAGCCATGAAAGCCCGGCGCTGGGCGAGAAGGTTGACCATGCGCGTCGGCAAAGTTATGGCCGCCCATCCTCACGCTGATCCCGACAATGTCCGTCACACCTTGATCTTGCTGGAGCAACCCCCGTTGGAACGTCTGCAAAGGAGCCTGATCCGTGGTCGCAGCACTGCCATTTTCAGAAAATGAACTCCGCCTGCTGCAGAGCTTGCTGAAACGCAAGGTGCGGTTCATGGTCGTCGGACTTTCCGCCGCCACGCTGCAAGGTGCCCCCGTCGTGACGCAGGATGTTGACCTGTGGTTTGAAAATCTCGGTGAGCTAAGAATCTCCCAAGCATTGCAGGAAGTCGGCGCGGCGTATGTTCCCCCCGGCAACTTCAATCCACCAATGCTGGCCGGTCCGGGCGCAGAACTGTTCGACATCGTGATCCGCATGGATGGCCTGGGCACTTTTGCCGATGAAATCAAAAACTGCGTCGAAATTCCGCTGGGCCGGCAAAATCTCAAGGTGCTTTCGCTGGAACGGATTCTCGCCAGTAAGATTGCCGCCAACCGCGCCAAGGATAAACTGACGATTCCCGTCCTGCGCGACGCGTTAGCTGCGACGCAAACTGTGAAACGCAGGACGAAGAAGAAATGAACGCAGCAGTCGGCAGCAAACTGGGCATTGATGCGACGAAGAAATTGCCGGGCGAAGGCTTCAAACGCCCCTGGCCACCGCTTATCAAGATGGATGCCGCGGTGAAGGCGAAGGTTGAAAAGCTTTTCAGGCCGTAGTGGTCACCTTGGGTCAACCCTCCGCGTTTTCGAGACGGATCAAGGTTGGCTGCTATTGATGCGAGCGATTTCAGCGTCCGTCGCCATTGCCCTAAGCAAGACACAGCACGATGAACCGTTCAGCCGGTTGCTTTGGGGCCGGGCTAATTATCGGCCTCGGCTCGGCATGGGTTCCCATCCGTGTTCATCGGTGTCCATCCGTGGTTACTCCCTTCCTGCTTCGGAATTCGGGCTAATCTTTCACCCGCTCGGTTGCGGGGCTTGCAGAATGCCGCAGGTGTTCCCGGAAGATCACCCTGGCGCTGCGGAACCGCGCGGCACTCAACGCTGCACGCGGGCGCTGCCGCCGCCGACGAGCGCCTCGACTTCCTTGAGCGAGGCCATGCTCGTGTCGCCGGGCGTGGTCATGGCGAGCGCGCCGTGGGCCGCGCCGTAGTCCACCGCCCGCTGCGGATCGTTGAACTGGAGGAAGCCGTAGATGAGGCCACTGGCGAAGCTGTCGCCGCCGCCCACGCGGTCGAGGATCCACAGGTCCTTGCGCATCTCGGCGGAGAAGAACTGGCCGCCGGCCCAACAGATCGCGCCCCAGTCGTTCACGCTCGCGGACTTCACCGCGCGCAGCGTGGTGGCGACGACCTTGAAGTTCGGGAACGCGGCGACGGCCTGCGAGATCATCTGCTGGAAGGCCACCGTGTCGAGGTTGGCGAGGTTGTGATCCACGCCCGGCACCGCGAAGCCGAGGCAGGCGGTGAAGTCCTCCTCGTTGCCAATCATCACGTCAATGAACGGCGCGAGCGCGCGGTTGACCTCCTGCGCCTTGGCCAGTCCGCCGATGGATTTCCAGAGCGAGGGCCGGTAGTTGAGGTCGTAGCTGACGATGGTGCCGTGCCGCTTCGCCGCCTGCACCGCTTCGAGGACAACCGCCGCCGTCGTCTCGGACAGCGCGGCGTAGATGCCGCCGGTGTGCAGCCAGCGCACGCCGAGCCGGCCGAAGATGTGCTCCCAATCCACCTGCCCCGGCCGCATCTGGCTGGCGGCGGAGTTCGCCCGATCCGAGATGCCCACCGCGCCGCGCACGCCGTAGCCGCGCTCGGTGAAGTTCAGCCCCACACGCACGTTGCGCCCGATGCCGTCGAACGGCACCCACTGGATGAACCGCGTGTCCACGCCGCCTTGCAGGATGAAGTCCTCGACCAGCCGGCCCACGTCGTTCTCGGGGAACGCCGTGACCACCGCCGTGCGCAGCCCGAAGCACCGGCGCAGCCCGCGCGCCACATTGTATTCCCCGCCGCCCTCCCAAACCTTGAACTCGCGCGCCGTCCGCACGCGTCCCTCGCCGGGGTCGAGGCGGAGCATGATTTCCCCGAGGGAAAGCTGGTCAAAGGCGCACTGGTCAGCGGGGCGGAGTTGAAGCGTCGGCATGATGGAAGCTAGTTTTGCAACTGGCGGAAAGAGTCAGTCAGGACACACGCGCAACTCAACGAGAAATTGCCCGTGACTGGTGGCTTATGGCTTCACCTTCGCGGCCTTGACCATTTCGGCGACGAGATCGTCGGCCTTCCAGTCGTTGCCGATGAAGAGTTTTTGCACCTTGCCGGCGGCGTCAATGACCACGGTGCGCAGGTTGTGGTTGAAGACGGGCTTCTCGGCGTCGCGCGGGAAGACGAGGCCGAAGCGCTCGGTGATGTCGTCAATGTCAATGAGCTTGCCGGTGGCGAAGGTCCAACGGTCGAGGTCCGCGCCGTGCTGGGCCTTCACGATGTTGGCGTAGTTTTGCAGGACGGGCGGGGTGTCGTAGTCCACGTCGAAGGAGAGCGAAAGCAGGTGGTAGTTGGCCGGGCCGCCGGCCAGCGCGCGGAGCTGCTTGTCCGCCTGCGCGAAGCGAAGGCTCATGCGCGGGCAGAAGTCCGGCACCGGGCAGCGCGTGAAGATGAAGGTGATCGCCAGCGCGCGGCCCTTGAAGTCCGCCGTGCGGAACGGCTGGCCGCGCTGGTCGGTGAACGTGTAGTCGGGCAGGGCGTCGCCTTCCTTGAGCACCTCGACCTCGCGGACGAGGCGGAAGTTTTTCCGGTTCGGGTCGGCGACGGGCGCGGCGGCGGTGCCGGTCTTGGTGACCTGGTCAATCCAGCTCTCGAACTCGGCGACGGTGAAGCGGAAGTGGATTTGGTCGTTGGTGCCGAGGCCGGCGAGCTGGTTGGTGTCCTTGACCTTGAAGGGCATGACCATCTTCGCCATGTAGTTCGGGATTTCCTCGTGGTCAATGACCACGGTGCAGCCGTCGGCCTTGAGTTCCTTCACCACGCCGCGCACGAAGAAGGTCTGGAGGTTCGTGGCGGGTGCGGATGAGGAAACCATGTGAGGAACCGGCGTCGAGGGATGCGTCGTCACGACGGTGGTGGCACGGAAGAAAAAGAGGCCCGCCAAGACAGCCCCCAGCACCAGGCCAACGATCAATCCACCGTTTCTCATGTGGGGGCGAATGTGGGCGTTCGCACGCGCTTTGACAAGCGGCGGCAACTGCTTTGCGCGCAGCTCACTTTCTTGCAGGCTGCCGAAAGCCTGGTTGAAGCGAGCTTGGCAACTGGTGCGCCCCTTCCCCCTCACCCCGGCCCTCTCCCCCGGGGAGAGGGAGGAACGCATTCCGCTTTCGGCTGACAGGAACGCCACAGCACTTCGAGCGCTGGCTGACTTTCCCCCTCTCCCCGAGGGAGAGGGCCGGGGTGAGGGGGAACGGCGGCAACTCCTTCTCACCCCCGGTCCGAATTGCGCTGAAACAACCTGCAAGAAACTGAGATGCGCCCATTCCGGTCTGGCCCGCAAATTTTTCTGCCGTTCCGCCGCCGAGCCGCTACGCTGCGCGGCAACACCTATGGCCACCATCGCAGTTCTCGGCACCATGGACACGAAGGGCGAGGAGCACGCCTTCGTCGCCAACCTCATCCGCCAGCGCGGGCATCATGTGCTCGTCATTGATACCGGCACGCTCGACGCGCCCAAGCTCAAGCCCGACGTGACGCGGCTCGACGTGGCGGCGGCGGCGGGCGTGGATCTCGCCGCGCTCGTGGCGCGCAAGGATCGCGGCGAAGCCGTCACCGCGATGTCCAAGGGCGCGCCCCTCGTCCTCGCGAAGCTTGCCGCCGAGGACCGCATCCACGGCGTCATCTCGCTCGGCGGCGGCGGCGGCACGGCCATCGGCACCGCCGCGATGCGCGCGCTGCCCATTGGCTTCCCGAAGGTTATGGTCTCCACGCTCGCCAGCGGCAACACCGCGCAATATGTCGGCGTGAAGGACATCACGATGATCCCCGCCGTCGTGGATGTGGCGGGCATCAACCGCATCTCGCGCCAGATCCTCACCCGCGCCGCCGGGGCCATCTGCGGCATGGTGGAGAGCGTGCCGCAGCCCGGCGAGGACAAGCCGCTCATCGTCGCCTCCATGTTTGGCAACACGACCGACTGCGTGCAGGCCGCGAAGAAAATCCTCGAGGCCGCCGGCTACGAAGTCCTCGTCTTCCACGCCACCGGCACCGGCGGGCGCGCGATGGAATCGCTCATCGAGTCCGGCCTCGTCGCCGGCGTGCTGGACATCACCACGACCGAGTGGGCCGATGAACTGGTCGGCGGCATTCTCAGCGCCGGCCCGACGCGCTGCGAGGCCGCCGCACGCCACGGCGTGCCCGCCATCGTCACGCCCGGCTGCCTCGACATGGTGAACTTCGGCGGGCCGGACACGGTGCCGGCGAAGTTCGCGGGCCGCACCTTCTACCAGCACAACCCGCAGGTGACGCTCATGCGCACCACGCCGGAGGAGTGCGCCGAACTGGGCCGCATCCTCGCCGAGAAAATCAACCTCTCCACCGCGCCCGTCACCGTGCTGCTGCCCACGCGGGCCATCAGCGTCATCAGCGCGCCGGGCCAGAAGTTCCACGACCCGATGGCCGACCGCATCCTGTTCACCACGCTGAAATCTTTCCTGCGAAAAGACGTTGAGCTGGTGGAGATGGACTGCGTCATCAACGCGCCGGAGTTCGCCCAAGCCTGCGCCGAGAAGTTGCTGGCGAACATCGCGAAGGCAAAGCGCGCGTGAGCGCAAAGGCACCGGCCTGATGCCAACTCGCAATGAGTTTCGGTGGCTTGGCTGAACCTCGTCGGAGCCGTTCTCCCTCACCCCGGCCCTCTCCCGCTGGGAGAGGGAGCAAGTCAGCCAGCGCTCGAAGTGCTGTGGCGTCCCTGACGGTCCGAAGCGGAAGGCGTTCCTCCCTCTCCCAGCGGGAGAGGGCCGGGGTGAGGGAGGACGCGTGCCTTGGGCGGCAAAGTGCCGACTGGCTTTGGCAATCAGCATGACACAGGCTTTGCGTTGATATTTTCCCTCGCTGCGGCACGCTGCGCGCGTGACTTCCAACCGCCATCGCCTGCTTCGGTTGCTGGCGGTTCCGCTTCTCCTCGCCGCCGCCGGTGTCGGTTTGCTGCTGAGTTCCTGTTCGACAGTCGAGCGCACGGTGTCCGCGCCACCGGCGATTGAGGGCGCGACCTTCGTCGGCAACGCCGCGTGCGCGGACTGCCACACCAACTACACGCGCACCTTCGCCGCCAGCGCGCACGGACGTTTTCACTCGAACAGTCCGCGCCTGGCCGGGCAAACGGGTTGTGAGTCGTGCCACGGGCCGGGCAGCAAGCACGTCCAGACGGGCGGGCAGGGCAGGGACAAGTTCATCGTCAACCCGCGCCAGTCGCCGGAGACCTGCTTCGCCTGCCACGTCCAGACGCACGCGGAGTTCCGGCTGCCGCATCACCACCAAGTCCTCGAAGGCCGGCTCCACTGCGGCCAGTGCCACGACGCGCACGGCTTCGACATCCACAAGCCCAAGGGCGGCCTCGCGCTGTCGCGGCTGAACGAGACGTGCGCAAACTGCCACCGTGAGCAAAGCAAGGCCCACGTCTTCGGCCACGAGGCGCTGCGCGAGGGCTGCGTGGCCTGCCACACGCCGCACGGCTCCTTCACCCAGAAGCTGCTCCACCAGCGCGACGCGAACCTGTGCATCAAGTGCCACGCGCAGGTGCAGACCACCGCCGGGGAAATCGTGTTTGGCAACACCACGCACACCGCGTTCCTCCGCCGCGGCACCTGCTGGGCGGCGGGCTGCCACACGGCGGTGCATGGCTCGAACATTGACCCAAGGCTGAGATACTGAGGGGAGGCCAATGGCGCACGAACTCACCTCACGCACCACGCACCACGCAGCACGGGGCCGCGTGGTGCGTGGTGCGTGGTGCGTGACTTGCATCGTCGCCGTCGGCGCGCTCGGAGCCGATGCCAGCAAGCTGCCGCCGCCGTCCGCTGCCTCGATTGACTTCGCGCGCGACATCCAGCCCATTCTCGAAGCCTCCTGCCTGCGCTGCCACGGCGCGGAGAAACCCAAGGGCCGCTTTCGCTTGGACACTCGCGCGGCGGCGTTGCGCGGCGGGGACGAGGGCGTGTCCATCCTGCTGGGGCGCAGCGCGGAGAGCCGGCTCATCCATCTCGTCGCACGGATTGACCCGGACCAGCAGATGCCGCCGCCGGGGAAGGGCGAGCCGCTCACCGCCGAGCAGATCGGCAGGCTGCGCGCGTGGATTGACCAGGGCGCGAAGTGGGACGAGGCCGCGTCCAGCCGGCAGCCGCAGATTGAGTTCTCGGTCACGCCCACGATTCGCGTCGTTTCGGTGGATGGCAACGAGGCGCGGTTCCGCGAACACACGGGGCTGCGGCCGGGCGTCGCCGGGGGCGCGATGAGCTTTTCCTACACGCAGCAACTGGACGCCGACACGCGGTTTTCGCTGACGGGCCGTGCCCTGGCCCGCGACGAGGACTACGCGGTGAAGCTCTCGCTCGACCGGCGGGACGTGGGTTTCCTGCGCGCGGAGTTCGAGCAATGGCGGCGCTACTACGATGACACGGGCGGTTACTACGCGCCGTCTGCCACGCCGAGTTTCCGGTTGGGCCGCAACCTGTTTCTGGACGGTGGGCGCGCGGCGTTCGATGTCGGCCTGACCCTGCCCGACTGGCCGCGCGTGACACTGGGCTACGAATACCAGTTCCGCGACGGCGCGCAGTCCACGCTGCACTGGGGCGACTCGACGCAGGGCGGCGTGGTGCGGAACATTTACCCGGCGCTGCGTTACGTGGACGAGCAGACGCACATTTTCAAACTCGACCTTGAGCACGACTGGCGCGGCACGCGCATCGAGGACAGCGCGCGCGTCGAGCTTTACGACTTGAACACGCGCAAGGAGCAGGCCGCGCCCGGCAGCGTCTTCGGCGGCACGGCCACGCCCTCGACGTTCGTGCTGGTGCGCGAGCGGGCGAGCCACTGGCAGGGGCAGAACGCGCTGCGGCTGGAGCGGCAGTTGCGCGGCTGGCTGTTCGCCTCGGTGGGCCATCTCTACGCGCGCATGGAGGGCGACGCGGGCTTTCAAATGACCACCGCGACGGCGGCGGGCGCGGGCGCGTTCGGCGAGCAGTGGTTCGCGAACCAGATCCTGCTCGACCGCCAGTCGCACCTGTTCAGCGCGTCGGCGCTGGCGGGGCCGTGGGCGAATCTTTCCTTCTCCGCCGCCGTGCAGAGCGAGTGGACACGCCAGACGGGCTTGGGTGGCGAGAACTTGGGCGTCGGCAACCCGGCGATCCCCTTCTTCTTTTCCGTGCCCATCACGGTCAGCTCGCAGCTCGACACGCACGCGACGACTGAGCAGTTCGGCCTGCGCTACACGGGGCTGCCGCACACGGCGCTGTTCGCGGAGGGACGCTTTCAGCAGGAGGGTCGGGGCACTTACGAGCAACAGGTCGGCGGCGCGGAGCCGTTCCTGCGGCGCACGGACGCGGACGCGGACGGAAAGGAATTCCGTGCGGGCTGGCATACCTCGCCGTGGCCGGGCGTGACCTTCTCCGCGAGCTACCGGCACCGCGAGCAGCGCACGGACTACACGCACCTCCAGAACATCGTGGTCGCGGCCGGCGGGCCGTATCCGGGCTTCCTGCGGCAGCGCGCCACCACGGGCGACGAGGTGGACGCACGGCTCGCGTGGCGGGCCGCGTCTTGGTGGAAACTGCAGTTTGGCTACCGGCTTTCGGCCACGGACTACCTGACGGCTACGGATGCCTTCCCGGCCGCGCCGGCGGCGACGCCGGGCGGCGGAGTCTTCGCCGCGAACCATGACGCGCACACCTGGAGCCTAAGCCACACGCTCACGCCGTTCCGACGCTGGACGTTCAACGCGAGCGCGAGCTACACGGACAGCCGGGCCAGCAGCGCGCAGAACGGCGTGGACTTCGTCGTGCCGTGGCGCGGTGGCATCGTGAGCGCGCAGGGCGGCGCGGCCTTTGCGTGGACGGCGGCGACGGACCTGCGGTTGAACCATTCCTATTCGCGGGCGGACTACGCGCAGAACAACTTCGGCGTCGGGCTGCCCGCCGGAATGGAATACGACCAGCACAGCCTGCAGGCCGGCGTGACCACGCGGCTGAAGCGCGGCGCGACGCTGAACCTGCAATACGGCTTCCACCGCTACGCCGAGCCGACGGCCGGCGCCGCCTATGACTACACCGCGCACAGCCTGCTCGGCACGCTGACGCTGAAGTGGCCGGAGTGAAGGCCACGGCATTTCGGTGGAACGATACTGATTGCCAACGACAATCGGCACATTGCAACTCGGGGCACGCATTCTCCCTCACCCCGGCCCTCTCCCGCTGGGAGAGGGAGACAGTCAGCCAGTGCTCGAAGTGCTTTGGCGTCCCTGCTGTCCGAAGCGGAATGCGTGGCTCCCTCTCCCAGCGGGAGAGGGCCGGGGTGAGGGAGAGCTGCTTCGACGAGCTTGAGCCAAGCTACCAAACTCATTGCGCGTTGGCATGAGCGGATCGGAAAACTCCAAATCCCAGATTTGAGTTTTGAAGCTTGGAATTTGAAAGCTTGTCAGCCCCAGCCGAGCAGCTTGCCGCCCTGGTAGGTGAGGAAGGCCATCACCCACGCCAGCGCGGTCATGTAGAGGAGCTGGAAGAGCGGCCACTTCCACGCGTTGGTCTCGCGGCGCACGACGGCGATGGTGCTGACGCATTGCAGCGCGAAGACATAGAAGACCATCAGGCTCACGCCCACGAGCGGGGTGTAGGCGGGCTGGCCGTCGTCGCGTTTCTCGCCTTGCAGGACTTGCGCGAGGCTGGCGACGCCGGCGTCGGAGTCGTCCGCCTCGCCGACGTTATAGACCACGGACATGGTGCTCACAAAGACCTCGCGCGCCGCGAAGCTGGCGACGATGCCGATGCCCATCTTCCAGTCGAAGCCCAGCGGCGCGATGGCGGGTTCAATCAAGTGGCCGAGGCGGCCGGCAAAGGAGTGGCGGAGTTTTGCGCCTTGTTCCTCTTTGTCGAGCGATTCAAGGCGATCAAGCAGGGCAGCCTCGGAGCCGTTCGTGAGACGGTTTTCAATGTTGTGTCGAAGCCACTCTTTGACCTCCACGACTTTGCCGATGTCAGCGGCTGGACCTGAGTAAGTGATGTTGGTGCCACCCTTCTTGAAGTCGGGTCCACCGTAAGTGAGATGTCCAGTGCCGAGCGCGGATGCCACCGCGCGGCTTCTTCCACCCTAGAACTCATCTTCAATCCCAGCTTGCTTCGGATACGTCGCCAGGAACCACAGCACGATGTTGATGCCAAGGATCACCGTGCCGGCGCGGCGGAGGAAGAGTTTCGAGCGGTCCCACATGTGGCGCAGGATGGTCGTGGCCACGGGGCGCTTGTAGGGCGGCAGTTCCATGATGAGCATCGGCGTCTCGCCCTTGAGCAGGGTTTTCTTGAACACCCACGCCATCACCAGCGCCATCACGGTGCCGAGCAGATACATCGCGAGCAGGGTCAGCCCTTGCAGGCCAAGGAAGCTGAACGCGTTGAACTTCACAAAGCCAAGGTTGAGTTCATAGCTCAAATCCCAAAGCGATTTCGCCGGCACGCACGCGGCGATGAGCACGGCATACACCGGCAGACGCGCGGAGCAGCTCATCAGCGGCGCGACGAGGATGGTCACGAGCCGGTCCTTCGGCGTCTCGATGGTGCGCGTGGCCATGATGCCGGGGATGGCGCAGGCGTAGGAACTCAGCATC
>Ga0172376_10007335_pt1 | contig 11752 bp, 7 predicted proteins | sample Lak35m_FD_121114 | JGI IMG/M metagenome (GOLD analysis project Ga0172376, IMG submission 121114) | Freshwater microbial communities from Kabuno Bay, South-Kivu, Congo - kab_092012_35m | ecosystem: Environmental > Aquatic > Freshwater > Lake | place: Democratic Republic of the Congo: South-Kivu...
CCCCAAAGGAGCGACGGCCGCTCGGCCAGAGCGAAACACGCAGCGCAGCGAAACGCCGGCGCCCCAAAGGAGCGACGGCCGCAACGCAACGGCGAGCCACGCAGCGCACCGAACCGCCGGCGCCCCAACGGAGCGACGGCCGCTCCGTCACAACGAAACACGCCGCGCACCGCACCGCCGGCGCCCCAACGGAGCGACGGCCGCTTCACCACGGCGAAACACACAGCTCACCGAGGAGGCCTCGATGTCAAGGACCCGCCGCGACCGAGCGGCGGCCCACGACCGTGCGCGCGGTCAGCGGCGGCGTGACCGAAGACCCAGCGCGATGAGCGCCAGCGCACCCGGCGCCGGCACGACCTGCGGGGAAGCAGGGCTGCCGAAGACCCAGGCATCGGCCGATCCATTGAAGATCGTGCGGCCACTTGCGCCGGTCATGGACTGCGCCCACGAGCCGGTGTCCTGCGTCCAGAAGTGCCAGTAGTTCGGAACTGGCCAAAGGTCGCCCGTGCCGAAGTCAGTGTCGGAACCGACCCCGATGCCCGTGACGAAGGCGCCGAACGAATAGATCTGGGCGGAATGCGACACCGTGCTGAGCTCGGCATCGATGTACTGCAGCAGCTGGTAGCTGTTCATGGCCTGATCCCAGCTGACATTGAAGAGATAGCCGTTGCCGTTGGCGAAGTCGATCTGGACCGAGCTGGTGCTCGAGCCTGAACCGACCGAGTAGGTGGCGATGATGGCGGCCGACGATGACGAAGCGAGGCAGGCCACGGCCAGAGCGGCCGAGGCACGGAGGGAAGGACGCATGGGTCCCTTTCAGGTTGCGCATCCGTTTCGCGCGGATGCAAGGCGAGCAACGAACCCCAGCACCGGCGGTCGACCCGACTTGCAGGACTAGCCTGCTCACGGTGACGCGTTCGCTGCGGATTCGCACCGCATTCCTCCGCCGGGAGGGGACGGGCCGAGCATACCACCTCCCCACCACACCAAGGACCATGCTCGCCCGTGGCCACAAGCGGGATCTGGGGAACGAAACGGGGTGCGGCCGGCGCACGCGGAACGGTGTTACGGCTCGACTCGATGGAACGGCGCGCTTCACGCTTCTTTGGCGCCGCTCGATGGCAGGCCGACGGTCTTGCTGTCAGCCGGCCGAGAGCGGGACTACAGTGCCGCGCATGTCTCAAACCGAGCAGCTGATGGCGAAGTTCCGCGAGGACTTCGAGCGCACGCGCCGCGAGATCCAGAAGGCCGTCGTGGGGCACCGCGAGGTGGTCGATGGCGTGCTCACGTGCCTCTTCGCCAATGGCCATGCGCTGCTCGAGGGCGTGCCGGGGCTGGGCAAGACCCTGCTCATCCGCAGCCTGAGCCAGGCGCTCACGCTGCAGTTCAGCCGCATCCAGTTCACGCCCGACCTGATGCCGGCCGACGTGACCGGCACCACGATCGTGGTCGAGAACGAGCGTGGCCGCGAGTTCCAGTTCCGCAAGGGACCGATCTTCAGCCAGATCGTGCTCGCTGACGAAATCAACCGCGCCACGCCCAAGACGCAGTCCTCGCTGCTCGAGGCGATGCAGGAGCGCAGCGTGACGGTGGGCGGCGTGACGCACGAGCTCGATCGGCCGTTCTTCGTGATGGCCACGCAGAATCCCGTCGAGCAGGAAGGCACCTATCCCCTGCCTGAGGCGCAGCTCGATCGCTTCTTCTTCAAGCTCGAGGTTGGCTACAGCTCGCGCGAGGAACTCGCCGAGATCCTCAACCGCACCACGGCCGGTGCGCAGGAGCCGATCCAGAAGGTGCTTGATGCACAAGGGATCCTGATGCACCAGAAGCTGGTGCGCGCGGTGCGGATCGACCCGCGCGTGCAGGATTACGCGGTGCGGCTCGTGCTGGCCACGCACCCAAAGGGGCAGTTCGCCACGCCCAACGTGAACCGGTTCCTGCGCTTCGGCGCGAGCCCGCGCGCGGCGCAGACGATCGTGCTGGCCGGCAAGGTGCACGCGCTGCTCGACGGTCGGCCGCAGGTCACGGTCGAGGACCTGCGCAGGGCTGCACTGCCGGCACTTCGGCACCGATGCCTGCTGAACTTCGAGGCCGAAGCGGAAGGCGTGCGCACCGACGAGGTCATCCAGAACATCGTCGAGACGCTCGCTCCGTAAGGATCCCTGTTCGGCGCTGGAGGCTCGCTCAATCGTGAGCTGGTTCGAGGATGTCGCTCGGGCTGGCCCGTGCTGCCGCGCGATTGCGCCGATCCACTGCAGCGCTGTGCATCACCGCACGCCGAAGCCGCGGACCGCGCCGCCACCGGGCACTTCACCCAGATTGCGGCGATAGGCCGTGCCGAGATACGAGAAGCCGCTGTCGGTCGACTTGATCTCGGTCAGGAAGATGATGGCATCGCTGCCGACCTGAAGGATGAAGTCGCCCGTGCCGTTGGAATCAAGATCGCGCACCTCGACCGGCGTGATCCCCCCGAAGCTGAGCGGCCAGTCGCGGCCGCCGTCCTCGATGATGATCTCGTTGCCGAGATTGTCCTGCGTCACGCGCAGGTACGAGAAGTACGGGGCATCGCGGCTCAGGTCATGCCAGACGAGATCGCTGGCGTTCTCGCCGTCCATGTCTGCCGAACCGAGCAGTGCGAAGCCCGGGCCCTGGTCGGGGAGCTCCTGCTGCACCGGATCGGTGCCATCATCGGAAACCCGGTAGAGGAACGTGCCGATACCGGGCTTGCGCAGGACGAGCTCGAAGGCGTTGTCGGTGTCGATGTCGGTGATGGTGGCTTCCCAACCGGAGAGCGTTGATGGGTCGAGCGGATCCGCGCCCTCGAGCGGGATGCGGGCTTCGTTCTCGATCGCACCATCGGCGATGAACCACACCACGGCCTCGTCGCCATCCTGCCAGACGATGTCATCAGTCTGGTCGTCGTTGAGCTTGCCGAAGGTGAGGTAGCGCAGATCGCTGTTCCAATTGCCGACTTCGCGCTGACCCGTCACCGTAAGGCCATCGCGCAGCCACGCACGGACCTTGTTGGTGGTGGTGTCGATGAAGAGCGGATCACCTCCACGGTCGCCGTTGATGTCGGGCGCCGCGAGGTAGACCCAGCCCGAGGGAATCGTGCCGATGGGCTGCGCCTGGCTCTTGCTGCGCGCATTGCGGCCATCAGTCTGGAAGCCCAGCAGTTGCTGGCCATTGGTCACCATGACCGTGCCGATGACGAGGCCAAAGTCGGCTTGGATCGGCGTGAGCGGGATGACCACGGTGGTGCCGCCACCCACGCCACCGGTGGGAACGCCGCCACCGGAGACCTGGCCACCCGTGGCATCATCGGGGAAGCCATCGGCGCCCGGCGCGACGGGTTCGGGCGGCACGCCTGCGGCGATCTGCTTGTCGGTGGGGTAGTCGGGGCCTGGCACTGACGTGCCGAAATCCCAGACGAAGATGCGCGGCGCGAGCGTGGGGTACTCGCTACTGAGCGCTGCGCGAATGATGATCTCTGCATCGATGATGTCTCGACGGTGTGCCGTGCTGCGGCCGAGCGCGCCGTTGGCTGCCGAATCGGGCACCCAAAGATCGCTGCCTGCGAGGCTGTAGGTCCCGCCACTGCCAACCACATTGAAGCCAGTGCCCGAGCCCACTGCACCGCCCTCGTAGCCGGGGCTGCCGACGATCAAGCTCGGCTGGTTCACGGATCCCGCGGCCGAGACAGAGAATCCGAAGGCGTTGTTGGGATTCGACTCGCGCGCGAACGAACGCTCGGCGAGCGACCAGGTCGTGCCAGAACCGGTGTAGACGTACGCGGCACCGTTGCCGTTGAAGGAATCACCGGCCAGATCGCGGTCGTAGCCAGGTGCTCCGATCGCGATCAGCGTGCCACCACCATCCTTCAGCACATCGACGCTCGCACCGAACGCATCGTTGGAGCTACCGTCGGCAGATCGGATCGACGTGGTCGGCTCGGTGTCGGTGACCCAGGTGCCGAACGCGCCCGGCCGCTCGAAGATGAAGACGGTGCCGCTGTTGGTGCTCCCCGTCGGGCCGTCATGCTTCGGGCAGCCCACCACGACCGTGCCTTCGCGCACGGCGATCTGCTCGCCGAAGTTGTCGTTGGCGGCGGCGGCACTGCCGGTCGTGAGCTTGGCGACCTGGGTCCAGGTCGAACCGCTGCCTTCGAAGACGTAGGCCGAGCCGGCGTTGCTCTCTTCTGCGGGCCCCTCGCCGAGCTGCTTGCCGACGACGATCGTGCCATTGGCGCCTTCGAAGTCGATCGCCACCTCGTAGCCGAAGAGATCGAGCGCAGCACGGTCATCGGGACGGAGCGTGGCCGTGGGCAGGGTGTAGCTGTTCCCATCAGGATTGTCGGCATCGACCGTGCCGAAGGTGCCCGACACCCGCGAGTACACAAACGCGCGGCCGCTGAAGGTGGTCGTTTCGCCCTGCGCGGTCCAGCCCCATGAGCCGACCACGAGCGTGTCGTTTTCGAGCGCGACCGAGCAGCCGAACTGCGCGAAGCCGACAACGACGTACGGATCATCGGGATCGGTGGTGACGAACGGCGGAGCCGGAATCGTCTGTGCCAGATTCCAGCTCACTGCGCCCGTGCCATCGACGAGGCGCTCGTAGATGTAGACCTTGCCCACGCCGCTCGAGCCAAGCACGCGTGCGTTCGGCGCACCAACCGCGAGCAGCGACGCATCGTCGTTGAACGCGATGCTGTAGCCCCAGCTCTCGCCCGTGGCCGGTGCATCGATCGCCTGCGCAGCAACCTGCCAGCCGATCGGTGCCTGCGCGTGTGCCGCTGTGGCGAGCGCGAGTGAACTCAGGGTCGTGACGATGGTTCGTGCCTTCAGCATGATGCAGGTCCTACGGAGAGAGTATCGCTTCGGTGCGTGCGGGATGCACGAAACACGCGTGATTCCTTGAGTCTTCGTGATGGCCGCTGTGCCAAAGGAAAAGGGCGGGCCGCCCCTCCGCGACCCGCCCCAACCAGGAGGTCCCGCGCGAACCGACTGCGCGGGAGAAGTAGGACCGTGTTCATCCGGCGCGCCGCAGGTTCTCCGCGGGGACGCTGACCGAGATGAGTGCGCCCGGGCCAAACGGCACCTGACGCATGCTGAGCGCACCACCAAGCCGCTCCACGATGCCGCGGCACAGGCCCATGCTGTGTCCAAGCATCACCGAGTCAGCCGACTGGGCGTCAGCTGAGTTGTCCATCACATGCACGAAGGCGCTGTGGCCATCGGCGCGCACGCACACCGAGACCTCGTGGCCTTCGATCGGATTCGCAGCCGACGGGCCCGATGCCGCCTCGATCGCGTGGCGCACCGCACTGAAGAGCACGGTGGCAAGCGGACCAGCAGGCGTGCACCGCGCACTCGCATCGATCTCGGCACGCAGCCGGACATCATGCGTGGTGGCGAACGAATGCAGAAGGTCGACCACGCGCAACACACAACTGGCCAGGGATTCCTGGGCACACTCGGTGCTCGCGCCGTGGTCGGCCTCCGTGGGATCGGCGAGGTCATGCCAGTGCACTTCGACGGTGCACGCCGGCGCGCGGTGCGGATCGTCCGCATCGGCGCAGGCTTCGAACGCATCCACGTCGCTCGGGCGCGGCCCGAGCCGGGCGGTCCAACCATGTGGCGTGACGCAACGGACGCCCAAGGGCGCTCCCTCCAAGCGCCCTCGGGCGTCCTGCTGCGTCGTACCAGTGCTGCCGTGGTTGTTCGTTGAGTCGTTCATGGCAGCCTCCTGATCGTTCCCTTGGGCAGGCGACTTTCGTCGACCTGTCCGTTTTCCCTCAGATTCCCTTTCCGTCCCTCCAGCTCCCTTTCCGTCCCTCCAGATTCCCTTTCCGTCCCTCCAGCTCCCTTTCCGTCCCTCCAGGACAAAGGGTCGAATTCGCGCACCCGCCACGCAAGCCGACGGTGCAAAAATGCAGCGCGCCCCGCGATGAACGGGGCGCGCCGATGGTTTCAGGACCTGCGGGGCCGCAGCCCGCGGCCATGCGATTCAGGTGCGCAGGAACGCAAGGATGCCGTCGACGACTGCCTGCAGCTGCTCCTGCTTGAGCTCAGGGAAGATCGGCAGCGCGATCGTCTCGATTGCGCAGGCCTCGGAGACCGGCAGCGACCCGGGCCCCTGCCCGAGGTACTCGAAGCACTCCTGCAGATGGAGCGGCACGGGGTAGTAGATCTCGGAGCCGATCTTGCGCTCGGCGAGGAACGCACGCAGCGCATCGCGACGCTCGGCCGGCACGCGGATGACATACTGGTTGTAGACGTGACGCGCGGGCGCGGGCAGCGCGTACGGGAAGCGCAGCGCGAGCCCACCAGCTTCCCAGCCGTGGCGCGTATCCATGGCGCCGGCCTTGGCGAAGGCTGCGTCATAGAACGCCGCATTGCGCGCGCGGCCAGCGTGCCACGACTCGAGGTGGCGCAGCTTGATGCGCAGCACGGCGGCCTGGAGCGCATCGAGGCGACCATTCATGCCCACGTGCTTGTGGTAGTAGCGCACCTTGCTGCCGTGCACGCGCAGCATGCGCATCAAGTCGTCCAGGTGCGGGCAGTTGCAGCCGCAGAGGCCGCCATCGCCGAAGCACCCGAGGTTCTTGGTGGGGAAGAAGCTCCACGTGCCGATCGCGCAGCGCGAGCCGACCATGGCGCCAGTCACGTCGCGCGTGCCGATGGCTTGCGCGCAGTCTTCGATGACCGGCACGCCGAGCTGCTTGCCCAGCGCGAGGAAGGCATCGACATCGGCCGACTGGCCGTAGAGGTGCACCGGCATGATCGCCTTGAGGCGGCGGCACTTGGCAGCCGCGGCGGCGGTGAGCTTCGGGCACATGTTGTAGGTGGCGGGGTCGATGTCGACGTAGACGGGCTTGACGCCCAGCCGTGCGATCGCGCCGCCGGTGGCGAAGAACGTGTAGCTCGGGCAGAGCACCTCGTCGCCGGGCTTGGCGCCGATCGCCATGAGCGCGAGCAGCAGCGCATCGCTGCCGCTCGTGCAGCCGATCGCGTGCTTCATGCCGCAGTACTCGGCGATCTCGCGCTCGAAGGCCTCGACCTCGGGGCCGAGGATGAACATCTGGCTCTCCATCACCTTGCACACGACCGGCTCGATCTCGGCCTTGATGGCTTGGTACTGGGGCTTGAGATCGAGCAGCGGGACGGCGACGGTGGCGGGTGCTGGCGTGGCGAGCGTGGTCATGGCGGGAGTGTAGGGAATCGAGCCGATGCCACCCAATCCGGGCGGGCGTAGACTCGGGCGCCCATGGCAGCCGTGTGCTTCTACTTCCAGGTGCACCAGCCGTTCCGGCTGCGCAGCTACTCCGTGTTCGACGCGGATCCCTTCTATTTCGACAACGACAAGAACCGCGAGATCCTGCTGAAGGTCGCGGACAAGTGCTATCGGCCCACCACCCGATTGCTGCTGGACCTGGTGAAGCGCCACGATCGGCGGTTCCGCGTCAGCTTCTCGCTGAGCGGCGTGGTGCTCGAGCAGCTCGAGCAGTGGGCGCCGGACGTGATCGGGCTCTTCCAGGAACTCGGTGCGACCGGTGCCTGCGAGTTCATCGCCGAGACCAGCCACCACTCGCTGTCGTTCCTCTTCTCGCGGGCGGAGTTCAATGAGCAGGTCGCGCTGCAGGAAGCGCGCATCCAGCGGCTCTTCGGCCAGCAGCCGACGACCTTCCGCAACACCGAGCTCATCTACTTGAACGAGCTCGCCGGGCACATCGCCTGGATGGGCCGCCACCGCACGATCCTGTGCGAGGGGCTGGATCGGCACCTTGGTGCGCGCAGCCCCAACCATGTGTACGCGCCGCCGCCGCGGTCGATCCCCGAGGGTGCGGCATCGCCGCGGCTCCTGCTGAAGAACTACCGGCTGAGCGATGACATCGCGTTCCGCTTCGGTGATCGCAACTGGCGCGAGTGGCCGCTCTCCGCAGAGCGCTTCGCGCAGTGGGTCAACCAGGTCAACGGCGATGGCCACGTCGTGAACCTCTTCATGGACTACGAAACCTTCGGCGAGCACCAGTGGGCGGAAACGGGGATCTTCGGATTCCTTGAGGCGCTGCCCGAAAAGGTGTTCGACGTGAACCCCGGCCAGAACGGGTTCCTCACGCCGAGCCAGGTGACGTCGATGCACTCGCCCGTCGGCACGTACGACGTGGAGCGACCGATGTCCTGGGCCGACAGCGAGCGCGACTTGAGCGCGTGGCTGGGCAATCCGCTGCAGGACAATGCCGCGGCCGAGCTGTATCGGCTCGAGCCTGCGGTGCGCCGCCGGCATGCGGAGGGCGATCCGTACATCCTGGAGGACTGGCGCAAGCTCACGACGAGCGACCACCTCTATTACATGTGCACGAAGTACTGGGCCGACGGCGACGTGCACAAGTACTTCAGCCCGTACGACAGCCCGTACGACGCGTACATCAACTTCATGAACGTGCTCGACAACCTGCGCCAGCGCGCGGGCGAGTGAGCGCACGGCCTGCACCGATCGCAACTGCGGGCCGTCGAGCACGTCTGCAGGCGACACCTGGCGACGCTGAGCGCGGGCTGGTGGCGGCAGCCATGAGGCCCTGCTCAGGGCGCCTGCGGCGACGTGAGATCGAACTCGCGCTGCTGGTCGAGTTCGAGCTTGCGAAGGTCCAGCGCGCCCTGCAGGTTGCGGCGCAGCATGGTCTGCATGCCTTGCGCGCGGTGCGCGCGCACGGGATCGGTGCTGGCCAGTTCCTGCGCCATCACCGGATCATCCTGCGTCACGATCGCGCCGTAGAGGTAGCAGAGCCGCACCACGGGGTCCTGCACGTTCCGCACGGCGTCGCGCACCTTGTCCATGCCCTCGGACCGACCCGGGCTGATGAGCAGGAGCCATGCCTGGGCATGCGGCGGCATCCGCACGATGGAGGACGCAACCGCATCCCAAACAGGATCCTGCCAGCGCACCAAGGGATACTTGGACTCGTCGATGGGCTCGGGCTTCACCGGCTCGCGCTCGGCCGGTGGCGGCTGGTTGGCTGCCCTTGCGCGCTCGATTGCCTCGAGATCGGCGGCCCGCTGCACGCGCGTCGCGGCGTCTGCTGCATTCAGGGCATTCGTGAGCGCATCGTCGCGAGCCTTGGACTGCACCTCGGCTGCCGCGCCGACCCACATGAGGAGCGCCACGTCCAAGAGGTCAGACGGCGTGTCGGGATTGCGCACCGCCGCGATCGCGGCTTCGATCCATGCATCATTCGTGACCGGCGCCGTGATGATCATGGGCTCGATGACGGCCTCGGCGCCGAGCGCCCCGAGGTTCACGCCGCGTCCGACGAAGACCGGGTTGCTCACGGCACGGAACGTGACCGACGCGCTGCCGAGCGGCCGCTGCTCGGCGGCAAGACCCACCGGCCAACGGCGCATGTCGGACTCGACGCTCACCGATGCACCCGGAGCGAGGGCGAGCGCCCCATCCAGCTGCACGATCGATGGCGATTCGTTCTGCGTTCCTTCCTGCAGCCGCGTGGGCTGCAGCACGATCGACGGCATGATCGGCCCACCATCATCGATCGCCAAAGGAGAGGGCGAGACGTTGGTGACCGTGAGGCGCACGAGCAGCGGATCGAAGGACTTGAGGGTCGCATCGACGGGACGGCCCTCGACCAAGACAGCCTGCTTCTCGCCGCGCAGCACGGCATCCCAGAACTCCGGGACACCCTTGGCGATGCGTTCGAACTCCGCCGCCCTCGGCAGCACCAGCGGCTTGCCTGACTGTGCTTCCCAGCGTGTGCGCGCCAGCAGGCCGATGGGACCCGCGGCATCACGGACCGCCAGCGACTGAAGCACCTTGAGCGACTCGGCGGCGCGACCCGACACGCGGTGCACTTCTGCCATGCCGAGCATGGTCATGGGTGCATCGGGATCGCTCTCGGCGAAGTGCTTGGCGGCGGTCGTGGCGTCGGAGCGCTTCAGCGCGATCCAACCCTCGAAACGCGCGAGCGCCTTGGGGTCGAGCGGCGCGATCGCCTCGACGCGCGCGAGCCAATCCCGCGTCTGGGCCTCGTCGCCCAGGCTTGCTGCACAGAGCTGCGCTCCCAGGAGCAGCGGCGCGACCTTCTGGGCGGGGCTGGCGTCATCGTGCAGACCAACCTCGCGCGCCTGCGCATCGAGACCATCGAGCACCGACTTGCGCACGGCAGCAACGGCCTCGACCTTGGCGGGAGCGGCATCGGTCGCACCGGGCCCCGTCGTGGCGAGCGCCAGATCCGCCAGTTCCAGCGCCAGCCGCATGATCTCGATCTGGCCTTCGGGGGCGAAGCCCAGCGACTCGATGTCCTGCTTGGTGCCCGCCATGCCCTGCCGCTGCGCCACCTGACGGAAGATCCGCTGGCGCTGCTGGTCGAACTCGTGCAGGCGACGGCGCGACTGCTCGGTGCTGCCGGCCGCCCACTCGGCAAGGCAGCGCTCGACGATGATCGGAATGACTGGATCGAAGCCTTGCAAGTCAAATTGCGGCCGCACGGCGAAATCGGCATTGCGCGCCATGCGGCGGGCGCCCTCATAGGCACCTTGGCTCAGGAGCAAGCGAGCGAGGCGGCTGTAGAGCTCGTACGAGGAGGGATTGGCCTTGATCGCGGCCACCAGGTCATTCGCGATGACCTCGGGTGCATCGAGCGAAGCCGACAGCCCTGCGCGCATCTCGGCGCTCACGGGATTCGCCGGATCGATCGTGCACGCACGGCCGAGCCAGGACTCGAAGGCCGTGGCGTCTCCGAGCCTGTTCTGCAAGAGCGCTGCATCGAGCGCCAGGCGCGACGCCACCGGTGGCGCCAACGTGCCGGCGTAGGCCGGCGAGAGCGCCAACTCATAGGCCTTCATGCGGGCTTCGACGGTCTGCCTGCTGCTGATCGACGTGCCGAGCTTGCGCAGCAGCACCACTTGGTCCTTGGGCTGCAGCCGCGCCAGCTGGGCAAGGGCTTCCGTGCGAATGGTCGCCGCGGATTCCTGGCCTTGCCCGACAAGATCAGCAAGCGCGAGCACATCGCGCCAGGCCTCGATCGAGTCAGGCATGATGCGGGCACCGAGCAGGGTCATGTCGAGGGCGACGTCGATCTCCTGCGCCGTCACCCCGGACGTGCGCACCAACGAGTAGGCATCGAGCGCCAACCGGCTCGCCAAGCGCCGTGTGGCGTCGGCGGCCAGGCCCGACGCCGCGGGATCGACAGGCAGGATCGGCGGCTCGCTCGGAGCCGAGGAGGCCTGAAAAGGCTGTGCCGCCAAGGCGCCTGGTGCAGCCGCGGTCCACGTGAGCAGGAGTGCGGCGGCCACGTGGCTTCGCATGGGGGCGAGTCTAGTGCCGCTTGCCACGCGCGCCCGCCGACGAGGATCGATAAGGCGCGGGGCGATCTCGCAGGCGAGGTGCATCGTTCGAGCGGGCATCGCGCTACCATGCTCGACCTGTGCTGGAACCCACGATGCGAGCGGCTTGCCACATCCTGATCTGCTTTCTGCTGGTTTGGTGCGGCCCGACCTCGGTCGCCATGGCCCAAACCGAATCCCTGCCGAGGCTGGAGGACTTTGCCTCCGCAAAGGTGCTTTCGGACCAAGACAAGCAGTCCATCCGATCGACCGTCGAGGATGGCGTGAAGCAGCTCGGCTCGAGCGACATCGGCGAGGTTGCCAAGGCTCGGGAGGAACTCTCAGGCTGGTCGGGCGGGAACGCCACGCCGGTCTTCCGCGGCGAATTCTCGAAGGCAGCCTGCGGCCCGCTGGCC
>Ga0172376_10007336_pt1 | contig 11751 bp, 7 predicted proteins | sample Lak35m_FD_121114 | JGI IMG/M metagenome (GOLD analysis project Ga0172376, IMG submission 121114) | Freshwater microbial communities from Kabuno Bay, South-Kivu, Congo - kab_092012_35m | ecosystem: Environmental > Aquatic > Freshwater > Lake | place: Democratic Republic of the Congo: South-Kivu...
GACCAATCCCGGGACAAGGTCCGTAGGCCCGACTTCCGCTGAACGCCCTCGGGCGGGCGGGAAAGAGGCGGAGCTCACGGGGGGCTCCGGACGAGGGTCTGCACGCGGACCCCGTCGGAGCGCTGCTGAACTGACCTCGATCCGTGTGGAGGGAACGGCGCAGGCCCTTTCCTGGCAAGTAGTTGCGCGGACCCGAGGGGCTCCCACCGACGGCCCTGGGCCCGACTCGGGCCTGGCGCCTGCGCCAGGGCAGATTGCGGGCCCCCTCTGCCCTGGGTCATCCACAGGGAACGGGTGCAGTCCGGGGGAGCCGCCTTCCACCGCCGGAGGCTGCCGGACGGGCGTGGCTCGCGCCCGCTGGCCACGAAAAAGGGCCGCCCCTCCGGATGGAGGAGCGGCCCCGGGGCCTGACTCAGGCGACTAGCGGGCGGGCGGAACGAAAGGGGCCGACACGAAGCCGGTCTCGACGTGGCGCGCGCGGACGTTCGCCGGGCAAGCCGCCAGGCGAGCGCGGATGCGCCAGGTGCCGTCCAGGGCGCTGACCACCGAGCTACCGATCACGTTGCCGGCCGGGTCGAGCAGCTGGATGTTGCCCGAGAAGACCGAGACGGTACCGCGCACCTCGAGGCTGCCGCCGCTGCACTTGCTCTGACCGAAGGCGATCGTGACCCCGCCGATCGGCGTGCCCTGGTCGGCCTCGAGGACCTGCGCGTAGAAGAAGCCATCCGCGCCCATGTAGCCCTCGACCGCCGCGTTCGAGCCGACCGGCACCGAGGCGATGTCGACCGGGAAGGCACCGATGATGGCCTGGAACGGGTCGAGGCGCGGATCGACGGCCGCGCGCACGGGCACGCCGAGGATCGAGATGTCGCGCCCCTCGACGTTCGTACCCGGAGCGTTGTTCGTGACCGGGCCGATCAGGACGGTCTCGGGCACCGTCAGCGTGATCGCCTGGGCGGCCACGCCGGTCGGACCGACGACCGGGTTCAGGGTCGCGAAGACGGTCCCGCCGACGTAGCCCGGCTGGAGGCGGCCAGGAAGCGGCGCGCCGAGGGCGTCACCGATCGCGATCGGCAGGCCACCCGGGGTACGCATGGTCACGACACCCAGGTTGACGTTCAGACCGAGCAGCTGGATCGAGCTGGTGGCCGTGCTGCCGCCATCGAGCGTCGCCTCGACGTCAGCGGGGAGCACCTGACGGCCGGAAACGGCCAGCGAGGACCGGGAAACGGAGAGGGAAGCGACGGCGGCAAGGCCGAGGCCAGCGAGGAGGCCGAAATGGCCACGGGACAGAGCAATGGACATGCTTTCTCCTGAAAGCGGGGGGGGGAGGAGGGGGGGTGCGGACCCAGACAAGCGGGTCCGCGGGGGATTGCATGATCCTAAATTGCACTCTCCTTCAGCGGTGCAACTTCAGGGCGGAATCGCGCCACTTGCCCCTGTTTCCGCATATCTGTTTTTGCGACTTTCCAGCCCCGTTCCGCGCTCGCGACGCTCTTTTGTCCGCGGCCGCGCCCCTCGCCGGATCCGGCTCCAGCCGTTAGAACCCTGGTCCCCTGCCATGCGCAAGACCACCCGCTTCAAGGAACTGCTGCACTCCCCGCGCCTCGAGTTCCTGCTCGAGGCCCACAACGGGCTCTCGGCCCGCATCGGCGAGGAGGCCGGCTTCGCGGGCATCTGGGCCAGCGGCCTGTGCCTCTCCGCCCAGTACGGAGTGCGCGACAACAACGAGGCCTCGTGGACCCAGGTGCTCGAGATGCTCGAGTTCATGGCCGACGCCACGAGCGTGCCGATCCTGCTCGACGGCGACACGGGCTACGGCAACTTCAACAACGTGCGTCGCCTGGTGAAGAAGCTCGAGCAACGCGGGGTCGCGGCCATGTGCATCGAGGACAAGCTCTTCCCGAAGGCGAACAGCTTCATCGACGGCGAGCAGCAGCCCCTGGCCGCGCAGGAGGAGTTCGTCGGCAAGCTCAAGGCCGCGCGCGATGCGGCCCATGACGGCGACTTCTGCGTCGTGGCGCGCACCGAGGCCCTGATCGCCGGCTGGGGCCTGGCCGAGGCGCTGCGCCGCTGCGAAGCCTACGTCGAGGCCGGCGCGGATGCCGTGCTGATCCATTCCTCGCGCAGCGAGCCGGACGAGGTGCTCGCCTTCCGCAAGGCCTTCGGCGACCGCGCGCCGGTCGTGATCGTGCCCACGAAGTACTGGCGCACGCCGACCCAGGTCTTCCGCGAGGCCGGTTTCTCGCTCGCGATCTGGGCCAACCAGATGCTGCGCTCCTCGGTGGTCGCCATGCAGCGTACGGCCCAGGCCCTGAAGCGCGAGGAATCGGCCGCGGCGGTCGAGAACGAGATCGCCCCGGTTTCCGAGGTGTTCCGCCTGCAAGGCGTGGCCGAGCTGAAGTCGGCCGAGACGCGCTTCCTGCCGCGCTCGGGACGCGGCGAACGCGCGGTCGTGCTGGCCGCCTCGCGCGGGGTCGAGCTCGGCAAGCTGACCGAGGACCGCCCGAAGGCGATGGTCGACGTCGGCGGCCAGCCGCTGCTCGCGCACATCGTCTCGGCCTTCAAGTCGGCCGGCGTGCACCGCATCTCGGTCGTGCGCGGCTACAAGAAGGAGGCCGTCTCGCTCCCCGGCCTGAAGTACGTCGACAACGATCGCCCGGATACGACCGGCGAGCTGCACTCGCTGGCCCTGGCCCTGGGTGCGCTCGAGCCCCAGGAGGGCGCCCTGTTCGTCTCCTACGGTGACGTGCTCTTCCGTCGCCACGCGCTCGAGCTCCTGTCGGAGGTCGAAGCCGACGTCGCGATCGTGGTCGACACGAACTGGCAGGAGAGCGCCAACCTCGGACGCGAGGCCGACTTCATCCGCGCCAGCCTGCCGCCGTCGCGCCGCAGCCTGGGCGAGGCCGTGCACCTCTGCGCCATGGGCGAGACGATCCCGGTCGCCGAGCGCCACGGGGAGTGGATCGGGCTCGTGCGCTTCTCCCCCACCGCCCTGGGAGCCGTGCGCGAGCTCACGACCAGCCTGCTCGAGAGGTCCGGCTCCGGCCGCCCGCAGATGTCCGCGCTCTTCGCCGAGCTGGTGCGCCACGGAATGGATGTGCGCGTGGTCTACACCACCGGCAACTGGCTCGACGTGGACAGCCTCTACGACGTCATCCAGGCCGCGAAGTTCAGCCCACGCTGAGCCCGCCCAGTTCGTACGTACGGCGAGGCTGCGACCTCCGGGGGTAGACTGCCGATAGGGCGACCGCAAGCGCCCGGCCCGTCGCGAAAAAAGTCGAAAAAGGCCCGGAGCGCGGGTCGCCGTTCGCGTTCCGCTCGTCGAGCATCCTTCCGATGAATCCCCCCGAAGCGCCCGCCCCGAAGAAAAAGCTCTACCGCAAGGCCGTCGGATCGAAGCTGAAGTGGCTCCTGTACTTCATCTTCGGGGCCTTCGCCCTGCTGGGGGTGAACTCGGTCTACCTGGCCACGATCACGTTCCTCGAGTGGTCGAAGGGGCAGACCTACCAGAACTACTTCTACCAGGTGCAGTTCATCGTGCACCTCGTGCTAGGGATCCTGATCACCGTGCCGGTGATCGTCTTCGGGATCATCCACACCCTGAACACCTACGACCGCCCGAACCGACGGGCGGTGGTCGTCGGGTACGCACTGCTGGCGGTCTCGATCGTCGTGCTCGTCACGGGCTTCCTCCTGACGCGCATGGAGCTGGGCGGCTTCACCTTCGACCTGAAGGGCAACCCGAAGCTGCGCGACTTCTTCTACTGGGCCCACGTCATCGGCCCGGTCGCGGTGGTGTGGCTCTACATCCTGCACCGCCTGGCGGGACGCAAGATCAAGTGGAAGATCGGCATCGCCTGGGCGGCCGTGACCGCGGTCGTGGCGGTCGGCATGGCGGGCCTGCACTCGCAGGATCCGAAGACCTGGGGCACGGTCGGTCCGAAGGAGGGCGAGAAGTACTTCTTCCCCTCGCTCGCGCGCACGTCGACCGGGAACTTCATCCCGGCCGACACGCTGATGATGGACCAGTACTGCCAGGAGTGCCACCCGGACGCCTACGACTCCTGGTTCCACAGCGCGCACCACCTGGCCTCGTTCAACAACCCGGCCTACCTCGCCACGATCCGCGAGACGCGCGAGGTCGCGCTCGAGCGTGATGGCAGCGTGCAGGCCTCGCGCTTCTGCGCCGGCTGCCACGACCTCGTGCCGTTCTTCAGCGGCGCCTTCGACGACCCGAAGTTCGACGACGTCAACCACCCGACCGCTCAGGCCGGCATCACCTGCACGGCGTGCCACGCGATCACGCACGTGAACAGCACGCTCGGCAACTCGGACTACACGATCGAGGAGCCGTCGCACTACCCGTTCACCTTCAGCGAGAACCCCTTCCTGAAGTGGGTCAACCGCCAGCTCGTGAAGGCCAAGCCCGAGTTCCACAAGAAGACCTTCCTGAAGCCGCTGCACAAGACGGCCGAGTTCTGCGGCGGCTGCCACAAGGTGCACCTGCCCGAGGAGCTCAACGACTACAAGTGGCTGCGCGGCCAGAACCTGTACGACGACTACCTCTTGTCGGGCGTCTCGGGCCACGGCGTGCAGAGCTTCTACTACCCGAAGAAGGCCGAGCACGACTGCAACGGCTGCCACATGCCGCTGATCGCCTCCGACAACATCGAGGCGCGCGAGCGCGACGACTCGGGCGAGCTCAAGATCCACGACCACCAGTTCCCTTCGGCCAACACCGCGATCGTGCACCTCACGGGTGGGCCCAAGGAGCGCATCGACGCGCACGAGAAGTTCAACGAGGGCGTCATGCGCCTCGACCTCTTCGCGCTGCGCAAGGGCGGCACGCTCGAGGGCGAGCTCGTCGCGCCGCTACGGCCGAACCTGCCCGAGCTCGAGCCCGGCCAGCGCTACCTCGTCGACGCGGTCGTGCGCACGGCCAAGATGGGCCACACCTTCACGGGCGGCACCTCGGACTCGAACGAGATGTGGCTCGACTTCACCGTCAAGAGCGGCGAGCGCGTGCTCGGCCGCAGCGGCGGGCGCGCCGAGGACGGCACGGTCGACCCCTGGTCGCACTTCCTGAACGTCTACATGCTCGACCGGAACGGCAACCGGATCGACCGGCGCAACGCGCAGGACATCTTCGTGCCGCTCTACGACCACCAGCTGCCGCCGGGCGCCGCGGACGTGATCCACTACGCGCTCGAGCTGCCCGCCGACGTGACCGAGCCGGTCACGATCGAGGTCGCCCTGCGCTACCGCAAGTTCGACACGCAGTACGTGAAGTACTTCCAGGGCGAGAACTTCAAGGGCAACGACCTGCCGATCATGACCCTGGCGCGCGACACGCTGACGCTGCCCGTCAAGGGCGCGAGCGTGCCCGCGCAGGAGTTCGCGATCCAGCCGTGGGAGCGCTGGAACGACTACGGCATCGGCCTCCTGCGCAAGGCCGGTGCGACCGGTCCGGCCGGCGAGCTACGTCAGGCCGAGGAGGCCTTCCAGCAGGTGGCCAAGCTCGGCCGTCCCGAGGGCCCGCTCAACCTGGGCCGCACCTACCTGCGCGAAGGACGTCTCGAGGAAGCCGCCCTGGCGCTGAAGAACGCCACCGAGCACGAGCCGCCCGCCTACCCGTGGAGCGTGCTGTGGTTCTCGGGCCTCGTGAACAAGCAGAACGGCTTCCTCGACGAGGCCCTCGAGGACTTCCGCCGCCTGGTCGCGCTCGACATCGAGGAGACGCGCAAGCGCGAGTTCGACTTCTCGCAGGACTACCGCCTCTTGAACGAGCTCGGCCAGACGCTGTACGAGCGCGCCAAGGAGGAGCGCGGCGACGAGCGCCGGGCCGAGCGCACGAAGCTGCTCGAGGAAGCCCTCGGCTGGTTCGCGAAGACGCTGGCGATCGACCAGGAGAACCTGGCCGCGCACTACAACCTCGCACTGATCCACGGCGAGCTCGGTGACACGGCGAAGTCCGAGCACCACCGCAAGCTGCACGAGAAGTACAAGCCCGACGACAACGCGCGCGACCGCGCCGTGGCCATCGCGCGCCGCAACAACCCGGCCGCAAACCACGCCGCCGAGGCGGTCGTGATCTACGATCTCCGCCGCGAAGGAGCCTTCGAGCTCCCGAGCGATTGACCGGCGGCAGCCAGTAGGCCGCCCCCCACGCCCCCTGCACTCCGCATGAGCCAGAAGAAGGAAGACACCGTCGTGCGCGACGGCGTCGAGTACGAAGAGGTCTCCCACGACGACGCCGTGATCGGCAAGGCCCTCAAGGTCTCGGCCGGTGTCCTCGTCGCAGCCGGAGCGGTGGGCGGCGCCCTCTGGTGGCTCAACACGCGCCCCGACGAGATCACCGAGGCGCAGAAGAGCGAGGTGGACGCGCCGGTGGCGGTCACGCGCGACGTCGTCGCGCCCGCCGTGCACTTCACCGACGTGACCGCCGAGGCGGGCCTCACCTTCGTGCACCAGAACGGCGCCGAGGGCGACAAGCTCCTGCCCGAGACGATGGGCGGCGGCTCGGCCTTCTTCGACCTCGAGAACGACGGCGACAGCGACCTATTGCTCGTCAACGGCTGCTACTGGCCGGGCAGCGCCAAGGCCGCGAACCAGCCGACCCAGGCGCTCTACGCGAACGACGGCAAGGGGCGCTTCACGGACGTGACCGCGCCGAGCGGCCTCGCCGTGAGCTTCTACGGCATGGGCGCCGCCGCGGCCGACGCGGATGCGGACGGCGACAGCGACCTCTTCTTCACGGCCGTCGGCCCGAACCACTACTTCGCGGCCGAGAACGGCGCCTTCGTCGCCCGCGACGTGGGCGTGAGCGGCACGAGCGAGGCCTGGAGCAGCTGCGCGACCTTCTTCGACGCCGACAAGGACGGCGACCTCGACCTCTACGTCGGCAACTACGTGAAGTGGTCGCGCGAGATCGACCAGGCGGTCGGCTTCCAGCTCACGGGAATCGGGCGCGCCTACGGCCCGCCCACGACCTTCGAGGGCACGCAGCCCTACTTCTACCGCAACGACGGAAAGGGCTCGTTCCAGGACGAGACGGCGCCGGCCGGCTTCGAGGTCGTCAACCCGGCCACCGGCGTGCCGGTCGGCAAGGCGCTCGGAGCGCGCGCCTGCGACGCGGATCTGGACGGCGACATGGACCTGGCCGTGGCCAACGACACCGTCGCGAACTTCTTCTACCGCAACGCCGGCAACGGCACCTTCGAGGAGCGCGCCAAAGAGCTCGGCCTCGCTTTCGACCGCGACGGGCGCTCGACCGGCGCCATGGGCATCGACGCCGCCTGGTTCCGCAACGACGACGCGCTGGCGATCGCGATCGGCAACTTCGCCAACGAGATGAGCTCGTTCTACGTCAGCCAGGGTCGCGCCGACCTGTGGGCCGACGAGGCGATCGGCTCCGGCATCGGCGCGCCGACGCGCAAGCACCTCTCGTTCGGGGCGCTGTTCCTCGACTACGACCTCGACGGCCGTGTGGACTTCCTGCAGGCCAACGGCCACCTCGAGAACGAGATCAACCAGGTCCAGTCGAGCCAGCACTACGAGCAACCGGCGCAGCTCTTCTGGAACGCGGGCCCCGATGCCAAGCGCACCTACGTCGAGGTCGTCGAGGGCGCCGGAGACCTGGGCCGCCCGATCGTCGGCCGCGGAGCCTCGGCCTGCGACATCGACGGCGACGGCGACCTCGACCTCCTTCTGACCCAGTCGGGCGGCAAGCCCGAGCTCTTGCGCAACGACCAGGCGCTCGGCAACTCCTGGCTCCGCCTGCGCCTCACCGGCAAGGGCTCGAACCACGCCGCCCTCGGCGCGCGCGTCGAGCTCCACTCGGGCGGCGTGAAGCAATGCCAGGAGCTCGTGCCCTTCCGGAGCTACCTCTCGCAGTGCGAGCTCGTGCTGACCTTCGGCCTCGGTAAGTCCGCGAAGGCCGAGCGGATCGTCGTGTTCTGGCCGGACGGCACCCACAGCGAATGGAAGGACCTCGCGGCGAACCGCGAGCACGCGCTGGCGCAGCCCTGAGCCAGGACGCGACCTGACTCAGACGCGCGGGAACGTGCGCGCGTGTAGCGCGGAGGCGAGGTGCTCCCGCTCCACCGCCGTACCGCGCGCGCCGGCCGACGTGGCCGTGTCGGCGTGCAGCCAGGCCACCCCGCCGATCGAACTCAGGTCGCGCGCGCCGAGCACCGCGCCGAGCTCGAGCCGCGCGCGCAGGATGCGCACCCAGGTGGTGCCGTCACGCGCGATCTCGTAGCCGAGCTGCGAGAGGTCGAGGCCGCGTCCGGCGAGCAGCACCTCGGGCGCGCCGGGACCGACGCGCTCGAGGCACCGCTCCAGGGTCGGAGCGCCGGGCAGGTGCTCGACGCTGCGCAGCCGTCCGGCGACGATCTCGATGGTCGTGATGCCCTGGCGCTCGACCTGCAGGAAGAGGCACGGATCGCGCGGCAGCGGCGCCAGGTTCGCGAGCGGCAGACCCCACAGCGGCCACAGGGAGCCGAGCTCGAGCCCGAGGCTCCCGAGGGTCGCGCGCCAGGGGGCGACCACGCGCTCGGGCCCTTCCTCCTGGCCCGGTGCGATCGCGTCCGTCACCAGCGTCACCGCCGAGGGCAGAGCGCGCGAGGCGCGGAGAGGAGCGAACTCCACGAGCTCCTCGGGAGCCTGCAGCTCGCGCAGGCCCTCGAGCAACATCGTCTCGCCGACGCGCGCCACCAGGGCCACGCGCAGCGAGTCGCCTTCCGCCTCGAGCACGAGTAGTCGCCCGCAGGCGGAAGGCGGGCCGGATCGCGGAAGCACCTGCATCGGAGTGCGGTCGTGCGGTGGTTCCGTGATCCGGCCTGGCCTCGATCGGTCAGAAGGCGAACTGCCAGCGGAAGGCGAGGATGTTCGTGTCGCCGTCGGCGCCGCCGCCGATCGGCGACAGGTCGGCCATCGTGTAGTCGACCATCAGGCGCGTGTTCGCGTTCAGGTACCAGTTGACGCCGAGCGTCAGGTCGTCGAGCTCACCACCGTCCGTGCCGTCGTCGACGAGATCGAGGCTCGACATGCGCGCGGCGAGCTCCCAGGCGCCGCGCCCGTTCTTCTCGCCGAAGGCGTTGTCGGCCGGCTTGACGCCGTCGAAGCAGCCCTGGGCCTTGCGATAGCCGCGACTCTCGCCCGTCAGCAGCCAGGCGGCCTGCACGTAGTAGCCCGCGTAGTCCGGATCGCTCGTCGTGCCCGCATCACCCTCGAGCATGGCCAGCGTGTACTCACCCGAGACCGTCAGCGAACCACTCGTCCAGGCCGCTTCGAGACCGACCAGATCGATCGTCTCGGTCGGGACCGTGACGGTCACGTAGTTCGGCGCGAGGTTCGCCTCGGGCCGCGACGAGATCGTCTGGCTGTCGTTGGTCGGACTGCGGCGCGAGAGGCCGAGACCGACGTGCACGTAGTCCTTCCCGTCCTCCGACATCACCGGCAGGCCGGTCACGCGCGCCGTCGTGGCCCATTCTCCGTCGCCGCGGCTGACCTCGCCGCCGTCGGGGCCCGAGCGGAAGGCGCCGATGGCCCACGTCCCGCGCTCGCTGGCGTAATCGTCGAAGACCATCACGCCCGCATTGAAGGCGGGTACGAAGGCGTTCATCAGCGAGCGCTCGGTGAAGGTCAGGTGGTTCGAGCTCGTGAGCTGCTCGAGGCCGTAGGGCTCCTTGAACTGGCCCGCGCGCACGTTGCCGAAGGGCAGGTCCTTCAGCCCGGCGTACATGTTGCGGAAGTTCGTGTTGCCGCCGCCGAAGTCCACGGCGATGGCCCAGTCGGTGCGGTCACCGACCTCGCCCGACATCTCGATGCGCGCGCGGCGGAACTCGGTGCCGTCCTCGATGCGCGTCGCGCCAGTCTCGATCGCGGCCTTCGTGTCCGAGTCGGCGTCGAAGAACTGGCCGTCGTAATGCAGGCGGCCGCCGAGCTTGAACTTGTAGCGCTTGTCGGCGCTCTCGAAGCGCACGCCGTCCTTCCAGAACACGCGCAGGGCATCGCCGCCGGTCTTCTTCTCGAGCTCGGCCAGGCGCTCCTCGACCGACTTCTCGGGCCGGGCGGCGTCCTGGGCCGCGTGCGCGCCGCCGAGGAGAAAGAGGGCGGGGATCAGGAACTTCTTCGTCATGTCCGGAGAGGGGTAGCGGTACGGCGGGCCGGGCCCGCGGGACGGGAAGCAGGGGACGCCCTGGAAGTGAACCAGGCGCGGTGCGTGGAAGGAATGCGCCTCAGGAATCCGAGCGCGCCGTCACGCGCCAGACGACGCCGCCGGCGCCGCCCTGGTACGTGTAGGCATCACCGGAGGTCACGTACACGCGACCCTGGTCGTCGACGAGCACGTTCTCGCTCTTCATGTTCTCGTTGCCGGTGAGCTTGGCGAGGTTGAACCAGGGCTGCTGCGCACCCTTGCGCGCGTCGTAGATGTTCCTCGGATCCGGCTTGAAGCGGTAGATCGACGAGGGCTTGGCCGAGACGAGGTAGACGTGGCCCTCGCGGTCGAGGCTCATGTCCGTGATGTTCGTGGCCTTCTTCGTCTCCGGATCGTACGCGTCGAAGCGCGCCACGAGCTCGAGCTTTAGCGGCTTCACCGGCAGCAACTTCTCGTCGAGCTTCAGGCGCACGACGTGCGAGCTCGTGCGCGTCGCGAGATAGAGCCAGCCGTCGTGGTGACCGAGCGCGCTGTGACCCTCGAGGCGCAGCTTCTCGCCCTTCTGCACCGTGACCTCCTGTCCCAGCACGAACTCGCTGGGCGGCGCGCCGGCCTCGGGATCGGCCGCCAGGGCCGTGAGGTCGTAGCGCACGAGCAGACTGTTCTCCTTCGAGACCGCGTAGAGCGAATCCCCGAGCGCCAGGCAGTTGTCCGGTCCGTTCAGCCAGCCGTGCGGCGGCTTCGCGCGCGCCGGATCGTGGTGCGGGTAGAGCCCGCCCTTCTCGAGGTTGTGGCGCTCGACCTCGTACCACTTCGAGGTGCGGAGGTCGTAACGCAGGATCGCGTCCGAGAGGTTCTTGCTGAAGGTGCTCTTGTCCTTCGAGTCGGGCTTGTCCACGCCCGAGAAGGCGCAGATGTAGAAGCTCTGCGTCGGTGCGTGATACGTGAGCCCGCAGTAGGGCCGGTCCGTCTCGCGGTCCTTCGTGGGCGGGTTGGCCGTGCGGTCCCACAGGCGGAAGGGCGGCGCGCTCGGCAGGGCGAGAATGCGGCCGTTCTCGCGCACGGCCTCACCGGGCTCGCCGCCCGTGAAGACCTCGGCCACGTTCGGATCCACCACGTAGAGCGTCCCGGCCTGGTCGTCGACCTCGGCGCTGACCCCGCCGTACTCGCGCACACGCCCGCGGCACAGCACGTAGAGCTGACCGTCGACGAGCTGCAACCCGCGCGGGAAGGGCGCCTTGGTCGTGATGCGTTCCACCACGAAGGGCGCAGGATCGCCGGAGGAGAGAGCCAGGAGCGCGAGGGCGGTGAGCATGGGGAGAGAGTCGATCGGGGCGTGTTACGGTTCCGGACCGCCGGGGCGGCGCGCGCCGCTGGCAAGGTTTGTGCCAGGAGCAACCGAACCCTCCTTTGCGCGACCCTTTCGTGGCCCTCTCCTTGCTTCCCGTTTCTCGGTCGTAACCCCGCCTCGCTTCCGTGTCACCCACCCCTCGAATCCTGCTCGCGAGCCTCACCCTCACGCTCGCGGCTTGCTCCGCTCCGAGCGCCGCGCGCACGTCCTCGATGCCCGCGTCTGAGCCGATCGA
>Ga0172376_10007340_pt1 | contig 11749 bp, 9 predicted proteins | sample Lak35m_FD_121114 | JGI IMG/M metagenome (GOLD analysis project Ga0172376, IMG submission 121114) | Freshwater microbial communities from Kabuno Bay, South-Kivu, Congo - kab_092012_35m | ecosystem: Environmental > Aquatic > Freshwater > Lake | place: Democratic Republic of the Congo: South-Kivu...
GAATCGTTTATCCGCCATGCTCATCAAGGCCTTCGCCTTGCCTTTGGTGGTGACTTTTTTGATTGTTCAGTTTATTCTGGTCATGCAGTTCCTCTGGCTCTACATTGACGATTTGGTCGGCAAGGGGCTGGAATGGTGGATTATTGCTGAACTCATCTTTTATGCCTCGGCCAGCTTTGTGCCCCTGGCCCTACCCTTGGCCTTGCTACTGGCCTCCATCATGACGTTGGGTAGCTTCGCCGAAAATGGAGAACTGACGGCCATCAAGGCCTCCGGTATATCCTTATCTCGCTTCTTGCGGCCCTTGCTCGTTTTGGTTTTTGGGATTTCTCTTTTGGCCTTTTACTTTTCGGACACCCTCTTGCCCTCGTCCCGGCTCAAATTTGGTTCCCTGCTCTACGATGTGCAGCAAAAAAAACCAGCCTTGGCTATCAAGCCGGGGGTCTTTTACCAAGACATCGAAGGGTATACCCTGATGGTCCGTCGCAAAGGCAACGATCCCCAAACTCTCAAGGATGTTTGGATTTACGATCGCACCGCCTCCGGCACCTACCCGCAGGTTACGATGGCCCGTCAAGGCCGTCTTGTTCACAGCCCTGATCAGCGTTATTTGACCATCGAATTACGCAACGGATTTACGTATGCCGATGGCTCAATGAGCGGTAACAACAGCCTAAGTCAAGGTGAATCCAGAATTCGCTTCAAGAAACAAACCATACATCTGGACCTAAGCCAACTCAAGTTAAGAAGAAGCGACGAAAGCCTCTTCAAGGATTATTATTCAATGCTCAATACTAGGCAATTACGATCAGCTATTGACTCCTTAGAACGGGACAATAACAGCCGAGACTCCGCCCTCAATGCCCTAATTTTGTCCCAATACCATTGGGGCCTGCAAGGTTCCGATCCGGCATTGGACTCCATAACAACGGATCGCTTTAATACCTTGTTAATCCAAAATCCTGAATTGGTCCAAGAGGCTCAGCGTCAAATCCAAACGGTGCGGTCGTATACCGAAATGAAAAACCGGGAAATGCAAAGTCGAAGGGAATTATTGGCAAGGTATGTGATTGAATTGCATCGGAAGTTTTCGCTTTCCTTTGCCTGCATTTTGTTGTTTTTGTTGGGCGCTCCATTGGGCGCCATTATACGCAAAGGAGGTCTGGGATTGCCTACAGTCGTAGCCATTGCTGGTTTTTTGGTCTATCACATCCTCACCATGACCAGCGAAAAATTAGCCCGTGATGGAAGCCTTGCCCCCGAATGGTCCATGTGGATTTCAAGCCTAGTGCTTTTGCCCGTGGCTGTTATTTTGGTTTATCGAGCCAACCGAGACCGCACCTTTCGTTGGATTTCCTAAATGAAGCCGTGGAATCCAAGTTCTCCCCCCAAACAATTTTGCAAGTCTATAACCGGATTCCCTACCCGGTGAGGGATGGCGGAGTCAAAGCCTTTCATCATACCGCTGCTTGTCTCGAAAAATTGGGGCATCGTGTTCGTTGGTTTTGTCTCAACCCAAGCCGTAACCGGGTTGAGCCCCATGAATTACCCTCCGATTTTGGGGCAAATCGCCGAATGCAAACCGTTAATTTAAAGTCCCATGTATCTCTTCTTGGAGCTTTATTTTCATTGTTGCAACATAAGCCGTACCATCTTGCCCGATTTGAGAACGATGAAGTCGCTTCCGAATTACGCCGTTCCATCCAAAAAGAAAAACCGGATGCCGTACTGGTAGAAGGCCTTGCGATGGGTCTTTACCTGCCCTTGTTTCGGGAATTTAAGTTGAAGGTTTTTTACCGGGCCCATAACATAGAGAGTGATTTATTGCTTCAAAAAGCAAAGTCCTACCCCGGCTGGCATCCTTTGTCGTGGTGGTTGCATGGGGAATATTCAAAAATGCGTGTTTTCGAACAACATCTACTATCGCAATCCGATGCAGTTCTGGCCATCAGCCCCGAAGACGCCCAAGGACTCCAAAAATTAATGCCCATTGACAAGTCCCTCATCACCTTAGGGTATTGGCCTGAAGCATCTTCTGCATCTTCAGAGCCTAGGGGAAGATCAAACCGCCTTGCCTCTGGCAATGAAGCCCAACCAAAGGGCTTGAACTTGGGCTTTATCGGGACGCTTGATTGGTTACCCAACCTGGATGCGGTGCAATGGTTTTTGGCGGATTGGTATCCCAACATGCTCTCGGTGAATCCACGGCCAACTTTCCATGTCGCCGGGCGCAAAATGCCCCCTGGTTTGGGATCGCGGCTCCCCGGGGTCGTGGTACACGGCGAAGTGGAGGACGCCACCGCTTTCATGATGAACTGCGATCTCTTGGTCATGCCATTACGAATGGGGAGTGGTCTCAAGATCAAAGCGCTGGAGGCTATTGCCTTGGGCATTCCCCTGCTATCGACGTCCAAAGGGGTTCAAGGTCTTGGCCTCAAGCCCTACCAAGACTATTGGCCTGCCGAAAACTCGGTTGAATTTTTGGAAGGCCTCCAAAAACTTAACCAAAATCCCGAACTTTTGGAAAGCATGATCCAAAATGCTAAACAAAGCCTGGCAGAGACCCATGAACCCGAGGTCCAAATGAAGAACCTCGCCGCCTTGTTCCAGCCCCTAAATTTGGGTTGAACTATGGTTTCCATCCTGACCGCTTTGCTTTCATCGGCAGCACTTGTTCACAGCTATGTGATTTACCCTTGGCATATGCGACGTGCCTCCCGTCGTCCTCAGGATTTTGAACCCCTGGAGTCCTTCCCCGAAGTAGCGGTTCTGATGGCCGTCCGCAACGAGGAGTCCGTCATTCGTTCCAAAGTCCTTTCGGTTTTTCGATCCACGTACCCCAAGGCGCGCCTCAAATTTTATATTGGGACTGATGCCTGCACCGACCAAACCGACCTCCTTCTTCAAGAGCTTGTCCTCACCTATCCCGGTCTGCGGGTCAGACGATTTGACCAAAGGACCGGTAAGCCCGCTATCATTCAAGCTCTTTTTGAAGATTACGAAAGAGATTCCCCGGATTTAAACGCCGTGGTGGTTTTGACCGATGCCGACACCATTTTGGAAGAAAAAACACTCCCCGAATTGGTCCTGCCTTTTGGTGATCCTACGGTTGGCGGGGTTCAGGCCCGCATTGTCGCTTGGGTGCCGCAGAATGAGGAGGCCCCTACGATTTCCCAACGACCTGTCCACATTCCTGAAATTCAATACCTGGAGCGCGAAATGATAACCAAGCAAGGCGAATCCAGACAAGGTTGTGTTATGGGGGGATACGGCGCGCTCATGGCCTTGCGCCGCTCAGAGTACATTCCGGTTCCTGCTGGATTTATCGTGGATGATTTTTATTGGTTTGCTTCCATCCTCCGTCGAGGCCTGCGGGTTGTTTATGCGCCCCAAGCCGTGGCCCGTATGCCGATCGAAGGCGATGCCTCGGTTCAATTTCGTCGCAAACGCCGTTTGGGCAAAGGCAATCTTCAAAATTTATGGGCATTCCGGGACCTGGCCCTGAATCCCCGCCTGGCCTACGCATGGATTTCTCACAAAGTCATTCGTTGGCTGAGCCCTTGGCTCGTGCTGGTCAGTGTTTTGTCCTGGGGATGGGCCTTGAGTGGCAGCGCATGGGGCCTGGCCTTGGTATTACTGGGTGGAATCGAATTCACCGCCCTCTTGATTTTGATTCAGCGCAATCGACGAACACCCACCGTTTGGGCCCAACGCCTGGGTGCTCCTTTGCATTTCTTGCACATGAACCTGGCCCTGGCTCTTGGTGCTTGGGATTTGTTACGGGATCAATTCAGCGGTCAAAAAGGGCAGGTCTGGTGGGATAACCATCAACCCTAAAAACCGACCGACAATCCACCGCAATACCCTCGGTATTCCCCAAGAGTAAATGCCTCGGCGTGAACAGCGATAAGCACAAACTTGGCTCGTAATCCAACCCCCATCCTCAAAGCCCTGCTGCTTGGGGTTTCTATATCCAAAGGCTTTTCCAAGGACGTCCATTCCTCCGTAAAACGAAGAGGGTTGTTGGGTTCTTGGATCAATCCGGTGCGGATGGGATAATTTCCTTCGGCGACCAAGCGAAAGGTGGATTCTTGCATGCCAATGCTGGCAAAACCAGTCACCATCAACACTTTTTTGGAAAGTACCAAGCCAACGCCGGTGGCTCTGCCCTCCATACTTAGCCTTTGGTTAGCAAAATCTTCGGACCCGTTAATGCGATAATTGGCCATGACCAAATTACCGGGCAAAGTCCGTGGATAATCCGCTGGATTGGGGCCATCAACCCGGGTATCCAAGGTATAACTCATCCGAGAATGGTTGGCATAAATACTCATGCTCAATGGAAATCGTTTCAGGACCGGAATCCACTGCAAAAGTTCGTGCTTGATTCCTACGCCCCAAAATCGAATCTCGCCCCGCAATAAATTATCAGGCAACAAATTTCCCCCGATGGTCGACAAGTCCAAAACCGGAGCATATCGTATATTCAGTTCGGTGTTTTTGATCAAGCCCACATTGGCCTGGATATAGGGCGCAAACACATTACGAAGACCCAGACCCTGAAGCAAATCCGGGAGGGTATCCAATGCAACCGGGCGCTGTCCACCTGGCACGGTAGAATCGGCCAAGTTTCCAAAAATAACCCAGGAAGGGGATACCGCATTGCGATCGCCGGCAATGGTTGGAACCCGACTCGGATCGCCCCCCAAGGCACGAATATTCTGTAGACCCAAATTTTGCGCATCAAAATACCGATCTGTTTCGGGCAGGCTTAGCATGGTGGCGCCGGCTTGCACATTGAATCGAAGGAGTTTGAGGCAATTGGCCGTGTTATACCAATTTTGACCAAGGGCCTGTGAAAATCCCCGGCCCAAGGGTCCCGCATAGGCTCCCACCAAACGATTAGCATCGTCGCGGCCACCCGCGATAACCGCCAACGCCGCATCCTGTGCTTGGGCTCTTGGTGCAGCAAATGCCCACAAAGCCGCAAGGGCAACCGATCGAAGAGTGATTTTCATGGGTATTATTTTGAATGCAATTAACTTAACCAAAGTTAGGGAACTCTTATGGATTGCGATAATTCCGCTTGGAGTAGCTTTAAGTTGTTGGTGGCGATGGGATCGCCGGGCTTTTTTTCCAAATACAACGTGAGCATCCTTGCGGCACCGGCTTTGTTACCCAACTCAAATAGCGCTCGGGCATTATGAAAATAACTATCCGCAAGCCCTGTACGCTTGAATTCCCGTTCAAATAGACCCGAAGCCTCTGCCCATCGCTTTTCTTCCAGAGCCAACAAACCCCGGTAATGACTCACATACTTTTCGTTGGAATCCAGGGCATACGCCTTGAGGATATACGGTCTGGCTACCCCCATCCCTGCTTGGGTTGCTTCATCCCCGCTAAGGCAACGGACCGCATACATCACTTGAGCATACGCCGAAGAAGGCGCGTTGTCTGCCGCATTGCGCCAAAAAACCTTTTCATCCGCAAAAACCGATCGATGACGGACGTTGATTGTATACAAAACCCCCAGGCTCAATAAAAACACCATCGCTTGAGCCCTTTTTTGGACCATAAAACGAGGCAAGGGAACAGAAGCAAGGGCCACCAAGATACCCAACGTCGGTACATACAAACGATGCTCAAAGGCTTGATCGTTAAGCCCTCGTGGGACCACTAACGCCGGTAAGAGGAGCAAAAACCAAAAACCCAGGGAGCCCAACCAAGCCCATCCAAGACGTCGGTATCCACCGACCCCCAAAAGAACCATGAGCATCAAAACGGCCATCGAACCCCCCATCCAATCGGTATCTTCCATCAAGGGAAAAACAGAGAGATTCCAAGGAAAAAAGGTTTTGCCCAGGTACTGCAGCAGCATGGGAATGCGATACCCGAACAACGAAAACATGGTGCTGGGATCCAACCCTGTATTCACGGTTTGGGCCAGGGTACGACCCCACCACCACAGCCCCAACGTCATCAACCATATCAAAAAGACCAAGCCCCACCTCAGCGGAACGTGTCCCGCCCTTTGTCGACCTAGAATTAAACAGGCTGCTGCAGGTACCACCAGCAGACCGGTTTCTTTGGTCAAAACGGCGACCAAGGCGGTCAAACCAAAAACAAACCACCAAAACCAGCGACCCGTTTTTAGGGATCGTTCCATGCCCAGGATAACCCCAAAGGCGGCGACCCCCAACAACGTATCGTTACGACCCGGTATCCAGGCCACGGCTTGGCTAAGGACCGGCAAAACCCCAAACAGCATAGCCCAAAACCAGGATTGTGCCGGAGTAAAGCCCAAGGCACCCATCGCTCCAAACAACAAAAGCATGGCCAAAACGTGCAGGCCCAGGTTCGTCCGATAATACCCATCCAAACGCAACCGATGCCACTGCGCATCCATAACAAAAGTCATGATCAGAGCAGGGCGGTAATAGTTGTCGCCCTTGGACCGAAAAACGCCCCTTTCCAAACATTGGACCAAGGCCCCTTCGGAGCGGTTAAAGTCATAAAAATCTTCAATAAAAATGGAATCGTCCAAGCGGGATAGCCCCTGGTCAGGAACAGAGCGGTAAACCCAGAATCCCCAAACCACCAGAGCAAAAACCATCCACCCAAGGACAGAGCGGTTTCGCCAACCCGCTTGAAACCAAAAATCAAAGAACTTCATCGAATACAATTTAAGAACCACGTCGGTCCAACAGGTCCACAACAGCCGCCATAACCTCCTCCACTTCCAAGCGATTCATGCAGGGGTTTTCGGGGTGAATGCACCGGACTTGACCGCAAGGATTGCAAGGTAATTTCTTGTGCAATGCTCTAAAAAAATCAACCTTAGGGGAAAAAATACCGGGTTCGCCTGGACCAAAAAGCCCTACCGTCGGACAGCCGGCAGCCGCTGCCAAATGCATAGGCCCACTTTCGTTGCCAACCATCACTTGTGCACCGGCAAGCAATGGAATAAGACGAGATAGGGGACGACCATCCATCCAAACCCTGGTCTCAAAATTCAACACAGCACGAATACGCTCTACGTCTCCTTGTTCATCCGGTGTTCCAACAAATACAACATCAAGACCTCGCTCTTCATGCAAACGGCGTGCCAGTTCGGACCAACGATGGAGCGACCACCTTCTTAACAATTTGCGTGCACCGGTATGCAAAACCGCGTAGCGGTTCAAATCGTAGCGGTTCAAAAAAAGCTCCGCTTCGGATTGGGCCGAGGGTCTGGACGTCAACATGGGGCGGCCAGGCGCATTCAAGCCCAATAGACGTCTTCGCTCCTCCGGCACCTCTCGAAGCCAGGGACCTGCCAATTCCAGGTTAATATCCCATTCGTGCGGTTGGGCTTGGCCCTGAAGGCGACGCAGAATTCGTATGGTGCCTCGATCCCTACGCTGGTGGACCCTCGTTCGCAGTGCATACCTCAAACTTTGCCAATTTCCTCGGCACTCCAGAACCACATCGTAGATCTGATCCCCCGAGGGTGCTTGACCCTTCCAAACGCGATCCACCCCCCTTTGGCCCTCCATCCACTCCCCAACCAAGGGGCTGCACCACAAATCCACCCGAGATTCGGGGTTATCTTCCTTCAGGGCCTGTAGCATCGGCAGGGTGGTGACCATATCCCCAATCTCATCCAATCGGATCACCAAAAAACGCAAAAACGGCCCGGACGGCTTCCCTGAGCGCTCTTTGGGCGCTCGACCCCAAAGTGACCACAGTCCATTGCACAAGGCGGAAACCCCAAAATAAAAGCGCTCGTTTCGCAACATCACTGCAAATCTGTGCATAAACCTCCCATCTTGGAACGCTCAATCGAAAGCAAGCCCACGATGAGCCATAGGGACCGATGGTGTATTTTTGAGAAAGACAACTAACGCGATCTCCCATGGCCTTCATGAACCAAAGCAACGATTACGATTCCTCCGGGATATTTCAATTTATCTGGAGCCACCGCCTTTTGTTGGGACTAGCTGGAATCGCGGGGGGGCTGCTGGGTATCCTTTTTTCTTCGTCTTGGTTTGTAACCCCTCTATATGAGTCCAAGGTGGTTTTTTACCCCGCCACTGTGAATTCCATTTCCAAGGCGCTTCTTTCGGATAATCCGTCCGACAAAACCGACGTCCTCGAGTTTGGTGCCGAAGAACAAAGCGATCAGCTCATTCAAATTTTGTACTCGGACGATATCCGTGATAGCATCGTACGACGCTTTGATCTCCTCAATCATTACGAAATCCCGGCAAATGCGCGTTTTCGTAATACATTACTACAAAAAAAATACGAAAAACTTATTCGTTTCAAACGAACCGAATACATGTCCGTAGAAATAACCGTTAGGGATCGCGATCCCCGTATTGCCGCCGATATTGCAAACACCATTGCTGCTCTGTTGGATCAAACCAAAAATAAAATTCAACGTGAACAAGCCGGTAAGGCTTTTGGAATCGTTGAAAATCAATACCTTGCCAAAAAAGAATGGATTGAAAAACTCAACGACTCCCTGAATTTTTTTCGTTCCCAAGGCATTTTTGACTATGAGCTTCAGGCCGATCATTTAACCGAGGTTCAAGTTCAGGCGCTATCCACCCGGGCCGAGGCCCAGGGCAAATTGGAAACCCTGCGCAAGCTTAAAATTAGTGAGTCCGATACGGGGATTATCAATAACTTGGCTAGGCTAAGAGGCAGCGAAGCCTCCTTGGTGGATCTGGGGCGTCAACTCAAGGTTTTGGAACTTTACGGAGGCGCCTACAATTCCGTCAAAGAACAACTCGAAAAAGAAAACGAAGAACTGGTCAAGGTGCGCATGAGGTACGACCGATCGCGTGTGGATTTGGAAGAAGTCTTGCCGGTAAAATTTCTTGTCAACTCGGCTAGACCCTCCGAAAAAAAGGCCTACCCCGTTCGTTGGTTGGTCGTGGTTTTGGCTGGTACCGGAAGCCTCATCTTGGCTGCATTGTACGCCACGCTACGGCTTCAATTCCAAGAACTGAAGAACTAATGCACCAAATGGCCTTGGGACTGCTTGCCGGGGCCTGGGCGCTGGTTTTGAGCGCAGGCATTGCTTTGGAACAATGGTGGGTTTTGGCTTTGCCTTTTGGTTTGGCCATGCTGGCCTTGTGCATTTGGCGTTTGGATATCGCCCTACTGGTTCTAGCCGCCGTGACGCCTTTCAGCATATTGGTGGACGATCCATCCTTGGGTTTTGCAATTCAAATTCCTACCGACCCCTTGATGCTCCTGATCAGCGCCGTTTTGGTCGCTCGTTGGTTGTGGATTCAGGCCCCAACCAAAGCCATGTTAAAACATCCAATTACCGTTTTTGTGGTGTTATGGTCCCTGTGGATGCTCTACACGGTCCCCGCTTCCTCCGATCCGTGGGTTTCCCTAAAATTTTTTCTTTCCAATACTTGGAAGGTTTTGCCTTGTTTTTTTGGCGGAGTCCTCCTTTTTCAAAATATCCGTAACATTGCCCTATTTTGGGTATTGTATTTGATTCCCATGACCTTGGTTGCCGTTTGGAGTTTATTTCAACACGCCAACGATGGCTTCACCAAAGAAGCCAGTTATTGGGCTTCCGAACCCTTCGTGATCAATCACGGCATCTACGGGGCCATGCTGGCCTTTCTAATCCCCTTGGTGGTGATTTACCTGGTCAAGCCCGACCTCCTGGGACGGGGAGGGAATCGCTGGAGGCCACTGTTCCTCGTCTTGCTGGCTCTGTTGACGCTTGCGGTCATCATGAGTTATACGAGGGCTGCATGGGTTAGTTTGGTGGCCGCGCTGGGGTTTTGGCTCGTCCTGGTTTCGGGATTACGATTCCGCTGGCTCATGACGGCTGTTGTTTTGGTTACGGTGTTCATCGCCATGAACAGCGGGCCGCTGTTGATGTTTTTGATGCGTAACAAAACCGATTCCCAGGATCGATTGGACAAACACCTGCAATCCATTTCCAATGTACGCAGCGACGCCTCCAACCTCGAAAGGCTCAACCGTTGGGCCTCCGGATTACGGATGTTCAAAGAAAGACCTTGGTTGGGTTGGGGTCCTGGAACCTACATGTTACAATACGCGCCCTACCAAAATCCCTACGAAAAGACCATCATCAGCACCAACAACGCCGATGTAGGCGGGATTCATTCCGAGTATTTTGGGCCGCTTGTCGAAACCGGCATTCCGGGCTTTTTGCTTTTTACAGGACTGGTATTGGCCTCCCTTCAACGAGGCATGGCCCTTTGGCAACGCCTTCGCGGTCCCGATACCCCATACCCAAGAGCGATGGCCCTCATGGCCATTCTAGGCCTTGTTACGTACTATACCCACGGTTTGCTTAACAATTATTTGGATATGGACAAAACCGCTTTGTTGTTTTGGTCCGCCTTGGCGGTATTGGTTGCTTTGGACCTTCAAACAACACCTCCCCAAAGCAAAGCCTAAGCCTTGGTATCCCAATACGTGGATAGAGCAGATCCCAAGACATTAAAGCCCAAAACCATCGAAAAAATTAGACCCGCAGGGGCCCATACCAAATGGGGTGCGCCCATCAACAAATACGGGTAATGCTCACGCAACATGGTTCCGAGCGAAGGGACCGGGGGTTGCACTCCTAGGCCCAAAAATCCCAATCCGGATTCTAACAGAATAGCCGAGCCAAAAACCGAAGCCGCCATCACCAAAAGGGGCTTGGTCAAATTAGGCAAGAGCTGCACGGTCATGAGATGCAGATCCGAAAAGCCCATCATTCGAGCCGCCATAACATATTCCCTTTCTCGTAGCGCCAAAACTTGTCCCCGGACAATACGGGCCACATCCACCCACATGGTCAATCCGATGGCCACAAAAACCTGCCACCATCCCCGGCCCAAGGCCAAGGAGAAAGCCAATACCAGCATGACCGAAGGCAAGGACCAAACCACCTGCATCAACCATGAAAGGACCTTGTCAACCCAGGACCGATAGAAACCGGCAACCAATCCCACAGCCGTTCCGACAACAACCGCCAAAACCATAGCCGCCAAACCGGTTATCATGGAAACGCGGATTCCCCAAATCAACCGGCTTAACATATCCCTTCCCAAGGTATCGGTACCCAACCAATGTCGAATTCGGCCTTGGTAACCAAGGTACTGTACCGCTTGATCCGGGTCCTGGGTATTGGCATACGGGCTGGGGTCTGGTAATACGTTAACCCCAAACAACGAAAACAAAAGAAGCAAGACCAAATAACCTGCGCTGAGCATCAATGCCCAACGTACGGCTCCGGTCTTGGGATGGGTTGGTTTCATCGAATAACAAATTTAACTGTAGCGACGGCCCTTCCATTTGAATTTTCCTCGATAACCAGCCAAGCCGGCGATTAAGGTATAGGGGAGGTACCAGAGCTGGGTCCAAATCAAAAGGCGCCAACCCGCCGGGTTCCCATAAAAGCCTGCAACCTGCCGGGTATACAGGCCATCCATTCCTGCTTTGAACCCCCAAGTTGCCCAGGCTATTCCTGCAAGGGCCAGGTTTCCGCTGACTAAACCCCCAACGAAGGAGGCAAACAACAAGGCATGCATAAACCAAACCGATTTGAGAATTCCAGCCACTGCTGGGTCCGGATAGGCCCCTTGTTTGGAAATCCAACGAATACGCTGAGCCAAAAATTCACGCCAAGGTCCAATAGGCGGCGTATCCACGATCGCCGCTTGATTCCAACAAAAAGCAAGGGCCTCCGCGCCGCAATACTGATAAATTCGATGCATCA
>Ga0172376_10007341_pt1 | contig 11748 bp, 13 predicted proteins | sample Lak35m_FD_121114 | JGI IMG/M metagenome (GOLD analysis project Ga0172376, IMG submission 121114) | Freshwater microbial communities from Kabuno Bay, South-Kivu, Congo - kab_092012_35m | ecosystem: Environmental > Aquatic > Freshwater > Lake | place: Democratic Republic of the Congo: South-Kivu...
CAGCGTCGGGGTCTCACTGGTCTGGCCGCGGCGCGACGAAGCCGTGTCAGCACAACGGACGGCGTGAGCATCCCACGGTGCGTGATCGGGCTCGTGCGGCACGCAGACCGCCGAGGTTCAACCCCTTGGACGTGAGCAGTCGGCAGCCGAACGGCGCGCGGTCACGCGCGGGCGTCGACCACGTGCATGGGCCTCGGCGCGTGACCATGGTTCAGGGGACCGTGCCCCTGCCCCGTGTGCACGTCGGCGCCTGCCGCGATCGCCTGAACGATGAAGTCGCGGCCTCGCCGCACCGCGCTCGCAAGATCGAGACCGAGCGCCAGGTGGGCTGCGATGGCCGAAGACAAGGTGCAGCCGGTCCCGTGGCCGTTGCGGGTCGCGATGCGCTCGCTGGCCAGCCGGGTGACCGTGCCGTCGCGCTCCAGCAGCAGATCCTCCACCACGTCGCCCTGCAGGTGCCCGCCCTTGAGCAGCACGGCCGGTGCGCCCAGCGCCTGGAGCGCCTGGGCCGCGGGGAGCAGATCCTCACGTCGGCTCAGCGTGTGCCCCAGGAGCAGCGCCGCCTCGTCCAGGTTCGGGGTGATCAGCAGGGCCCGTGGGAACAGGTCGCGCACCAGCACGGCCACCGTCTCTTCGGCGATGAGTCGGTCGCCGCTGGTGGCCACCATCACCGGGTCCACGATCACGCGCTCCAGACCATGCCGCTGGAGGGCCGAAGCCACCACCTGCACGACCTCGGGCACGTGCAGCATGCCGATCTTGACCGCATCGGCGCCGATGTCGTCCAGCACGGCGTCGATCTGCTGCCGCAGAAAAGCCGGCGGCACGGCGTGGATGGCCTGCACCCCCACGGTGTTCTGCGCCGTCAGCGCCGTGATCGCGCTCATGCCGTAGCACCCCAGGGCGGCAAAGGTCTTCAGGTCGGCCTGGATGCCGGCGCCGCCCCCGCTGTCGGACCCGGCGATCGTCAGCACCCTCGCGTAGCGGCGCGTCACGGGAGAAGATTTCGGGTCGATGCTCATCGATCGGATTATCGGCAGCCTGCGGTGGCCTTCGACACGCCGGCATGCACGGGATCAACCCGATGAGCCAGGTGCGGCCCGACAGCATCGTCCTGGGCGCCGGCCTGATGGGCCGGCTGCTGGCGCTGGCGCTGGCTCGCCGCGGCCAGCGCGTGGAGGTCCACGACGCGGGCGTGCCGTCGGCCGAGGGTTCGGCTGCGCGAGCCGCCGCGGCGATGCTGGCGCCGCTGGCCGAGTCCGCCATCACCGAGCAGTCCGTGGTGCGCCAGGGCATCCACGCCCTGGCGCGCTGGCCCGCGTTGCTGCAACAGTTGCCGGTGCCCGTGTTCTTCCAGCAGCAGGGCACGGTCATCGTCTGGCACCGGCAGGACGCGGCCGAGGCGCGTCGCTTCGCTGGCCTGATCGGCCGCACCGCGGCGGCGCTGCCCGAGCTGCCCGCCCCGCGCGAGATCGACGGCGCCGCCCTGGGTGCGATCGAACCTGCCCTGCAGGACCGCTTCGCGCGCGCGCTGCACCTGCCCGGCGAGGGGCAGCTCGACAACCGCGGACTGCTCGAGGCGCTGCGCCTGGCGCTCGAGGCCCAGCCGAAGGTGACGTTGCACTGGGGCAGCGCGCGCGCGCCGGAAGACTTCCCGCCGCAGACCGGCGGCGACGCGTCCGACGGGCCCTGGCTGTTCGACTGCCGCGGCCTGGGCGCGCGCGCGCAGTGGCGCACCCTGCGCGGTGTGCGCGGAGAGGTCATCCGCCTGCACGCGCCCGACGTGGGCCTGCTGCGGCCCACGCGCCTGATCCATCCGCGCTATCCGATCTACATCGCGCCCAAGCCCGAGGGGCTGTACGTCATCGGCGCCACCGAGATCGAGACCGAGGACCTCTCGCCCGCCAGCGTGCGCTCGACGCTCGAGTTGCTGAGCGCGGCCTACACCGTGCATCCGGCCTTCGCCGAAGGCCGCATCGTCGAGATCTCGACGCAGGCGCGGCCGACGCTGCCCGACAACCTGCCCGCCGTCGAGGTGACCGGTCCCCGACGGCTGCGTCTGAACGGGCTGTACCGCCACGGCTACCTGATCGCGCCGGCGGTGCTGGATGCGGTGCTGGAATGGGTGGACAACGGACGCACGGCGCTGGCCCAGTCCCTGGGTCTGCGCTTCGAGGACGCTCAGGCCCCCGATGCCGGCCGCACCGCCGCGCCTTCGTCCACCGCGTGATCGTGCGACCGTGCGACCGTGCAACCGCTTGACCGCGTGAACGTCCGAACACCCCGCGGCGCATGCGCATCGAACAGAATCCGCCCCCGAGATGCCAGCCCCTACACGCCCCCCGCTGCAGGTCACGATCAACCAACAGGCCCATCAGTTACCCGACGGCGCGACGCTGTCCGATGCCATCGCGCGCGTCGGGATCCAGCCGCCCTTCGCGGCCGCGGTCAACCTGCAGTTCGTGCCGCGCGCACGACATGACGCGCACCTGCTGCGCGATGGCGACCGGATCGAACTGATCGCCCCCATCACCGGAGGATGAAGCGATGCACGCGCCCGAGCCCCGACCTCACACCCCTGACGCTCCACCCGACCCCCTCCGAGACGCCACTCCGGTCGCGCCGGACGCGCCCGGCGGGACGGACGGGCCCGTGGGCGTCGACCGCAACGCCGCCGCGGCCGGCGCGCGCGGCCCCGATGCCGGTGATGACGACGCGCTGGTGCTCTATGGCCAGCGCTTCGCCAGCCGGCTGCTGCTGGGGACCTCGCGCTACCCGTCCCCCTCCGTGCTGCAGGCGGCCGTGCACCGCGCACGCCCCGCCATGCTGACCGCCTCGCTCAGGCGTCAGACCGGTGCCGCGGCCGCCGAGGCCTCACAGGGCTTCTGGCAATTGCTGCAGCAGTCGAAGGTGCCCGTGCTGCCCAACACGGCCGGCTGCCACAGCCTGCAGGAAGTGCTGACCACGGCCGAGATGGCGCGCGAGGTCTTCTGCACCGACTGGATCAAGCTCGAACTCATCGGCGACGACTACACGCTGCAGCCCGACACGCTCAAGCTACCCGACGCCGCCGACCGCCTGTTGCGCGCCGGCTTCAAGGTGCTGCCCTACTGCACGGAGGACCTGGTGCTGTGCCAGCGGCTGGTGGACGTCGGCTGCCAGGCGGTGATGCCCTGGGCGGCGCCGATCGGCACCGGCCAGGGGCCCGTCAACCCCTATGCCATGCGCACGCTGCGCGAGCGCTTGGACGTGCCGATGATCGTCGACGCCGGCCTGGGCCTGCCCTCGCACGCCTGTCAGGTGCTGGAGTGGGGCTACGACGCCGTGCTGCTGAACACCGCCGTCGCGCTGGCGCAGGACCCGGTGGCGATGGCCGGCGCCTTCGCCGACGCGGTGGCCGCCGGCCGCGCCGCCCACCGCGCGGGCGCCATGCAGGCCCAGACCACGGCACAGGCCAGCACGCCGGTGCTGGGCACGCCTTTCTGGCACCAGTCGTGAGACCCGGCGAGGCGCCGTCGCCGCCCGCGCGCCTCGCCGCGCACGGATGCCCGCCGCCTTCGCGCAAGCGCAGGCCCGTCCTGCCCGTCGCCTCCTTCGACCAGCCTCACCTCGACCTTGCAGTGGCTCACGTCCACGTCCACGTCCATGTCCATGTCCATGCCCACGCCATCGAATGCCGCCGAGCCCGCCGGGCTCGCGCTGGCCATCCGCGACGCTCATCTGCCACTGCAGATCGGCCGACAGCGCCCACTCGAAGACTGTCACGCGCCCGATGACGAGGGTCTGGGCTGGGTTGCCCGCGCCGCGATCGCAGCGGCCCGCAGCCTGGGCTTCATAGAGCGCGACGCGGCCGTGGTCGCGCGCGCCTGGCAGGCGCGCGCCGACCGCACGGGCCAGGTCGACCCGACGGTCTGGCCTGACGAGCCTGCCGACTTCGGCCTGGCGCCGTGGCCGCGTGCCGCCGCCTTCGCGCCCTGCCCCCGCGCCCTGGGCCTGTACGCCGTGCTGCCGAACGCGAGCCACATCGCCCCCCTGGCGCAGGCCGGCGTGCCCACCTTGCAACTGCGCTTCAAGTCCCCCGATGCGGCGCAGGTGCGCGCGCAGGTCCGCCAGGCCGTGGCCGCGGTGCGTGGCACCGACGCGCGGCTGTTCATCAACGATCACTGGCAGGAGGCCATCGAGGCCGGCGCCTACGGCGTGCACCTCGGCCAGGAAGACCTCGACACGGCCGACCTCGCCGCCATCGGCGCCGCCGGGCTGCGGCTGGGGCTGAGCACCCACGGCTACGCCGAGATGCTGCGCGCCGACGCCCTCAGCCCGAGCTACATCGCCATGGGCGCCGTCTATGCCACGACGCTGAAGGACATGCCGACCGCCCCCCAGGGGCCGACGCGCCTGGCCGTCTACGCCAGGTTGCTGCGCAACCACTCGCTGGTGGCCATCGGCGGCATCGACGAGGCGCGTCTTGCGCAGGTGCTGCCGTCAGGCGTCGGATCGGTGGCCGTCGTGCGCGCCATCGTCGGCGCACCCGACCCGGCCGCTGCGGCACGCCACCTGATGCAGTGCATGGCGGCGCTGCGCTGACAATCGCCACGATCCGGCCCAAGGCCCACCCCACCAGGAGACCACCGATGCTGAAATTCCACTACAACCTCGCCCCGAACCCGATGAAGGTGGCGCTGCTGCTCGAAGAGTTGGAGCTGCCCTACGAGGCGCTGCCCGTGGACACGCGCAAGGGCGAGCAGCACACCGATGCCTTCAAGGCCGTCAACCCCAACGCCAAGGTGCCCGCCATCGAGGACGACGGCGTGGTGATGTTCGACAGCAACGCCATCCTGCTGTGGCTGGCCGACAAGCACCGCCGCTTCGTCAACACCGATCCCGCCAGCGCCGAGCGCGCCCAGACGCTGACCTGGCTGATGTTCATCGCCAGCGGCATCGGGCCCTACAGCGGGCAGGCCGTGCACTTCCGCACCGCCGCACCCGAGCCCAAGGCCTACGCGCTCAACCGCTACGACTTCGAGGCACACCGCCACTGGAAGATCCTGGACGACCGCCTGGCGGGCCAGCGCTGGATGGTCGGCGACACCTACGGCATCGTCGACATGGCCTTCTGGGGCTGGGCCCGCATGGTGCCCTTCGTGCTGGGCCTGGACGCCGCGGCCGCCTGGACGCAGTACCCGCACCTCAAGCGCCTGCTCGACGAGATCAACGCCCGCCCCGCCGCCGCCCGCGTGGAGGCGCTGCGCCAGCGGCACAGCTTCAAGACCGAGATGGACGACCAGGCTCGACGCGCCATGTTCCCGCAGAACGAGCGCCTGTCCAAGGCCTGATTCGCGCACGGCACCGTGGCCCCGCGTCGATATCGCTCCAATCGCCGAAGCAGCACCAAAAGCCCCCTATAATGCGCGGCTCTGTTCCTCGATAGCTCAGTCGGTAGAGCGCCGGACTGTTAATCCGTAGGTCCCTGGTTCGAGCCCAGGTCGGGGAGCCAAGAAAATCAAGCACTTGGCTCGAAACGGCCCACCATCAACCGGTGGGCCGTTTTCTTTTCTGAACTCCATGTAGGGGCTGTGTAGGGGCTGGCACCCGTTTTTGCCCTCCTTACCGCAGTGACCTTCAAGCAGCCAACGCCGTCTTGCGCACCTCGCGCACGTGCTTGCACTCTCCCCGGTACTCGAAGCCCGGGCAGGTGCACTGCAGATGTCCGCCGCGTCCGAAGGTCACGCGGTAGGACTTCTTCGGGTCGCTGCTGCTCGGGAACTCCCACGAGCCCGTCTCGAGCAGCGGGGCGTCCGGCGGCAGGGCCGCCACCATCTCGCCGATGATGTCCAGGCGCGTGCCCTCCTGGCCCACGGCACGCGCGGCCTTGGCCTCCTGCAGCAGCGCGGGCCCCAGGCGGGTGAGTTCTTCCTGCAGGTCTTTCAGGACGGACGCGTCGGGCGCATCGTCGGCCTCCACCGCCTGCACCAGCTTCAGCTTGGCGTCCAGCAGCCGTGCGATGTAGGCGTCCAGCGTGCCGTGCGCCAGCAGGTACTCCACCGTCACCTGGCGGTCCTGGCCGATGCGGTAGCAGCGGTCCTCGGCCTGCAGGTGGTTGGCCGGCACCCAGTCCAGGTCTTGGAAGATCACGTGCGTGGCCGCCGTCAGATTCAGCCCCACCCCGCCGGCGATCAGGTTGCACAGCGCCACCGTCACCTTCGGGTCCTTCTGGAAGGCGTCCATCGCCGCCATGCGCTGCCGGGCGTTGTCGGCGCCGGTGATGGTGACGGCCTGATCGCCCAGCGCCTTCTTGTGGCGGGTGATGCCCTCGGTGTAGCAGGTGAAGACGATCACCTTCTGGCCGCCGGCCACCACGTCCTTGATGCGCTCGGCGCAGGCGGCGTGCTTGGCCTTGTGCAAGGCCAGGCGCAGCTTGGTGATGCGCGCCAGGAACTCGGTGTCGTTGGGGCGGCTCGCGTCCGAGCCCAGGAACCAGTTCAGGAAGCCCTCGTTGGCGTTCCAGGCGGCCTCGCCCGTGATCTGCAGCGGCACCCAGGAGCGGATCTTGGGCGGCAGGTCCAGCACCTCGTCCTTGCGGCGCCGCAGCATCACCTCCTTGAGCAGCAGGTTCAACTCGCTCAGGTTCGAGGCGCCGTCCGTCACCCAGCCATAGTTGTTGCGGTAAGCCCCGCAGTACTGGCGCGCGAACGAGATGAAGCTGCGCGCCGCCGGGTGGCCCACGGCGCGCAGCAGGTTGAACAGGTCGCGCGGCCGGTTGGGCATGGGCGTGCCCGTCAGCAGAAAGACCAGCCGCGGGCCGGCGAGCGCGGCGCGCCGGTCGTCCGACACGCCCAGGATCTTCAGCGCCTGGCTGGAGCGCTGGCTCGCGTTCTTGATGAAGTGCGCCTCGTCCAGCGCAACACCGGCCCAGGCCACGGCACGCAGGCGCTCGGCATGGCGCGCCAGCAGGTCATAGTTGACGATCACCCACTGCGGCGCCGGGTGCTCGCAGCCCGCCACGCCGAGCACCTCGATTCGCGCATCGGGGTCCACCAGGCGGATCTCGCGCGCCCAGTTGAGCTTCAGCGAGGCCGGGCAGATGACGAGGAACACGCCCGCGGGGGCGGACTCCTTCAGCGCGATGATGGCCTGGCGCGTCTTGCCCAGGCCCATGTCGTCGCCCAGGATGGCGCGGCCGCGGCGGGCCAGGAACTCCACCCCAGCCTGCTGGTGGGGGTACAGGGAGTATCGGGACAGGTCCATGACGGACTCCTCTTTAGCAGTGAAGATGCCCAAGGGGCGATGCGGCACGGGACCTGCAATTCGGTGAAATCGCCCCGTGCCGGGCGGTGACTGGAAAGAACTCTAGGCGGCCACTGGCTCACCAGGTGAGCTGGATGACAGATCAGTACCGCGCTCGCCACCGCCCGCGGCCAGTGCTTGGCCGAGCGCGGCGTGCAGCGTGCGCAACTCCGCGGTGGACAACACGCTCTCAAAGCGCAGCTGCTGCCCGGGCTGGCGTGCCGTAGGCACGAGAGACTGCAGCCTCAGATGATGGCCGAGCCGGCTGCGCGTGATCGTCACGCTCAGCTCGTAAGACGGCCCCTGGTGAAAGACGGTCGTGGTCATCGACAAGACTCCTGTTTAGCCGCTTCGGCAATGCGCCGGGGGCAGCAAGCTGGAACAAATCCCCCCGGTCCGGTGCCTTGCGGCGGGTGGACCACGCCCGTGGATCGAATGCGTCAGGTCATCGCAGCAGCACCAGCCGCGGCACCGCGTCGGCGCCGGCCCAGACGATCGCGTTCTGCTCGAAACGGGTGCCCAGGTGGCACGCCTGATCACGCGTCGCGCCCAGCGCCAGGAAACTCGCCTCACCCTGCCAGCCGTTGCTGGGGTGCTGGCCAAGGCCGTCGATGAAGAGCAGCCCGAGCGACCGCAGCGCCACAGACAGCACGGACTGCAGAGCGTTGTTCTCGTCGTCGGATAGCGACCGGCTGAAGGGATTGCACGCCGTCAGGAAGGCGCTGCTGTCGACGCCGTGGCGCCGGTGGGCGCGCGCCAGTTCCGGACTGGGCACGTCGATGGTCAGCGTGAAGCTGTCGTCGCCGAGCACGCGGTAGTGCGTCTCGCGGTAGGCCTGGACCAGGCCCGGTGGCAGCGCAGTGGAGCCAGAAAACACACAGCCCTCCGTTTCAAGGGAGGGCCGACGCTGCGCCCGATTGTTTGCTCCCGCAGGAGCCACATCCGCTTGCGCGATCCACCTTGCCCGGGCGGGCAGGTTGGCGTGGGCGTCGGCCCATCTCTCAATGTTGGCTGGATGGTAACACCAATCCACCACCCTACCCCGCACCCCCCTCCGCAGAGCGCCTGATCGCCTGGATCACGAACGGCTGCGGCGCCATGCCGGGCACGCGCAGCACGACGGTGTCGCCCACGGCCGCGCCCAGGAGGACGGAGCCCAGGGGAGTGGTCTCAGCCACCAGCCCGAGGTTCGGGTTGGTCAGGCGTGGCGTCAGGCGCACGCGCACGGGTTGGTCCTGCGCCGAGGCTGGGGCGTAGGTCACCAGATCGCCGATCTCCACCTCGAGTTCGTCGGCATCGTCCGGGAACACTCGCTCCTCGTCGTCTACGGTGTCGTCGTCCGGCAAGGCCGGAAACGCTGGCAAGGCTGGCGAGACGGGCGCCGGCTCGGCGGCGGCATTCGTTGTTGACGCTGACCGAAAACTGTGCCGCCTGTGGGGGCTGGACTATTGGAATGCCACTGACAGTCGGCGCAAAGCAGCTGCCGAGCCCGGTCCTCCCGCGGCACCGCGTCCCTGAGCGTCAGCACCTTCTGCCCGACTCGCGGGCCGAAGGCGATGCGGTAGGTAACGGCTGCTGCCTGCAGCGGCCGCAGCGTGCGCACCTCCTCGCCGTTGGCATCGGCTGCAGCCAGCCAGGTCTGGTCCATGTCCTTAACCAGCACGCCCCGGCGCGCGAGCATCTTCATGAGCCGGGCAATGATGGTGTGCAGCAGCGCATCGAGCTCGGCGTCGGTCGGTGCATCCGCCTCGATGAAGGCCGACGCGCCATCGGCGCCGCAGCGGTACACCCCGTCCAGCACCAGACAGTGCAGGTGAATGTTCAAGTTGGCAGCCGAGGCGAAGCGCTGGATCAGCGTGACGGCGCCGCCCTGGCCTTCGTCACTCTTGAGCCCCGTGTGCTGGTCACGCGTCACGAAAAGCCCAGCCGCCGCGCTGCGGGCTCTCATCTTCGCGACGGCCGAGCGCACGGCAGATGTCGGGCCGCTGGAGGAAGCGCTGTTCTGGGGCGAACCGGCCTACCTGCCGTCACAGACGCGCAGCGGCAGCGCGGTTCGGCTGGGCTGGAAGCAATGCCCGCCTGATCAAGTGGCCCTGCTTTTTCATTGCCGCACCGGGCTCGTGGCACGGTTTCGCACGATGTTCCCGCGTGAGCTGGCGTCCGTTGGCGAGCGCGCTAACGTACTACCGGTGGACGCACCATTCGACCACGCAGCCCTGGTCACGTGCGTCGCCCTGTCGCTGAGCCACCGGCGCGGGCCGCCTGGACCCTGACAGCCCGGGCGCCGGCTCAACGCTCCTGGGCACCCTTGCCCGCCACGATGCGACCGCGCATGGACATGATGCGGCTCACCCGCGTTTCGGACTTCCTGGCCGACGCCAGATGAATGACATGGCTGCGCTGTCGCCCCGGCGTCAACGCGTGGAAGGCCTCGGCGAGTTCAACGTCGGCTTCCATGGCCTCGATCAGTTCCTGCGGCAGTTCGAGCTCACGCTCCTCCGGAGGCGGCCGGATGCCGCTTGCAGCGTAGCCCATCGCTTCCGTCAGGTAGGACCGCAACACCGGAGCCAAGGCCCCGACGCTCGCCACATCGCTGAACCGGATCATGTCGGGGTGGCGTGTGTTCGGGCCCTGTCGTTCAAGCACCCCGTGCGGGTCGGTCAGCAAGGCAGCGTTGAAGAAACTCAGGCGCATGTCCTGTCGAAACGCACCCAGGACCGCGATGTTGCGGCCAGCGTGCACATAGCACGGGTGTCCCCACTTGACCGTTTCGACCAGCCCCAGGTCGAGGCACAGGGCACGGATCTGTCGAAGGCCCTCCGCCCACCGTCGCGTCGAACAGCCGGGGGTGGCGTATCGCTCGCAGCGTCCGCAGCCCTTGGCGAAGTAGTCTTCGATGTCCGTGATCATGTCTGCCCCGAACTTTGATGCGCATGGCCCATGACTGGCCCGGCCAGGCACAGACCCCTTGGCGATCAGGCCGCCGCGCCACCCGCCTTCTGCCGCGCCTCGTTGATCACCACGGCTCGGGCATACGCTGGCCGCGCCACCAGCCGCGCGGCATAGGCCTCGAACACCGGCCGCTTTTCCAGGGTACCGAACAGCAGCCCCCAGGCTACGCTGGAGCCCACGTACACATCGGCCGCCGTGAAGCGGTCGCCGCATACGAACGGCCCGTCGCGCAGGCCCAACTCCAGTGCGTCGAGCGTGTCGGCATAGCTGCCGAAGCCCACCATGGCGCCACGCCCCTCCGGCACCGACCAGCCCAGCGCTCGGGCCACCACGGCCTGCTCCACCGGGCCCGCCGCGAAGAACAACCAGCGGAAGTAGGCGGCACGTTCGGCCGGCGTCTGCGGCAGCAGACCCTGATGGGGGAAGGCATCGGCCACGTAGGCGCAGATGGCAGCCGCTTCAGTGACCACCACCGCGCCATGGCGCAGGGTCGGCACCTTGCCCATCGGGTTGACGGCCAGGTAGTCCGGCGCCTTCATGGAGGTGCCGTACTCCAGCCAGACGGTGTCGTAGGGCTCACCCAGTTCTTCCATCATCCAATGGGCGATGCGACCGCGGGACTGGGGGTGGGTGTACAGCGTCAGATCGGCCATGGACGACTCCTCGATAGGCATCATGGTAGCGTCGTGGTCGTGGCAGCCGGCTTCAAGCGAGGGCTCCCGAGAACGATGGTGTCCCACCTGATGCTGGTCTCCCGGGTTGCAGTCGATGGCGGAATGGCCGATCTCAGCGCCCGTCCGGTGCCCAGTCGAACCGGCGTGGATCGAGCAAGCCGGCACGCTCCTCGAAGCGCATGAACGGGGTCTGCTCGCGTGCGAGGGCAATCCCATCGGCAACCTGCGCGTCAAGGAGGCGGCGGACTGGCTGGCGGCGCGGACGGTAAGGTGCCGTGGCCATCGGTATAGGCGGCACCTGCCCGCACTCAGGTAGCCTGAAGCCCTGCTGCAGCAGGTTGACGGCCGCGCCGAAGGCGACAGGCGCTCTTCGCCGTCGACAACCGTGCACCTCGACGCACGAACCGGAATCCCATCTGCTCATCTGACTCTGCATGCGCGGTCCGAACGACCGAGGCTGCTTCTTGCGCCGCAGAATGCGGTGTGTCGATCACCCTTGCCACGCACGCCGGCCATGCCCCCTCCTGACCGCCCTTTTCCCGCCCGTGTCACGGATCAGCAGATACAGACGCTGCTGACTCGCCACCGATGCCCCACCCCGATGCACGTGCTGCGCATGTGGTTTCTCGGCGCCATCGCCAGCCCGCGCATGGAGGTGTCCCCCATCCAATGGGTCACGCAGGCCTGGGGCGGCGAGTTGCCCGAGTTCGCCTCCGAGGTGGAGGCCGAGGAGTTGTTCCAGGCGCTGCTGGGCGGCTGGTGGAACCGGTTGTCCGAACACCAGAACGCCCGCAGCCCCTTTCGCCTGCCACGCTCTGAAGTCAAGCCCACGCGTCCG
>Ga0172376_10007342_pt1 | contig 11746 bp, 14 predicted proteins | sample Lak35m_FD_121114 | JGI IMG/M metagenome (GOLD analysis project Ga0172376, IMG submission 121114) | Freshwater microbial communities from Kabuno Bay, South-Kivu, Congo - kab_092012_35m | ecosystem: Environmental > Aquatic > Freshwater > Lake | place: Democratic Republic of the Congo: South-Kivu...
AACGTCGAGGGCCGCGGAGCGATCGACCTGGCGTCGCTCACACGCATGGCCCTGCGCATGGACCCGGATCGGGTGATCGTCGGTGAGGTGCGTGGTGCGGAAGCGTTCCCCATGGTGCTGGCCATGAGCCAGGGCAACAACGGCTCCATGTGCACGTTGCACGCCGACAGCACCCGGTCGGCATTTTCGAAGTTAGCCGCGTACGTCAGCATGGCGGACACCGGCTTGCCCATCGACATCGTGAACGTGCTCATCGCCAACGCCCTTCACGTGGTGGTGCACGTGGAGATCCGCGACGGCGTGCGGCGCGTCACCAGTGTTCGTGAGGTGGTGGATGCCGACGGCCCGCGGGTGGTGTCGAACGAGTTGTTCGCCATGGTGGACGACGGCGACTCCGAGGCTCGGGCCCAGTTTCCCATGACCACCGAGCTGGCTGTGACGTTGGCGCGCCACGGATACGGCCAAGCCCTGGTGCGGTCATGAATGACATGGTGCGGTTGTGTCTCGGGCTGGCGCTCGGTGGAGGCACCGTGTCGATCCTGTGCGGACTTCGGGGAATACGGGTGTTGGAACTCCGTCGACCACGAACGACGCGTCGCTCCACCGGCGACGAAACCACGTTGGTGGAGGCGTTGGCGGTGTGGACCGAACAACTGCGTGACACCATGGCCGGGGCGCGCGGCTTGGAGCAGGCGTTGGTCGCCACCGCGGCCACCGCTCCCGACCCTCTCCGTCCCGCCGTGCAGCGGTTGTCGTCGCGTCTGGGCATGATGCCGTTGCCCCGGGCGTTGAGGGGTTTGGCCACCGACGTCGATCATCCGTTGGCGGACTTCGTGACTGCCGCGCTCATGGTGGCCGCGGAGAACCACGTGCGCGATCTGGTCTCGCTGCTGACGCATCTGGCGGAATGCTGTCGAGACGATGTGCGCATGCGTACCCGGGTGTGGGTGGCCCGGGCCCGCTTGCGCAGTGCGGTGCGCATCATCGCCGTCGTCATCGTTGCCTTCGTGGTCGGACTCGTCGTGCTGCAACGTGACTATTTGAGCGCCTACGCGTCAGGATCGGGGGCCGCGGTTTTGCTGGTGATCATCACGATGTTCGCGACCTCCCTCGTGATGTTGGTGCGACTCGGCCGATTCGAGTCGGTCAGTCGATTCATCGCTCGTGATGCGGCGGGTGCGTCATGATCGTGCTGTTCGGTTTCGGTGTCGGCCTCGGCCTGTGCATGATCCTGTGGTCGTGGCGCACCCATCGTGACCGGGCCATCGACCTCATCCTCGACCGCTTTCGCGTCGACGTCCGTGATCTGGTGGTGTGCGAACGTGATCTCCGCTCGTTGGCGGCGGAGCGGTTGTTGGTTGCCGTGGCTGGTGTCGCCCTGCCCGTCGTCATGTACGTCGTGACCTCGCTGGCCGGAACCCCCGTGCGCGCCGGACTGTGCCTCGTCGCGTCGGCTGCTGGTGCGATCGTCGGCTTCCAGTTTCCGGTGTGGCAGTTGCGTGATCGAGCTCGCGTGATGCGGCGAGACTTCCGCGCCTCATTGTCGGCGTACCTCGATCTGGTGTCGATACTTCTGGCGGGTGGTGCCGGCATCGAGACCGCACTGGTGGCGGCCGCTCGTGTGGGCGAGGGTCCGTCGTTCGACTCGGTCGCCCGTTGCCTCGACGTGGCCCGGGTGTCACGGCGCTCCCCATGGGACGTGTTGGCCGAGCACGGCGAGCGCATCGGAGTCGATGAATTGCCGCAACTCGCATCCACCATTCGACTGGGCGGGGAGCAGGGAGCGCGCATGACGGCGTCGCTGGTGGCCAAGGCATCATCGATGCGGGCCAAACAGATGGCCGACGTGGAAGCGCGGGCCAATGCGGCGACCGAACGGATGGGTCTACCGATGGTGCTGCTCTTCCTCGCGTTCCTGGTGTTGCTCGGATATCCCGCCATGCAGATGATCAGCGCCGGCTTCGGTGCGTGAGTTCTCGAAACACAACAAGAGAAGGAGAGAAGAAAGATGAATCACTTCCGGCAACTCTGGGAGTACTACAACGTGCGATTCGTGGCGTCGCGCGACGCCGACCGTGATCGGGGAGAGGTGAGCGCCACCACCGTCGTGTTGGCTGCGGCTCTCATCGCCTTGGCATTGTCGGTGGGCGTCATCGTGTCGGGCAAGGTGCGCGACAAGGCCACCAACCTGGATCTGGGCTGACCGATGATGACGCGGTGGGACGATCGCGATCGGGGAGAGGTCTCCACCCAGGTCATTCTGGTGGTGCCGGTGATCGTCCTGCTGCTGGTGTTGGCGATCCAAGCGGCGTTGGTGTTCCATTCCGGAGCCGTGGCCGGGGCCGCAGCGTCGCGAGGTGCGTCCACGGCGGCGGGAGCGGAGTTCGCGGGCCCGGTTGCCGCGGTGTCGGGGGTTCGGGCCGCGTCCGACACCGTGTCCGAACTCGGTGCCGAGTTGGCGACCACCCCCACGGTCTCGATGGTCGACGGTGTGGTGACGTTCACGGTGGAGGTGCGGGTACCACGTGTCGCCCCGTTCTTTCCCGCCACCGTCACCCGCGTGGTGATCGAACCCCTCGAACGCACGACGACGGAAGCCGATCGATGAGACGTGACCGTGGCAGTGCCGCCGTCGAGATGGTGCTGTTGACGCCGTTACTGGTGTTGCTGCTGCTGTTCGTGGTGCACGTGGGTCGGGCCGGTGACGGAATGACCGCGGTACGTCACGCCGCCGATCAAGGGGCTCGGGCCGCGTCGATGGTGTCGTCGGGCCGAATGGCCGACGTGGCCCGTCGTGCCGTCGAGGAGGATCTCGCTCGGGCCGATCGCTCGTGTGCGGATCCGTCGGTGAGCGTGCGGACGTCCGTGGTGGGCGAGACCACGTGGGTGACCGTTCAGGTGGTGTGTTCGACCTCATTCGACGGCCTGAATTTGCTCGGCGCGGGTGGTGCCCGAATGTCGGCGTCGTCGACGGAGATCGTCGATCGGTACCGAGGTGGGGACTGATGGTGGAGTTGTCGAGACCAAACGTGCGTGATCGCGGTGTGGTGACCGCGTTCGTGTTGGGGTTGGTGATGAGCTTCGTGGTGATCGCCGGACTGGCCGTCGACAGTGGTCGTCTGGTGGCCGCCCACGTGACGGCGGGTGATCACGCCGAGAACGCCGCTCGGGCGGGAGCCCAAGAGGTGACGCTTGTGCGCGCGGGTTGGCGTTTGCTCGACCCCCGACGAGCGGCCGCCTCGGCGCGGGCGTACCTGGACGCGAACGGGCTCGACGGCGACGTGCGCGCCGACACCGCATCCGTCACGGTGACCGTACATGTGCGGCAGTCGACCACCTTGTTGTGGTTGGTGGGCATCGGGGATCGGGTGGCATCATCCACGCGCACCGCGCGATTGGTGAGCACGTGAACGGAGATGTCGCCCCCGTCGTCATCCGGGCCGCGTTGGTCGTTGGTGCGTTGTCGTTGTCCTGGATCGTCGGCTCGTTGCTGGTCGACGTCGTTCGTCTGGTGCGTGGGGCGCTGACCACCCGAACCTTCATGGGAGTGGTGGCGCGCTATCTGGTGGTCGGCGCGGCGGTGACGCCAGTGGTGCATGGTGGTGGTGTGGCACGGGCGGCGACGTGTGATGTCGACACGGATGAATCCGATCGAGGAGAGTCGTCTCCACTGTGGCTCACACCGGTGGTGTCGGGGGTGACCGCCTTGGGCGTAGTGGTCGGTCGAGACAAGTGGCGTCGACGAAGCGATGCGTCACCGTCGACGGTGGAGCTGCTGAGCGGTGATGATCTGGGTCGATACGAACTCGTCATCGACGAACGCGTCGAAGGCCCGAGTTGTGTTCCGCCCCACGACTTCGTGGCCGGAGTGCTGGGTCCGGTGTCGGTGACGACCGCCGACGGTGATCGCGTGAAGTTCGCTCGGGCCCGCAGCGAGGAGCTGCTGGTGTGGTTGGCCCTGCATCCGTCCAAACGGTTCCGGTCGATGGCCCGCGCCGACATCTGGGCCGAGCCGGTGAAGGACTCCACGTTCGCGAACATCACCAGTGATGCGCGTCGAGCGTTGCAGGTGGTCGCGCCCGGCGGTTCCGGTCTGGGGGTGACCCTCAACGACGAGCTGGTTCTCACCGGGGTGGTGAGCGACGTGGAGATTCTGCGCCGGTGCGTCGATCACGCCCGGCGGCGGCCGGAAGAAGGCGGGCTGGAGGCTCTGCGCTACGGATTGTCGCTGGTGCGGGGCACCCCCTTCTCCGGTGCGTCGTATATTTGGAGCGATGCCACCGGATTGGCCACCGACGCCGTGATGCTGGTGGTGCGGGCCGCCAGCATGTTGGCCGACATGTGTGCCGAAGCCGACGACCCCGACGGGGTGTACTGGGCCACGGGACAGGGATTGTTGGCGGTGCCGGGCCAGGAAGATCTCTTGGCCGTGCGGCTGCGACTGCACGCTGAACGGCAGGATCGCGGCGGTCTCACTACGGAGTGGCGGGCGTATTTGCGAATGTTGGCCGCCGACCCGTGGAGCGACGGGTCTCCGTCCCCGGCCATGTCACGGTTGTGGGAGGAGTTGGGGGCGATCATCAGACCGGAATGATGGGTGTGCCGTCGGGTCGGTGCACAGCGATGGAACCATCGACGCGCCGAACCGTGGTGTAGCCATCGTTCTTCAGTCGATTGTGACGTGGGCATAGTGGTGCACCATTGGGAGGTGACGTGGTTCCACCTTCGGACCACGGTTTCACGTGATCGATGTGCGTGTGTGGAAGCCCGCAGCCGGGCCAGATACACCGTTTTCCTCGTATGAAGACTGCTTCTCGAGCCGATCCGGTGAACAGTCGTGACCGGCGACCCAAGTCGATCACCGTGGACGGCGCTCCCATCACCACACGTCGCACCTGACCCAGCAGTGACAAAGTGACCGCAGCGATGGGGTCGATAGGGAGGCCACCAATGGTTTCGCATCGACGATGTGTGAAGGTGGCCGGGGTGCCGGCGAGTGAGGGCACGGGTGAATCCTCGATGATGGCCCGCAAGGCCGCCTCGTAGGTGGCGCCATCGATGACGATGTTCACCAACGGTTCGACGGACGGAGGCAGGGTGTCGGCGGCCGCGGCGAAGATGGCGTGCAAAGCGTCGGCTCGACGTTGACGAGATGTTCGGGGCAGATCGTCGAGGCCCAGACGATCGCGCTCGGCCAGATCGGCCTGCAGTTCGCGTTGGCAGAAGCGGTCGTGCACCTCGTGCATGAGCGTGCCTTGCACGTTGCCCATCTTGGCATCGATGTAGGTGGTGTCGTCGAAGGTGTGAATGAATGCATCACGATCTTCGTGCACCACGTCAGTGTGGCGGTGGGTGCCGTCGGCATCGGCGAGTTGCTCCCAGCGCCGAGTGGCGGAGTTGAATGTGTCGATGTCGAGAGTGGTCGCCCACTCCAGGAAAAGGGGCATGAATTCGGTCAGCTGTGAGGTGACCCGCTTGTTCTGGTGCAAGGCACCCAAGCGACGGACATGGTCGGGCGCGATGGTGCCGGCGAAGTAGTGCCGACCCACCTCGGGATAGTCGGCGATCAGGCGAGCGGCAATGGACAAATCGTTGGCGTGTCGTGCCGAGAGACGGGCCACCGAGCGGGCCCAGGACGACACCTTCACGTAGCCGTCGGCGCGATGGAGGTTGGCCGAGTACACCTGGGCGGCGAGGAGGGACTTGGTGGCCTCGACTTGGCGGGCCATGATTTCGAGTTCTTGCAGCAGAGTCGCGGCGTCGCGCACCGAGGTGACGAACGGGAGTTCGTCGACGATGCGCTGCAAAGCGGGAAGTACGGCGACCGGCGAACCCGTGTGGGTTCCGACGGTCTCGGTTGTCACGTTCACTCCTTTCGGCTTGCTGATCACCGTATTGAGGGGGTGTGGCAGAGTTTCCGAACCTCGAGGTAAGTGGTCAGCCCTCGGCTTTGCCGCTCATGCCGAGGGCCTTCATGGCCTCGCGCACGGAATTCACCCGCACCACCTTGATGTCGACGTCGACCTCGGGTGACTTGGCCGGGACGATGGCGGTGCTGAACCCGAGTCGGGCGGCTTCGGCGAGTCGACGCGACGCGTGCGGTACCTGGCGCACCTCGCCACCCAGGCCGACCTCTCCGAATGCGACCACGTCGGGACGCATCGGCTGGTGGCCGAGCGCCGACAGCACGGCCAGACACAAACCGAGATCGCTCCCCGGCTCGGTGATCTTCACCCCACCCACAACCGACGCGTAGACGTCGTGCTGGCCCACCGGTTGACGCAGGCGTTGCGACAGCACCGCCAACAGCATGGAGAGTCGCGTGGAATCCAGACCTTGCACGCTGCGCCGGGGAGGAGTGTCGCCCTTCACCGCACTGGTGAGTACCTGAAGTTCGACCATGAGCGGACGCTGGCCTTCGAGCGTGGGAATGACCACGCTGCCGGCGATGCCGGTTTGGCGATCGGCGAGGAAGAGCGCGCTGGGATCGGGGACGCCGCGAAGACCCTGCTCGACCATCTCGAACAATCCCAATTCGGTGGTGGGGCCGAAGCGGTGCTTCGACGCGCGCAACAGACGCAAGGCGTGATGACGATCGCCCTCGAACTGCAGCACGGTGTCGACCACGTGCTCGAGCACGCGCGGCCCGGCCAAGCCACCTTCTTTGGTGACGTGACCCACCAGGATGACGGGCACGTTGCGACGCTTGGCTTCCATGACCAGTTTGTGCGCGCATCCGCGCACCTGCACCACGCTGCCGGGAGACGAACCGAGTTCGGGGTCGACCATGGTCTGGATGCTGTCGATGATGACCAACTCGGGCTCGAGTTCGTCCATGGCTTTCACCACGTGAGGCAGAACTGTTTCGGCCAACAACCACAGGTCGGGTCGAACGGCATCGAGGCGCTCGGCACGCATGCGGACCTGTTGCGCGCTTTCCTCGGCCGAGACGTACAAGGTGCGACCGGGCCACGCGGCCAATGCCTGCAACAGCAACGTGCTCTTGCCGATGCCCGGCTCGCCACCGAGCAAGGTGACCGATCCGGGAACCAATCCGCCACCCAGCACGCGATCCAGTTCGCCGATGCCGGTGGAGCGCGGTGTGCCGTGGGTGGTGTCGACCTCGCCGATGCGCTGCGCCGTAGCCGCCGGAACCAACGCCAAACCGGCCGCGAGCGAGGCGATGTCGGATGCGTTCGGATCTTCGACGTCCTCGACCAAGGTGTTCCACGCACCGCACGCCGAGCACTTGCCGTTCCACTTGGGATACGAAGCGCCGCAGTCGGAGCAGTTGTAGACGAGACGTAGGCGGGCCATGGGCGAAGGTTAGGCGTCGGGTGTGGCGCGTGAGGGCGGAGAGTTGCGACGTTCACGAGGCAACATCGGTCGCTTGCGACGGCGAACCAAGAGCACCGTCACGATCAACAGTCCCATGATGATCAACCACGCTCCGAGCATGAAGCCGATGATCGTGGCGATCGTCTTCCAGACACTGCCGTCCACCTTGGTTTCCGACGTTCCCAACACCACGGTCTGGGCGGTTCCGTCGATCGGAGCGTTCCAGATGACGCCGCCGTCGGCAACGGTGCCGGTGCTCTTCTTGATCTCACCGGGCAAGTTGGCCGACAACGTGAGTGAAAAGGACGAATTCAGGTCGACGCCCAGTTTTTCGGCGGTGCTGCGCCACGGGGTCGCACCGATCAGATTGCTGAGGTCGGCATCACTGAACGCCTCGACCCCTCCGACCAACTGCACGGTGGCATCGAGAGTGGTGTTGACCGTTCGACCGTCGACGGTGCGCTTCAGGGCGGGAGTCAGTAGCGGACCATTCGGCCCGCTGATTTGGGACAACGCATCGGTGGCTTCGGCCGGCGATTCGAAGGGATAGCGCACTACCACCCGTAGCCCACCGCTGTTCACCTGCGTCGGCCCCTCGACGGTCCACCCACTGGCGATGAGGTCGTCCAGGCGAAGATCCTCGGCCAGACCCGGCACCAACGTGGCGGCCTCGGCGTCTATGTCGACGGTGACCGAGATGGTGCCGGCTCCGGAATCGTCGGCGGTGACGTCGATGTACATGTCGACGCGACAACCCGTGAGCACCAACAACATGGCGCCGATCAGGGGGACAAAGCGACGCCACGACACGTTTCGAGGTTAGTTGGTGACCCGCCGCGATCAGAGGTAAACGGGACCCTGTCCCTCACGCACCGTGAGATAGCCGGAATCCTGGGAGGCTTTGAAGCGCGCGGTGCCCCCGAAATCGGTGACCAAGGCATCACCGAAGGCAGTGGCGGCGTTGGCGATGTCGTTGCACTTGGCGGCGAACACGGCCTCGTCCATGGTGAGGGCGAGATGGTTGCCCTCCAACAAGATCTGATTGCGGACCCAGATGATGCGCAGAAAGGTGAGGCGGACGTTGATGGCGTTCAGCGCCTCCAACAGTTCGGAGGTCTTCTCCACCCCGTCGCTGATGATGGCGTAGATCCGGCAGATGGGTGCGTCGTCACCGTCGATGCGCGTCATGAAGGTGGCACCGCGCAAGTGGACCGAATAGTCCCCCTCGGCGTCGGGAACGGCTTTGTGATGACCGGTGAGCCGCTCGATCAGGGTTTCCAGATGGGACGTGGCGATGTCGGTCTGCAGGCTCACGGGTCGATTATGTCGCACTCCTCATCCTCGCGTCGGCAACTATGGAGGAAACGACGCCGGCGAGAAAGGGTTGGTCCGACGAAGATGTGGCGCACGCTAGTGATCGGACTATCCATGACCGGGGTCATCATCGGCTGCGCGGACGAAACGGTGGTGGCACCGTCGTCCACGACGAGGCCCATCGTCACCACCACCTCGACCACCACGACGAGTACATCGACTTCGACGACCTCGACCACGTTGCCACCAACGGAAGAGACCTTCAGCGTCGGTACCACGGTTCAGGGCCGATCGATCGAGGTGATCCATCGACTCGACACCGCTGGCGCACGAATGTCCGACGATGATCCCGCGAGAATCGTGGTGTTGGTGGTCGGCGTCATTCATGGCAACGAACAGGCCGGTCTCGACGTGGTCGACGAGCTCCAGGCGATGGCACCCGACGACATTCCGGCCAATGTGGATCTGTACCTGATGCCCGCACTCAACGTCGATGGTCTCGTCTTGAACAAGCGCCAGAATGCGAACGGGGTCGATCTGAATCGCAACTTCCCGTACAAGTGGGGTCCGATCGCACAATTAGGGAACTGGGAGTATGCCGGACCGTCGAGTGCCAGCGAGCCCGAAACTCAGGCGATGGTGGCGTACGTCGCGGATCTGCGTCCGGATCTCACCGTGTGGTTCCACCAGGACGCGTTCAGCATCGCTCCGTCGACCGGGCCCGACAAGTTGGTACGCGAGGAGTACGCGCGACTCACCGGCCTCCCGCTGGAGGGAGTTCCCGGTGGCACGTACACGGGCGTCGCGGCCACGTGGTTACGGCGCACTTATCCCGACGACACGTCGTTCATCGTCGAACTCGGCGGGTCGCTGGCCCCGGGGGAGGCGCTCACGCACGCCCGCGCCATCTTGAGCGTCAGCCAAATGTTGCCGTGAGGCCTCAACACTGATTTGCGCGTTGCCTTCCGAAGCCGAGGGGGCATCGGGCAGGATGTTCCCAGCGGGAGGTTGCGATGAGACGTTGGTGGAAAAGGACCCGACCACAGTCCGAGACGGTGGTCGAAACGACAGCGGCCGAGGTGAGCACCGAGGATCCGATCGACGGCTCCATCCGAGAAATTCGCGAGGGTCTGCTGTCTCTGGGCGAGCGATTGGCCGTGTCGACGGACCAACTGCTGTCGGAGTTGTCGGCGATTCGTGATGACCTGGAAAAGAAGTCCGAACCAGTGATGGACGTCTTTCCCGACATCGATGTTCCGCAGTCTCCCGATGAGGAGTACGCCGAGTATCTGCACTACTTCGTTCTGGATGACAACGTCTCCAAGGCGAACGGTGACGCCCTCGACGTTCGAATCATCGGCCAACTCCAGGACAACACGTACGCCTGGGTGAATGAAGCGAGGCGCGTCTGCGGCGTCGTCACACGCGACAGTTTTGGCGATGACATCCCGATGCCGGACGACACGTTTCGCGCGAGAATCGTGTCGTACCCGTGGGGGCACGTCGTGCAGAACGTCTTCCCGAGATCATTGCGGAGTCCTTTCGAAACACGAAAGAGTCAGACGCCGACCGCGGACTGGGGCCGCGAGGCGGCCGAGGCAACTCTCCGTGCTCAACCGGAGTGGATTCAAGGTCTTCGACCGGGAGACGTGCTGGTGGCCAGAATTCCCTACGACGGTCCGATGCCTGTCGACCGCTTGGGCCGGAAGGGCAAGGAACGTCCTTCGGTTTTCATGCGTTGGGAGGGAGAGTACGCGATCTTGCGTGCCTGCTACGACGTGAAGAGTTTCGTGGGTGAGAAAGGTCTCGGACATCGATCGACCGACAGCGGTTGTTTCACGAAGCCGAGCGTGATTCGCTACGCGGAGTACGACACCAAGATCGAAAATCTGCGCCGGAAACTCGGTCGTCTCGGTCCCCAGGACCTGGTGTCGTTGCACATCATCGAGGTGGGGGCACCTGTTCTCGCCCCGAAGTCCGTCGATTCGATCCGCGTGGCACCGACCACGAGTGCGACCACGACGGCCAATTCGCTCGTCGCTCAGGCGGAACACATCAACAAGGAAATCGTCGCGGAGATCTTGAAGAAGGTCGAGGCCGTGGCAGGACATCGGGCGAAATCGAACATTCCGCGTGAAATGGCCGTGACTCTGGTCGAAGTTCTGATCGAACGCGACGACAGTCGAGAGCTCTTGCTCCACGACGGATTGAAGTTCGCGGCCCTTGGTCAGTCCCTGCAGAACATCGCGGAAAGCCGCGGAACCGAGATTCCGAAAGGAACGTTCGGGAAGACGATGCGGGAGGTCGTCGGGATCTTCACCGCGTCGAATGGTTGGATGCCGTACATCGAGCTCGATTCTCACGAACACGAGGTACTTCGGTGCAGCAAGGTGGACAATTCGACGCATCCGTCGCCGTCTCCATCGGTTCCACGTCCTTTGGACCGAACATTGGAATGGAACGAGCCGGACCATGTTCGATTCGTCCTGGGAGACGAGTATTCAGAACCGGACTTGATCGTCATGGATCAGTCGGCGTCCGCCGCGATCCTCGGCGATTCCAGGGTCGACTTCCGAGCGGAGCTGAACAGCCTTCGATTTGGAGGAAAAGCACGTGGTGTGATCGTCGGGTCCGATTCGGAGTCGCCACGGGCACATTTGATCTACGCCGCGAAAGACCGCGGATGGGAGTTCGAGAGTACCGATGGCACCACCCGCCTCAAGGTCATCGAGCGATTGGTACGTGATTCTGGTGCGAGGGTGGTAACTCTCATCACTCGGGACACGGAGATCATCGCGGAGCTCGAGAACAATGGTGCCAAGGTGAACGTGGTTTGCGAGGTAGAGGAACCGTATGACGCCTGAGGGGAAGAAGGTAGGAGGATCCGTCGCTCTCATCGTTCTTCTATCCACGGCTTGTATGGCGTGTTCGAGCGTGAGCCGAGTCGTCGCGCCAACCGATGTCGATCCCATGGAATGGGAAGCTTGCGACGAGTTCCCCGGCGACACCACGGTGGAGTGCGGCACGGTGACGGTTCCACTGGACTACCGGAATCCCGATGAGCAGACCATCGACATCGCGCTGTTGCGCTATC
>Ga0172376_10007343_pt1 | contig 11746 bp, 10 predicted proteins | sample Lak35m_FD_121114 | JGI IMG/M metagenome (GOLD analysis project Ga0172376, IMG submission 121114) | Freshwater microbial communities from Kabuno Bay, South-Kivu, Congo - kab_092012_35m | ecosystem: Environmental > Aquatic > Freshwater > Lake | place: Democratic Republic of the Congo: South-Kivu...
ATGTCGACCTCGTGCTCCCGGAAGGACCTCGAGCGCCACCTCGTGGAGGGGGTCGAGGTGCGCGTCTTCAGCGCCGCGAAGACCGTGGCGGACGGCTTCCGCTACCGCAACAAGCTCGGCCTCGACGTGGCGCTCGACGCTTTGCGGGCCTACCGGGCGAAGTTCCCGAGCGGAATGGACGATCTCTGGCGCTGTGCGAAGGCGGGCCGAGTTGCGCGCGTGCTGCAGCCCTACCTCGACGCGCTGGGATGAGCCCGCGCCGGCGAAACTCCGGCTCGGCCGCGTCGGTCCGGGCCCGGTTGCTCGCGCTCGCAGAGGCGCGCGGTCTCGAGTTCCAGCTCGTCCTCTCCGACTTCGAGATCGAGCGCCTGCTCTACCGGATCGGAGCGTCCGCCCAGGCGCGTCGCTTCGTCCTCAAGGGCGCGACTCTCTTCCGCCTCTGGAACGACACGCGCGGACGGGCGACCTGGGACCTCGATCTGCTCGGACGCGGCGGGAGCACGGCCGCGGAGTTTTCGGCCACGATCCGGGAGCTCTGCCTGGTGCCTGGAGAGGACGGCCTCGTCTTCGACGTGGCCACCCTTGTGACCGAGGACATCCGTGCCGGCGACGAGTACCTGGGCGTCCGCCTGCGCCTGGAGGCGGAGCTGGCCGCTGCGCGCATCCCGCTGCAGATCGACATCGGCTTCGGCGACGCCGTCGTTCCACCGCCGCGCCTCGAGCACTTCCCGACGCTCCTGGAGCACCCCGCCCCGCGGATTTACGTCTACCCGCGCGAGGCCGTGGTCGCCGAGAAGCTGCACGCGCTCGTCACGCTCGGCATCGCCTGGGGGTAGTCGAGTCGTTCACGAGCGGATGTGTGGAAACGCTGTCAGGAACTCCGATAGGATTGCGGAAGCACACATGGCTCGCACTTCCCGTGATCGCCTCCTGGCCCTGGCGCGTGCTCGGGGGCTCTTCACCGCCGACCGCGTGGCCGAGGCGGGCATCCACAGCCAGGAACTGACCCGGCTCGTGGCTTCCGGAGAACTCGAACGCGTCGCGCGAGGCTGCTACCGGCTGCCGCAGGCCGAGATCACCGAGCACCATGGACTCGCGCTCACCGCGCTGGTGGCGCCGCGCGGGGTGATCTGTCTGCTCTCCGCGCTTGCCTACCACGGAATCGGGACCCAGCTCCCGTCGACGGTCTGGCTCGCGATCGAGCGAGGCCAGCGTGTGCCGCGCGAGCCTGGCTTCCCGCTCACGATCGTGCGCTACGGCGGGCGCGCGTTCCGGGAAGGCATCGAAGTGCACCCCGTCGAGGGCCAGAAGGTGCGCGTCTACAGCGTCGCGAAGACGCTCGCGGATCTCTTCAAGGCGCGCAATCGCGTCGGCCTCGATGTCGCCCTCGAGGCCCTGCGCGAGGCCTGGCGCGAGCGGCGCTTCACGATCCCCGAGCTCGAGCGCGCCGCCCGCGTCTGTCGCGTCGAGCGCGTCCTGCGTCCCTACCTGGAGGCGATCGTCTCGTGAGCCCCGGCCTCGCTCACTCCGTGCAGGTGCGGCTCATCCGACATGCCAACGAGCACGGTCTCGATCCGAACTTCGTGCTCTCGCGCTTTGCGAGCGAACGGTTCCTCTATCGTCTCGCGCGCTCGCGTCACGCCGAGCGTTTCGTGCTCAAAGGTGGCTTTCTCCTTCTGGCCTGGTTCGGGGAGAGCTTCCGCCCGACGCGCGATACCGACCTGCTCGGCTTCGGGGATCTCGGCGCCGAGGCACTGCTCGCGACCTTCCGCGAGATCTGCCGCGAGCCGGTCGAACCCGACGGGCTCAGCTTCGACGAAGCCTCGGTACGGGTCGCACCGATTCGCGAGGACGACCTCTACGGTGGCCAGCGCGTTCAGCTTCTGGCACGGCTCGGGCCAGCGCGCCTCTCCCTCCAGATCGATGTCGGAATCGGTGACGCCGTCGTTCCTGCGCCCACCTCGCTCGAGTACCCGGGACTGCTCGCCTTTCCGGCGCCGCGCCTGCGCGCCTACCGTCCCGAGACTGTCGTCGCGGAGAAAGCCCACGCACTGGTCGAGCTGGGTGCCCGGAACAGTCGCCTGCGCGACTTCTTCGACCTGCACCTGCTCGCTTCGAAGACGGCCTTCGAGGCGCATGCGCTCCGCGAGGCGATCGACGCCACGTTCGCCAGGCGCGGCACGCCGCTGCCAGCGGAGGTTCCGCTCGGACTAACCTCGGCCTTCTGCGAGCTCGAGGGCAAGCGCGCGCAGTGGACCGCCTTTGCGCGCAGGATCCGCCGGCCGGTGCCGACGCTCGAGGAGGTCCTTCCGCTCGTGGCGATGTTCCTCGTGCCGGTCCTGGTCTACACCTCGCTGGCCCGGAAAGACCGCGGAATCTGGCCACCCGGCGGTCCCTGGCAGGGATTCGACTCGTGACGAGAAGCGCTAGTGGGGTGATTCAGAAGTTCCATGCATATGTCGAGCCCCGCAGCCGCGCCAGCTAGGCGCGACGACGACCGCGTATTCAGGGTACTACGCCGAGGAGGAGCAACGACGCTGACGCGAGCGAGGGGCCGACATATGCATGGAACTTCTGAATCACCCCACTAGATTCGGATTCGCCGGATCGAGGAACCCGTCCCGCAAGAGCGTTGCCACTCGAGGAGAAACTCGGGTGTCGTAGCTCAGGCGCGTCGCAGGCGCTGGCGACGGGTGTTCCGGTGCAGCAGGAAGATCGCGAGCGTGCCGAGCGGGGCGGCGAGGAGCCAGTGGCCGAGGCTCGGGCCGCCGGAGCGGAAGCCGTGCACGAGGATCAGGAGGTCGATCAGGATCAACCCCGCGGCGGTGAACTCGCTCAGGCGGCGCAGGTAGGGGTGCTGTTCCGGGCGCGCGGCGGCGTGCAGGCCGGCCCAGGCGATCCAGCGCAGCGCGTAGAGCAGGTAGAAGAGCCCGGAAACCGAGGCGAGATAGCCGAACTGGCCGAGGACGCCGGCGAGCACTCCCGCGCCCACCACGAGGGCGGCGGCGATGAGGATCTCGCGGGCTACGAAGTCACGGGTCTCGATGCGCATGGGCAGGCCTCCGCCGTCGAAGGTAGCACGGGAGCGAGGGCCGCGCTCCGGGAGCTACCACTGGAACCGGGTCGAGGCACGTCGACCGCAGCGCGCACGTTCCCGAGGGGGCACTCTCTGTCACGCTCGCGTGCGCTCGGGCGGCGAGGCGCGCTTCGATTGCTTCGCGTACGAGCTGGACACATCCGCCGGTACGGGTCTTGAATGGGCGCGGCGCCATGCGTCACACCTTCCCGCTCGCCCTGCCCCTCCCGCTCCTTGCTCTGGCCTGCCATTCGGACTCGGACTCGGGCCCTTCCGCGTCCCCCGTGCCCGAGGTCGTCAACCTCGGGCTCGCGGCCGAGCGTCTGTGGGGCGCGGGCGAGCTGCGCCTCGTGGCGGCCTCCGAGGTCGCGGAGGGGCGCGACCTGGATGGCGACGGGGACACGCTCGACTTCGTGCTGCACGTGCTCGAGCTCGACGGCGGGGGCCTGCGCAACACCGGGCTCGCGCTGCCGCAGCGCTTCCAGCGCGACGAGGTCGCGCCGCCGATGTTCGGCGCCAGCGACGCGCTCGGCGTGTTCGCGATCAGCGAGGCCGAGACCGGCGTGGACCTCGATCAGGACGGCGATCCGACCGAGGTCACGACCTGGATCTACGACCGGCGCACGCAGGCGCTGCGCAACCTCGGTCTGGCGCACACGTTCCTGTCCCTGGACGGTTCGATCGCCGCATTCCACGGCAGCGAGTCCGGCGCTCCGGCGCTGATGGTGTTCGACGTGCGTGACGGCAGCCTGGTCGCGCGTCCGGTCGATCCGCAGCTCATCCTGGGCACGCACGAGGACGTGGTGGCGTTCACGCGCTGGGAGGAGGGCGCCTTCGACCTGAACGCCGATGGCGACACCGCGGACGTGCTCGTGCTGCACCTCTACGACTCCAGCTCGCGGCGCGTGATCAACACGGGCTTCGACCTCGCCACGACCGAGGTGCGTTTCAGCGGCGATTTCGTGGGTTTCCTCGTGGCAGAGGCGCGCAGTGGCGCGCTCGACCTGAACGGCGACGGGGATTCCGAGGACCAGGTCTTCGTCGCGCTCGACCTGCGCCGCGGGACGCTGCTCATCCCGGCCCTGCCCGGCGCTGCGTTCGCCGACTTCCCGGGCGCGGTCAAGGGCGGCTTCCTGCTGCGCCTCGGCGAGGAAGACGGCGATCGGAACGGCGATGGCGACACGGCAGACCGCGTCGCGGCGCTCTACGACCCGGCGACCGAGCGCGTGATCGAGACCAGCCTCGCGGTCGGCAACATCGGCTACCAGGCCGAGCGCTGGCTCGGCCTGCAGGTGCCCGAGGGTGGCCAGGGCGCGGAGGACCTGGACGGCGACGGCGTGCTCGAGTCCTCCGTCCCGCACGTGTTCGATACCCGCACCGGCCGGATCGTCTCTCTGGGCGTCGACGGGTTCTGGATCGGCGTCTACGAGGACCAGCTGCTCGCGGTGACGCAGCCGGCCGGTTCCGCGGGGTACGAGCTCCTCGTTTGGAACGGGACGCGCCAGAAGCTCACGCGCCCCGGCGTCGATGCGCGCAACCTCCTCGGCAGCGCCGACGGGCGCGCGCTCCTCAGCCTGCGCGAGGGCGCCACCGACCTGAACGGCGACGGCGACACCGATGATTTCGTGCTGGCACTGCACGAGAAGCGCTCGGGCACCGTGCAGAGCCTCGGGCTCGCGACGAGCACCTTCCAGGGCTACCTGGCGGAGGGCGGCAGCGGAGCCGTGCTCGTCTCCGAGTCCGCGCAGGGCGCCGACCTCAACTCCGACGGCGACCTCGCCGACCAGGTCCTCTTCGAGCTGCGCCTCGAGTAGTGCCGCGCGGTGGCCTCGGGCTCAGGCGTTCGCGAGCCAGAAGCCCAGGCCCACCAGCACGCCGAGCAGCACCAGCACGAAGCTCACGAGCTGCTCGCGCCGCATGCGGCGCTGCAGGTCGGGCAGGATCGCGGTGGCGGCCAGGGTCTCGGCGGCGAGGTCGCTGACCAGCGCGCGCGTTTCGGTGCGGATCGCGGCGAGCGAGCGCCGCAGGAGGAACCAGGTGAGCAGCGTCATGCCTCCCGAGACCGCCGCGAACTCGAGCGGCGAACCGATCGGATAGCGACCGTCCACCGCGTCGATGCGCGTGTTGACGGCGAGCGACAGCAGGAGCGGCGTGAAGGCCGCGGCGTGGCTCCAGCGGGCGAGGCGCCGCTCCTCGAACTCGAGGCGGGCGGCGAGGCTCTCGAGCAGCGGGCGGCGCGCGTCGGTGAGGTGCGCGAGGGCGCTGCGCAGGCTCAGGGCATGCCACGCGCCCGCGGCGGAGACGAGGGCCAGCGCGAGCTCGAGGCCCTGCATGCGCGCATTCGAGGCGTACAGCGCCAGGTTCGAGAGCGCCAGCCCGGCGGCCACGACCAGCATGGCCGCGTAGGTCGCGAGCAGCGTGCCGAGCCCGCGCCCCGTGCGCCGCGCGCGGGGCTGGACGAGGGCGGCGATCTCCGTGCTCGAGAGCGTGCGCGCGCGCGCCTCGCCGCGCAGCCAGAGCTCGTTCAGTCGGTCGTCGAACATGGGCTTCCTTTCCGGTCGGAATCGGTGGTGCCGAGCTGCTGGCGCAGGGCCTCGCGTCCGCGCGAGAGGCGCACGGCGACGTTGCCGGGCGAGAGCCCGGTCACGGCCGCGATCTCGGCGTGCGTCTTCCCTTCCAGGACGAGCAGCACCAGCGCCCGGTCGAGGGGCGCGAGGCGGCGAACGGCCGCGTAGAGGAGCTCGATCCGCTCGTCGTCCTCCTCGGCCTCGGGCGCGCTGGGCTCCTCGACCGGAAGCTCACGCGAGCGACGGTCGGCGCGGCGGCTGGCGAGCGCGGTGTTCAGCGCCACGCGATAGAGGAACGTCGAGAAAGCCGCCTCGCCGCGGAAGCTCGCGCGCACACGCCAGGCGGCGAGCAGGATCTCCTGGAAGAGGTCCTCGCGCTCGTGCGCGTCGCGCGCGTAGGCCCGCGCGACGCGCCGTAGGGCGCCTTGGTGGGCGGAGAGCTGTGCCAGGAACTCGCTCTCGTCTCTCGCAGGGGCGCTCATCCGCCCGGGTAGGTTGCCCGAGGCCGGCCGGACCTTGCAGTGAAGTCGGAGATTTCGACGGGCCCGTTGCCCGTCAGCGCACCGCGATGCGCAGCGCCAGCGTGTGGCTCGCGCCGGGCTCGAGCGTGATCGCGTCGGGGCCGATGCTGGCCGATTCGACGCACAGGAAGCCGGTCCAGGCGTCGGCGCCGAGGTCGGCGAGGCGCGCGGCCTTGTCGGTCCAGGGGGTCCAGACGACGGTCGAGCGCGCGTCGCACTTCGTGATCTCGAGCGTGCGGCCGAGGACGGGATCCTGCAGCGTGCAGACCGACTCGATGCCGTGGTAGGTGCGGTCGGTTTCCTCGGTGAAGCGCAGCGGCTCGGCGCCCTCGTGGCCGATCGCGCCGGCGCGCGTCTTGTCGCGGTAGCGCGCGCCCTCGAGTCCGCGCAGCGCGACCTGGCGCACGTCGCCGACGGCGAGGTAGGTGTGCAGCGCCTCCTCGTAGCGGAACGGGCGCGTGTCGGTGTTCGTGACGGTGAAGGCGAGGTCGAGCACGGGCCCGAGGCGCGCCGTGAGGCGCGCGGAAAAACGGTGCGGCCACAGCGCGCGCGTGGAGTCGTCGTCCGTGAGCTCGAAGGCGACGCGCAGCGCGTCGGGCGCGTGCTCCTCCTCGACGAGGCGCCAGGCGACGCGTCGCGCGAAGCCGTGCGCGGGGCGGCCCTTGCCCTCGGGATCGTCGCCGAACCAGGGGAAGCACACCGGGATCCCGCCGCGGATCGCCTGGCCGGGCTCGAACTTCGAGCGCGGGCTGACGAACAGCACCTCGCGCCCGTCCTTGCGCCAGCGCAGGACGTGGGCGCCGTGGGGGGTGACCTCGCCGTGCGGCGAACGCAGGATCGGGAGCGACTCGGGCATGGCGCGCGCGAGCATAGCAGGCGGTTCACTCGTGCTCCGCCCGGGGATACGCTCGCGCGCATGCCGCGCCTCCTCGTCGCCACGCTCTTCCTCTTGACCGCCTGCTCGAGCGGCGCCCCCGCGCGCCCGGCCGAGGTCGCTCCCGCCGCCGCGCACTCGAGCGCGCTGCCCGCCGGCTGGCAGTGCGCCTCGACAGGCCCCGCGGGCCCGGTCGCAAGCTGGGAATCGATCCGCGACGAGGAGCTCGGCCCCGGGCTCGCGCTCGTGCGTCCGAACCACGCGAGCTCGGTGACCTACAACCTGTGCTGGAGCGCCGCGCCCGCCTTCGCCGACGGCACGCTCGAGATCGCCCTGCGCGCCGATTCCGGCGACATCGACCAGGGCGGCGGCCTCGCCTGGCGCATCCAGGACGCGCGCAACTACTACGTGTGCCGTTTCAACCCGCTCGAGTCGAACCTGCGCGTCTACTTCGTGAAGGACGGCGAGCGCGAGCTTCTCGCCAGCGCCGCGTTCCCGGGCGCCGCCGGCACCTGGTACCGCCTGCGCATCACCCACACCGGCTCCCGCATCACCTGCGCCCTCGACGGCCACGAGCTCCTCACCGTCGACGACTCGACCCACGCCGCCCCCGGCGGCATCGGCCTCTGGACCAAGGCCGACGCCTGCACCTCCTTCGCCGGCCTGCAGCGCGTCGATCGCTGAAGGCTGCCCCTCCGGCCAGTTTTTCTCCAATTTTGACCGCGCACGGCGCGCGGCGGGCATCCTTGCAGGCGACCGTGCCCCGACGGCAAGGAGAAGCCCGATGCGGATCCGCCACACGTTCTTACTGGTTCTCGCTCTCGCGTCCCGGGCCGAGGCCCAGCGCTCCCAGGCCTCCGCGCCTCCCTTGCGGCCTGCCCACGCCGCGCTCGTCGCGCCGCGCTACCTGGCCGAGCTGCAGCCGGAGGTCGGCTTCAACAGCGGCGTCCAGGCGGTCGGCGATCTCGATCGCGATGGAGACACGGATCTCCTGATGCTCGCGCGTCCCTACTCGGACGATGTTCCGCGCGCACTGGAGAGCTGGCTGAACGACGGGCGCGGTCACTTCACGCGCGCCCACGCGCTCGCGCTCACGAACGGTCAGTTCGACTTCGGCAGCCGCCTCGCCAACGAGCTCGAGCTCGCCGACCTGGACGGCGACGGGGTGCTCGACGTCGCCTACGAGCGTTTCTCGTACCTCGGAAACCTCGGGCCGTCGGGCGTGCTCGTGAACTTCGGCGTCGGCGACGGCAGCTTCGGTCCGCCCGTCCTCCTGACGCGGAACGGCGGGATCATCGACTTCACGCTGGGGGATGCCGATGGCGACGGCGATCTGGATGTCGCGATCGAGCATGCGAACAACGAGACGGACTACCAGCGCACGCTCGTGTGGTGGCACCTCGACGGGCGCACTTTCCTGCCGGGGCCCGAGTTCCTGCTGAACCAGCGGGCGCTCTACGAAATGCAAGCGCTCGACGTGGACGGCGACGGCGCCGACGAGGTCGTGGGCTGTTCCTTCGACGGGTACAACGAGCTGCGCGTGTTCCGTTCGACCGGCGCGGGCTTCGTCGAGCGGCCCGAGCTCGCGCTCCCGCCCGAGCTGGCGAACATCAACCAGTACCTGCGCAAGGGCGATCTCGACGGAGACGGCGACACGGATCTGCTCCTCACCCTGTCGGTGGTCGGCGTCGAGAACTTCGCCTACCTGCTGCCATTCCTGACGGTCGGCACGAGCCTCGTGCGCGGCGAGCTGCAGACGCTGGAGGGCGACGTCTACAACAGCCTCTCCTACGAGGGCGAGCTCGCGGACTGGGACGCCGACGGCGATCTCGACTTCGTCAACGGCCACTTCCGCTGGCTCGAGAACGTCGGTGGCGCGCGCTTCGCCTCGGCCGCGCGCGTCGATGCCTTCAGTGCGAGCGGCAGCACGCACGTGGCCGATCTGGACGGCGACGGGCACCTCGACGTCGTGTGCGGCTGGATCCGGATGGCGGGGGAGGGGCACTTCCCGACGCGGACCTCGCTCGCTCCGCGCTCGACCGTGTTCGCGCCCGCTGGCGGACGGTGGGCGGACCTCGATCTCGACGGCGACCTCGACTCCCACTTCACCGAGGTCCGCTTCGAGAACGCCGGCAACGGCAGCTTCACGCGCCTGGCCACGCCGTTCCCCACTCTTCACCAGGACCTGCGCGTGCGCGCCGAGGGCGACTTCGACGGCGACGGCTTCGGCGACGTGCTCGTCGCGGCCTTCGACGGTCAGTATCCGCGCTTCACCTTCGATCGGATGAAGCTCCTCTCCGGGCGCCAGGACGGACCCTACGAGGTTTCCCCGGTGCTGCCCTCGCCGGTCGAGATGATCCCCACGGTCGCGCTGGCCGGCGACCTCGACTCGGACGGCGATCAGGACATCCTCGATCAGGGCGGATTCTGGGCCAACGATGGCACCGGCGTGTTCGGGAGCGCGCTCGTGCCGGCCTACACGGGGCTACCGCTTCTCGCGCAGGACTTCGACGCGGACCAGCGCCTCGATCTGGTGGTGAAGAGCGCGGGCCGGATCGTGCTGCTGCGCAACCGGGGCGGGCTCGCCTTCGCGTCCTACGATCTCGGCGCCTGGGTCGAGGGTGCGCGCCCGCAGTTCCTCGACGTGGACGAGGACGGCGACCTCGACATCGTGATCCCGACGCCGCCCGCGACGCTGGCGGTGATCGAGCGTCGGCCCGGCGGCCTGGCGGCGCCGCTCCTGCTCGAGTGCCCGGGGATCGGGCGCGTGGTGGGGCAGCTCGACGTCGACGGCGACGGACGCCTCGACCTCGCGGTCGGCGGGAACGGACCGGGGCTCTTGCTGCCACATCCGCTGCTGTGCGCCTGGCCGCGCGGAGTCGGCGCGGACTTCTCCGCGCGCGTCGACTGGATCGTGAACGCCGCCGTGCAGGCCTTCGGCGACTTCGACGGCGACGGGGACACCGACGTGATGAGCGGCAGCCCCTTCGCGAACCTCACGCGCGACGCCGCCGAGGCCGGCGCGGCCGAGCAATACTCCTTCGACGCCTCCGCGCCGGGCACCGGCGGCATCCGTCCCGTGCTCGGAGCGCGCGGCCCCTTCGCGCCGCGCGATCCGGCCGTCTTGGCGCTCGGCCGCGGGCTCGGCGGCGCGACCGGCTGGCTCGTCATCGGTCCCGAGCGCGAGCACCAGCTCGTGAACGGCCTCCTGTCCGTGGTCGCCTCGTCACGCCTGTTCCGCTCCTTCACGCTGAGCGGAACCCCGGGCGTCCCCGGCGCCGGCTCGCTCGAGCTCCCGCTGCACGTGCCCTCGACCTGGTTCGCACGCACCTTCCGCTTCCAGGCCTTCCTCGACGACCCCGCCGCCCCGACCGGCGTCACGAGCACGAACGGCGTCGAGGTGCGCTTCGGCACCGGCGCGTGGTTCGAGCGCTGACGGACGCCGGGCGGAAAGCCTCTCACCGTCCAGGCCGCTGGACCAAGGTCGACGCCTGCACCTCCTTCGCTGGCCGGCCGACGCGCAGTTCTGTCCGGCCTGCGATCCTTGCAATCGTGGAGTTCCGCTCCACGATTGCAAGGATCGGCCTGTCGCGTGACGAGCGGATAAGGGACCGCCTCACCCGCGCCCGGCGGGGGGCTCGAGTTCGGGGTGGTGCGTGTGGACGCAGGTCGGGCAGATGCCGTGGCTGAAGCGGGCGTCGGAGTGGTTCGTGACGTAGCGCTCGAGCGGTTGCCAGGTGCCGCTCGGGTCGCGGATCGCCTTGCAGTGGGCGCAGATCGGCAGCAGGCCGGAGAGAAGGCGCACGTCGGCCAGGGCCTGCTCGAGCTCTTGATTGAGCGCTCCGAGGCGTGAGCTCGTTGCCAGGGCGGCCTCGTGCTGGCGCGCGAGGGCGGCGGCGAGGCGCGACTTCTGACGCAGGCTGAGGACGAGCGCCAGGGCCACGAGCGAGACTCCACCGCTCGCGAACAGCGCCAGGTTGCGTACGCGGTGCTCGCTCGCCACGGCGGCGGCGCGCTCGACGCGCTCCAGCTCGAGGCGGTGCTCGACCTGCAGGCGCTCGAGCGCGGCTGAGCGCGACTGGCTCGCGAAGCGTTCGGTGACCTCGGCCTCGGCGCGCACGAGGTCGAGGGCGCGCGCCAGCTCGCCCTCCTGCTCCAGCACGCGCGCGAGCGTGCGGTAGGCGTGCTGCTGCACGACCGGCATGACGAGCTCGTCGGCCAGCGCGCGCGCCTCCTCGGCCAGGTTCCGCGCCCGGGCGAGGTCCGCGGCCTCGAGCGCCACGTCCGCCAGCGCGAGCAGGGAACTCGCCAGGGCCTCGCGGTTCCCCTCGCTGCGCGTCAGCGCGAGGCTGCGCTGGTAATGCTCCCAGGCCGCCGCCGGGTCGCCCTCCTGACGCGCGAGGTCGCCGAGCTTGCGCTCGAGCAGCGCCTCGCCGCCCGCCGAGCCGAGCTCGCGCTCGATCGCGAGCGCCTCTGCGTACAGCGCGCGCGCCTCGTCGCGCCCGCCGGCTGCCAGCGCGATCCCCGCGCGCATCGTCAGGACCAGCGCGAACACGTGGCTCTGCCCGAGCTCGACCGAGCTCGCATGCTCGAGCGTGCGCAGCGCGCCGTCGCTGTCGCCGACCGCCGCCTGCACGGTCGCGATGTTGTAGAGGTACAGCGCCGCGAGCCGCCGCTCGCCACCCGCCTGCGCCTCCGCCAGCGCCGC
>Ga0172376_10007344_pt1 | contig 11746 bp, 7 predicted proteins | sample Lak35m_FD_121114 | JGI IMG/M metagenome (GOLD analysis project Ga0172376, IMG submission 121114) | Freshwater microbial communities from Kabuno Bay, South-Kivu, Congo - kab_092012_35m | ecosystem: Environmental > Aquatic > Freshwater > Lake | place: Democratic Republic of the Congo: South-Kivu...
GCTGGCGCAAATGGCTTGTTGTTCCTTCCCTATTTGATGGGAGAACGTAGCCCACGTTGGAATCCCAACGCGCGGGGCGGGTTCATCGGCTTGACCATTCGGCACACCCGCGCCGATATGATGCGAGCTGTTTTGGAAGGCGTGACCTTTAACTTGCGCGTGATCTTGGATGCCTTCACCCGACAGGGCGTATCCATTGAGGCGATGCGCTTGATCGGCGGGGGGGCAAGTGGACGCTTCTGGAATGAAATCATGGCGAATATCTACGGCATTCCGGTGCATCGTCTGGCGATCTTGGAAGAGGCAACCTCAATGGGCGCGGCACTGACTGGAGGGGTGGGCATTGGGTTATACCCCAACTTTGACATGATTGAGCAGATGAACGCCATCGCCGAGACCATCGCCCCCACGCCTGAGATTCAAGCGCGCTATGAACAACTATACCCCATCTTTGAAGCAAGTTACCACGCGCTTGTCCCCATTTACGAACAACTGGCAAGCCTCGAATGAAGACCATCAGGGGGGCGGGGTGATGTGCCACCCCCTTGATTTGGATGAAAAACTGGCAGGGTTGGGGTTGTGTGGGTTATATCCGTATGATAGACTCATGCGCGGTTTGTAACCAAACCAAATTTCACACGCTCGGATGCTGTGCGTGTTGTCCGCTTGGCGGATAGGTACAGCAGAAGATGGGCGTGATCGATAAACACACAACAGATGGAGAATGATTTAACCAATGCCTTCTAAAGTCACGCTACGCGAAATGTTAGAGGTAGGGGTTCACTTCGGTCATCGGGTTCAAAAGTGGGACCCGCGAATGGAACCATATATTTTTACCGCTCGTAACGGTATCCATATTCTTGATCTTCAACAAACGATCGTCAACTTACACCAGATTCACGACATGGTGCGTGATCGCGTGATGAGTGGCGGAACGGTCTTGTTTGTGGGCACCAAACGCCAAGCAGCAGAGACCATCGCCAAGGAAGCAGCACGCTGTGGGATGCCCTATGTCAACGTGCGTTGGCTTGGTGGAACGCTCACCAACTGGGTGACCATCCGCAAGCGGATTGACCAACTCAAGAAGTTGGAACAACGCCGTGATAAAGGTGAGTTTGCACGTTTGACGAAGAAGGAAGCTCTCACCATGGAAGCGGAAATCGAGAAGTTGCAATTGCGCTTGTCTGGTTTACGCAACATGAAGCGCATTCCTGACTTCATTTTCATTGTGGATACCAACCGCGAAGCAACTGCCGTTAAAGAATGTAACATCTTGGGCGTTCCCATCATTGCATTGATGGACTCTAACTGTAACCCCACCGAAGCAGATTACTTGCTTCCTGCTAATGATGATGCCATGCGTGCGATCAGCTTGATGGTGGCGGCTATGGCGGATGCGGTGCTAGAAGGTCGTGCGATGCGTAAGGGCGATGAGGAAGACGAATTCGACACGCTCGAACAAGCAGACCTCACCCGTTATGACACCTTCATTGAAGAGGATGAAGAGTCCAGCGATGAGACCTACTTAGGTGAATCCACGCTGGCTAAGATTCGCCGACAGAAAGAAATTCTGTTGGAAGACCGAGACAAGTAACAAGAGGATAGAAACGTGGCAGATATAACGGCAAGTATGATTAAGGACCTACGCGAAAAAACGGGCGCAGGTCCCCTTGATTGCAAGAAAGCCCTCACCGAAAGCAATGGTGACATTGAAGGGGCAATCGCATTTTTACGTGAAAAGGGATTGGCACGCGCAAGCAAGAAGCTCAGTGCTGGTCGTTCTATGCCCGAAGGGATTGTTGCTGTTTATCATCACTTCGATAAGCGCATGGCAGTAATCGTCGAAGTAGGTTGCGAAACCGACTTCGTAGCCAAGAACGATAAGTTCCAAGAATTCGCGCGTGATCTTGCCCTGCACATTTCCAGCGCAAAGCCCAAGTTTGTCGCCCGTGAAGAGATACCTGCAGACGCTTTGCAAGCGCAAAAGGATGCGGAACTCAAGCGTATGGTTGCCGAAGGCAAGTCCGAAGACGAAGCAAACGGGTCATTGGACGAAGCGATGAACGAGTTCTACAAGCAAGCGGTGTTGATGGAACAAGCCTACATCAAAGATGAAGACAAGACCATTGAACAATTGCTCAAGGAAAAGGTTTCAGAATTGGGTGAAAGCATCAAGGTTGCACGCTTTGCACGGTTTGCCATCGGAGAAAACTTAGGTAGTGAAGGTGATGAGGGTGAGGAATAATTCCCGCCACCTTTTGTTAAGCCATTTACCACTATATGTTATTGAAAAAGGGGACTTGCTGAGTAGCAATCCCCTTTTTTTTGCGCCGGGCTATTTTTCTACAGGCGCAACGGTCTACTTACGATTCAATTGGTAGGACTACCAGAAAGCAGTTGCACAATGACAAACGTTAAACCCGTCTATAAGCGCGTGCTGCTCAAGTTCAGCGGCGAAGCCATGTCTAAAGAGGGTAAACTTGGAATTGATCCAGACAGTGCTGAGGTCATTGCCACACGCATTAAGCAGGTGTATGAGCTTGGGGTTGAGGTTGCCGTGGTGATTGGGGCAGGCAATCTGTGGCGCGGGAGCATGGGGGTGGAGCGTGGCATGGATCAGGCGGTGGCGGATTACATGGGGATGATTGCCACCGTGATGAACGGGATGGCTCTCCAAGATGCCCTGCAGCGCATTGGCGTCGAAACGCGCGTGCAAACCGCCATACAAATGCAATCCATCGCAGAACCCTACATTCGCCTGCGGGCGATCCGCCACATGGAAAAGGGGCGCGTGGTCATTTTGGCGGGGGGGACGGGCAATCCCTTCTTCACCACCGACACCGCTGCTGCCCTCCGTGCAGCTGAGATTCACGCCGATATTGTCATCAAGGCAACCAAGGTGGATGGCGTGTATAGCGCGGACCCGTTCAAGGTTAATGATGCGGTGCGCTTCCCAACCTTGAGCTACCGCGAGGTGATGGAACGTGACTTGCGCGTCATGGATATGACTGCCTTCGCCTTGTGCAAAGAGAACAAGATGCCCATCTTGGTATTGGACTTCTGGGGCGAGACCGACCTCATCAAGGCAATTGCTGGAGATACCTCGGTTGGCACACTGATTCATTAGGAATGTGGCGGTAGTGTGGTGGCTTAATCCCTGCCACACTACCAACCTGCCTAGGCTTCAACGCTTGAGGCGTTCACTTCGTTGGGCGCGTTGCACCTGCACCTCTTCGGGTAGATGGGTGGCGACGAGATAGCCGATGAAGATCAAAATCACGCCAAGCAAGTCCAACGTGAATTTATAATTGGGTTGTCCTAAACGGATGAAGTAGCCCCCCGAAGCTGGTAACACTCCCCCCAGCGCGATCAACGCATTGCCAATCACGCGGTTCTGCATGATCTGTTTGCTGGCGAATAACCGCGCCGACCACAACGCCCCCCCCACTAGCATCAACGTACCGATCCCGTTGGTGATGGGCACAAATGCCCGAACGCTCCCACTGAACGGGGGCATGATTTCATCGGTCAGTACCACAATATCCTGCCCAATTGTCCATGGCAACGACGGGGTGAGCGGGGTGATGAACATCCAAATGAACGTCATCAGGCTCACGAGCGACAACGCCATCATCGAATTTCTGGCGATGCTCCCACGCCGCACGAGCAAGAAGATCGTTCCTTGCCCCAACCACGGCGCAACCATCAACGCCCCCGCCCAATACCACAGGCGATAAGCCAAGCCTGACCACATGAAGGTTAACACCACTTGGGAGAGAGAGGCAATAAAATACAACAGCAACCCGCCCCCCCATGCCAGCAAATGCGGACGACGCTTCGCTAACCAACTGCGCAATACCAACGTAGCAAAAACGCCGGAACAGATCATCATCAAGATCGAAATGTAGAAATGGTAACTCTGTAGCAAGCCATCCATCAGGCAAGAAACCTCTAAAAATGTACAGGAAACCAAAAAAGTCTAGCATGATTGCCACTCTTAGCAATTAATTTTCATTGAACACTGATGCAGCATGAGAGGGAGTGGGTGCACATCGGTGGCGTGTTCACCACCGATAGGAGAAACGCCAAGGGGTCAGCTACCCAAGCCAACCGCTCGCGCGGTGGTATTCGGTGTCCGTGCTGATGGTGTTCACCCATCACACACCGATGATCTTGGGTTAACCTGGCTCGACGCTGATGAGGCGCAGGCTACATGGAAACCAACGCTAGGGTCTTTCACAGCACGAGGCAGACCAACGGACTATAAAAATCGCTTAATGAATGGATAAAATGCTATTCACAGCCACATTATTCGTGTATACTATCCAAAATTTGGGAAATATTTGGGATATATCGGTAGGAGTCACCCAAAATGAAAGTCAGCGTGTTACAGGAAAACTTACAAAAGGCACTCGCAGCGGCTACTCGAGCGGTTGACAGTCGCCCAACCTTGCCCGTCTTGGCAAATGTCCTCATTGCGACAGAAGATAGTCGCTTGCGCATTTCCGCCACCAACCTAGAGATGAGCATCACCACGTGGATTGGTGCAAAGATCAATGAGCCAGGTTCGATCACCCTCCCTGCCAAAACGTTCAGCGAGCTGGTGAATAATCTGTCGCCAGAGCGGGTGGACATGGTGCTTGATGTTGCCACGCAAACGGTGAATGTGCGCTGTGGGGCAACGAACTCCAACATCAAGGGGATTGACGCCAGCGAGTTTCCGTTGGTGCCCAGCGGTGGCGAACCCGACTTCAGCGTGCCCGCGCGCGTGCTGAAGGAGATGGTCAAACACACCGAATTTGCGGCGGCAAAAGATGATAACCGCCCGATCTTGACCGGAATCTACACCTCGATTGAGAATACCCTCCTCACGATGGCGGCAGCAGACGGCTATCGCTTGGCGGTGCGCACCACCCAACTTGAAAGTGGCATCGCCCCAAAGAAAGAATTGGTCATTCCGTCGAAGGCGTTTTCAGAAGTTGCCCGCCTAATCACCGACGAGGACGATCAAGTGCTGGTGACGTTGCCCGGCGAGCGTGACTTGGTGATGTTCCAAACGCGCAATTCAGAAATCTCCACTCAGTTGTTGGAAGGTCGCTTCCCGAACTTCCGCGACATCATTCCACGTGGCTACAGCACCATCACCACCATTGAAACGCAAGACCTATTACGCGCCGCCAAGCGTGCCGAAATCTTCGCGCGGGATGAGGCGAACAGTGCCATCCTGATGATTAACCCACCCGATGCACCCGGCGAAAGTGGCGAGATGCAAATCATCGGCAGAAGTAAAGAGCGCGGCGACTTGGACGGGATTCTTCATCCCACCATTGAAGGGCAATCGATTGAGATCACCTTCAACGTGAGGTATCTGATTGATGTCTTGAATGTGATTCAAGAGGACATGGTACAGATTGAATCAAACGGGGCACAGAATCCGGGCGTCGTTCGCCCACAAGGGCGTGATGACTTTGTGCATGTCATCATGCCCATGAAGCCCCCCACGCGCTAACCAATTTGTTCGCCCCCCTGCTGTGCAGGGGGCTTTCGCCTGCGATAAGGCGTTATACACGGGAGTCGATCAATGAGAGTTGGAGTGAGCAAAGGCAGCGTAGCATGGTTCATTGTGCTCCTGTTAGGGGGGATGGTAGGATGTTCGCCTACCGTTCAGCAAGTGTTGCCCACCGCACGCCCCACCCTCACTCTAACCGCCACCATCCGCCTCAGCGGTGCCGTGGGAGCGGGGATGGCAACGCCCACCACCCCTTCCACCCGCCCCCCAATGACCGCAACAGGGGGACCTTCCCCCACCGCACTTTTGGGGTCTACCAGCAACCCCGATCAATCTTCCACTGCTACCTACCGTGCTAACCCCGATGCGGCGCGAATTGAATTTTTCACGGCGAACGCGCCTGCTGTTTTTCCGGGTGGCGATGTCACCTTGTATTGGTCATCGCGCGGGGCAAGCTCCGCCACGATCTATCGACTGGACGCGCAAGGGGAGCGCAACCAGCTTTGGAACGTGCAAACGGACGGCAATCTGAAGATCAACACCCGCACCACTGATCGAGGGGTGTTGGAGTTTGTGTTGAACGTGGGAGAGGGCGCGAATCGTGCTGAACAACGTTTGGTCATCCCCTTGACCTGCCCGATCAATTGGTTCTTTGCGCCTGCTCCCGCTGAATGTCCCAATAGCGAACCAGTGGAGGTCGAACTCATTGAGCAACCCTTTGAACGAGGGCGCATGATCTACGTGGGGAACAGTAACGAGGTGTTCGCGTTGCACAACGACGGGGCACAACCAGCGTGGGTGGTCTTTCAAAACCGATATAACGCGGATATTGACCCGGAAAAAGATGCAACATTCCCCGAACAGGTTGGCTATTTTCAACCACGAGGCATCCTCGGATGGGTATGGCGTGATCGTGACATCACCCGAAGTCGTTTGGGTTTGGGGACGGAAGAGGAAACCCCCTACAGCGGTTTTGTTCAAACCGACCGCGTAGAGGAATCAGAAGCCCTCTATATCAGTAGCCGAGATGGCACGGTCTTGAAGTTGTTGCCCAATGGAGAGGCATGGCAGATCATCGCCCTTGACGGAGATTAAGCGGTGTGAATCTGCTTTTGGCGGGCAACTAGTTTTTCGGGCGCGTCGGACGGGGCAAGGTGACTGCCGGGCGTGTTGGCATGGTGCCCACTGGTGGTGTGAAAGTCTGACCCGCCGGTGACAATCAACCCGTGTTGTTTGGCAAAGTGAAACGCGGCTTCGCGGATATGTTTGCCATTGTTGGGATGATAAACCTCAATGCCATCTAACCCATGATCCGCCAAGAATGACATGAGCGGTTCAACCTCGCGCACCAAGCCCGGATGCGCCATTACAGCCACCCCCCCTGCTCGGTGAATTAACTCAATTGCTTCCACTGGGGTGATTTTGACGCGCTCGACATAGGCAGGCTTACCGTCACTGATGTAACGCTCAAATGCTTCGGCAGGGTTACTGGCATAGCCTTGTCGATAGAGTGCCGTCGCAATGTGTGGGCGCGTGATGACCGCGTCTTGTGCAACCTCTAACACGTGTTCCCATTGCAGCGCAATTCCTAGCTCGTTCAAACGTTCAACCATGCGTTTTGCGCGATGTTCGCGCCCCGACTGAAAGTGGTCTAGTTTTGCCCGTAAGTCTGGGTTGTGGGGATCAATCAGATAGCCCAACATGTGAACATCCCCATGTCGGTCATCTTCCGCGCTCAACTCAATCCCGGTCAGAACCGTGATGGAGTAGGCTTGTGCTGCCAAGCGCGCAGGTTCATAACCGCTCAGGGTGTCGTGGTCGGTGATGGCAATGGTTTGCAAGCGGTGCTGGTGGCACAACGCCACTAACTCCGACGGAGTGAGCGCCCCATCAGACGCAGTGGTGTGCATGTGTAAATCAACAGTCATGTCCGTATTTCCTCTCAAGTATGCCAACGCCATACTTTACCACCACATGCGCGTGCAGGCAACGCTGGGCATGACGAAACACAAGCCAGCTACTCGCCGTATGACAAGCATGAGACCCCTCACAAAATACCCCGATAGCATGCTTAATTGCGGATTATTCACTTTTTGGAGTCATTTAACTCAGCAATAGTAAGCATTACTGTCTTGCATTGTGTATAATACAAAAGTGGAGACCGTGTAATGAACTGAGAGATGACCGCCTATGTCCGACAACCCTAACCAAAGCGCGGGTTGGCATCCTGCGGAAGACCCCAACGGATGGAAAAAACTCGCTGACACTACGCCCAAAAAGAAGGCTCATGATGGCACCGAACAACCCACGCTACCGGAGCATGTAAAGTTGCGTCCGGCGCAAGTGGGAGGGTGGCATCTACCAGCAATGAGCGATACCACAGCTCGCCCTGCACTCAAAGCTCCGCGCCCGGAGGATGTTCAAATCGAACGACCGAAGGTTGACCCAGAGCAGTCCAAACTTGTCGGCACATCACGAACCCCCGTGCCTATGCGCCCCGAAGACGAGTTGTTCGGCGTGGCGGGGTCTAGCCCTTCAGAGCCGCCCGCGCTTCGCCCAGAAGACACAATCTTGGACGTGGCATATCAACAGGCATTGGCGGCTTTGGACGAAGAAGAGGACGAGGCGTTGAGCGTGACCGAACTGGTGGCGTTGCAAAGCCTCTCAGAAGGTGCGTGGCGGGGAGCAGCGGAAGGCACCCAGGTGGACAACACCCTTGACCCCAGCACCTTGACCGCCGCTGAGCGGATCGCATTAGGCATGAAGCTGGAAGAAGTTAACGAGTTTGACTACGCCAAGCAACTAGCAGAACTTGAAAGCAACATTGATGGAACTGCTGCGGGATATGATTATGGGGCGCAATTGGCACAATTGGGCGACAATAGCGGCTTCACCCCACTCGGCACAAATGTGATGTCCGCCACCCAAGCCGGCAACGCAACTCCGGTGATGCCCGCCATCAACCCTGCGCACGAAGCACTTGCACAAAAGTTCATTCAAGCCGAGCACAACATCCGACAACTCCGCAGTCAGTTTCAAGGCGGAGAGATCACGCGCGAGCAATTTGAGAACAACCTGCGTAGCCACATGGTGCTAGATGACCAACAAGCGTGGTGGATGATGGGTGCCGATAGCGATATTTGGTATCGTTGGGACAACGGCACTCAACAGTGGATTGTGGCGCAACCCCCCAAACCTGTCGCTTTGGGTGCCACTCAAGTTACAGATACGTATGCTGTTGAAAAGAGTTTCGGAACGGGAGGATTTACCCCCGCCAACCAGTTCACCAGTGGGGCGCAAGCCGTCCCCATGAACGATCCACAATTGACGGTTGCGGGTAAACCTGCCATTTACGGCTATGAAAGCCTGCCCGGTAGCGAGGCGACGGTTGCCGCTGCAACTGTCAAGTCGGACGCTTTCCCCTCCGATGAAAGCATCGAAGCCCCCATGGATCCGGGCGCAGAATCCGCTCCTTCGTATAAACAGGATGTAGCCGGAGAGCAAGTTTCCAAAGCAGAAGCGGAGCGACGCCGTTCAACGGTTGGTTGGCTTATCACAGCAGCGGTCATCCTATTCGGCGCGGTTTTTATCCTCGGTGCCGCGGTGATTTTGACGGGGACGTTGTGGTATTCACAAATTGCGGAACGCTGGAGACCCAGCATCATCGCCCTAGCAAATTATGAACCCTCGTTCAACACGGCGGTCATCTTGGATGTGGAGGGCAAAGAAATCGCTCGCCTTCAAAGTAGCACAGGGGGCGACCGCACAGAGATCAAGCTGCAAGACATTTCCCCCTATTTGATTCATGCAGTGGTTTCCACTGAGAACGAACGCTACTTTGCCGATCCAGGTTGGGACTTAAGCGCGATCATCCGTGCCTTCCTACAAAACCTCACCAGTGGGGGCGTGGTGAGCGGGGGGAGTACCATCACCCAACAAATCACCCGTAATCTCATCTTCGCCAACAGCAACATTGTGACGGAATTAAGCCTTTCTCCGGCAGACCGCAAGCTCAACGAGGTGATTGCCGCTGCAGAAATTTCTCAACAATACAGCAAGGAAGAAATCCTTGAATTGTACTTGAATGAGATTTATTTTGGAAATTTGGCGTATGGGGTGCAAGCGGCATCCGTATTCTATTTTGACAAATCGGCAGCTGATTTGAATATTGCCGAAGCCGCCTTCATTGCGGGTTTAATTCAAGCCCCCGCCACCTATGACCCCATCACCAACCGTGAAGCCACGCTCGACCGCATGGAGGACGTGCTGCGATTAATGGGCGAGGTCGGTTGTTTGCCCATTCCCTATCAGTCAAGCGAGGTGTGCATCACCCAACAAATGTTGGACACCCAAATTGCAATTGAATCTGCCCAAGTGGAAACGCGCGAATACCTCCCACGTGAGAGCATCGTGGAGTACCCCCACTTTGTCACCTTCGTACAAGCGCAACTTGAGCGTGACTTCGGGAGCGATGAAATCTACCGTCGTGGCTTCGTGGTACGTACCACCTTGGACCGTCGCCTGCAAGAGACAGCTCAAACCGCCCTCACACAGCGCATTGCCCAATCCGCAGGGACTGGGGTCAATACAGGTACGGTCATGATAACCGATGCCAAAAGCGGGGCAATCCGCGCGATGGTAGGTAGCCCTGATTTCAATGATGAGACCATTGATGGACAGGTGAACCTTGCCCTCACATGGCAACAGCCGGGGTCTGCCATTAAGCCAGTGACGTATGCAGCTGCCTTTGAGCAACGCATGACGGACGGAGGACCGACGTATCTTACCCCTGCCAGCATCTTGTGGGATGTTCCCACCAACTACCCGGACGGCACCGCGATCTTGAACTTCAACCGTACTTATGCCGGTCCGCTTTCGGCGCGGGTGGCGTTACAAAGTAGCTTGAACGTCCCCGCCGTCAAGGTGTATCAATATGTCGGGAATGAATACTTCAAAGAGATTGCCCAACGCATGGGCTTAACCTTTTTGCCAGAGGCGCAATTCAACCTGACAACGGGGGTCGGTTCAACCGAGGTGCGCTTGTATGATATGATGCAGGCGTATGGCACACTGGCCAATAACGGACAATTCACCCCCCTCTTTGCCATCGAGTCCATCACAGACAAAGATGGGCGCACGGTTGAAATCCCCTCGCGCACCGTGCCGGATCAAGCGATTTCACCACAAGTGGCGTTCTTGATGCAGAACATCCTAAGTGACGATTCAGCACGATCAATTGGTTTCGGCGCAAGCCCCACCCTGTTGACACTCCCGCAATATGCCAACGCTATTGCAGCTAAAACCGGCACGAGCAGTGAATCGCGTGATTTATGGGCGATGGGCTTCACCAACAACATCGTGATAGGCTCTTGGATGGGTCGTCCTGATAACCGCGAGACGTTCAACAGCAGCGGCTATCTTACGGTCGCGCCGATGTTCAATAGCCTGATGCAAGCTGCGCTCACGGGCACCCAACCGCTACCCTTCACCAGTCCGCCACAAGGGGTGGTCTTACGCCAAGTGTGCGGCGATACGGGCACGCTTCCCAGCGAAAGCTGTACGAACATACGCAATGAGTATTTTCTGGATAATCAACCCCCCGCCCCTGCGACTGCTGGGTTTGTTGCCGTGGCAGAGATCAACACGTGGGCAAACTTGTTGGCAAATGAGTTCTGTCCCGGCGATCGGCAGATGTATACCTTCGCGAATGTGAGCGACCCCGCCGCGGTTTCTTGGTTGAATAGTTACCAAGATGGGCGCAATGTGGCAGCACGTCTAGGCTTACCCATCCCGCTTCCACAACCGCCCAGTGGCACTTGTAGCCAGAATACGCCTTTGTTGCAAGCAGGCATCACCAACCCCAGTGAGGGTGCTATTTTGACCACACCTAGCCTGTCAGTGAGCGGTTCAATCGGTGCCAGCAACTTCGCCAGCTATGACCTACAGATAGCTTCAGCGACAAATCCTCAAAACTTCCAAATTGTAGACGGACCCTACCGCACCTTACCTGTTAACAATCAGCTAGGGGTATGGAATGCAGAAAACTACGCCAATGGCGAGTATGTCTTGCGCTTGGCGATCAACTCATTGGAGGGCGGATATGCTTATCGCACGGTGAAGGTCACGCTCAACAAGCCCCTTCCCACCCCCACACCCACCCCACCACCGATCCCAACCGTGACTCCCCTCGCACCAATCGTCGGACAACCTACGGCGATCCCGTTCGATGGTCAGTCA
>Ga0172376_10007346_pt1 | contig 11746 bp, 11 predicted proteins | sample Lak35m_FD_121114 | JGI IMG/M metagenome (GOLD analysis project Ga0172376, IMG submission 121114) | Freshwater microbial communities from Kabuno Bay, South-Kivu, Congo - kab_092012_35m | ecosystem: Environmental > Aquatic > Freshwater > Lake | place: Democratic Republic of the Congo: South-Kivu...
CTCAGATCGAAAGTAATCCGGCCGCTCCGATGGCGATCGCGCCTTGGCCCGGGCACGATGGAGCCACACCGGCACAAGAAGCCTGAAGCACGAGCCAGAGGATGAACCTGAAGAATGTGAGGAATTCGAGCGGGTGGACAAGCACCGTCGCCGCATGGTGCGGCTGATGGCGATGTCGGCCGTCTTCGCGCGGGAGCCGAGCTCGTTCGCGAACGCCCTGGCGCGGACGCCGGCCCAGACGGAAGGGCCGTTCTATCCGGACGAGCTGCCGCTGACACGGACAACGACCTGGGCAAAAAATGACCCCCGTCCTTTCCGTTCCATAGACGACGGCAAGGTCGTGGCCGGGTCGCTATCACGTCACCAGGACAGCAGCAAATGCATCACGAACGATTTCGAATCGACCCGCCGAACTCGACCCGCGATTTCAATACCGCAAATAGTAATACAGCGTCTTGAGCGTTTCGGAGAAGTAAACCACCAGGCCCTCGTCGGTCGTGTACCAGTTGCGCTCGTTGATGTGGGCCTCGTAAGCCGCGGCATAACTCAGCCGGATGCCCGAGCCGGCGAAGACCCGTTCGAAAATCCAGCGCGAACGGCGCGTGTGGAAGGCCGTGGTCACCACGATCAGGCTTTTCAGCCCGTTCTTTTCGGCATAATCCCGATAGAGGCGGGCTTCGTCCCGGGTGCTGGTGACGGGGGCCGGGATGCGGACAAGGTCTTCGTCCGGCACGCCGGAGCGGCGGCACATGATCAGGGCCAACTGGCTCTCCATGCTGCCATAGAGGATGTCGTCGGGATAATCGACGATCAGGATCTTCGGCGCATAGCCGCGCAGATACAGCTCCGCCGCTCGCGAGGGCCGCACCTGAAAGCCGCCGAGCAGAATGCAGATCGCGTCGGAAGGCTGCGGATCGTTGACCCGGAAGCCCAGCGCGTAACGCTCAAGCAACGGCGGCGCCCAGAACGGGGCCGACACCAGCCCCGCGAGCGAAACCAGCCCGGCGACGGTCAGAAATTTCCACCGGCGACGACGACGCGACGGCCGGGGTTTTTCATCCCCCGTGGCCGCCGGGACCGGTTCCGTGCGCTGCCGTGCGTTATCGGTCATGTCGTGCGGCACCGGGAAGTGAGACCGGGATAGGGCCGATGCGGTGACGATCCGCCACCGCGACGGTTCGAAGACTTGCCCAGCCGGGTCAGGATTCCATCGCCCGTTTTTCGCGCCAGGCCAGGTCCAGGTCGTGCTCGACCATCATCTTGACCAACCCCTTGAAGTCGACTTCGGGTGTCCAGCCAAGGTCCTTGCGGGCGCGGGACGAATCGCCCAGAAGGACGTCCACCTCGGCCGGCCGGGTGTAACGCGGGTCGAACTTGACGAATTCCTTCCAGTCCAGGTCAAGCATGCCGAAGGTGATTTCCAGGAACTCGCGGACCGAGTGCGTTTCGCCCGTGGCGACGATGTAGTCCCGCGGGGCGTCCTGCTGCAGCATCAGCCACATCGCCTTGACGTAATCGCCCGCGAAGCCCCAGTCGCGGCAGGCGTCGAGGTTGCCCATCACCAGGTCCTTCTGGATCCCGGCCTTGATCCGGCCAGCCGCCAGCGTGATCTTGCGCGTCACGAACGATTCGCCCCGCCGGGGTGACTCGTGATTGAACAGAATACCGGAACATGCGTACATATTGTACGATTCGCGGTAATTGATCGTCTGCCAGTGGGCGTAGAGTTTGGCGCAGGCATAGGGGCTGCGGGGGTGAAACGGCGTTTCGGGCCCCTGGGGCGCCGGCGCGGCGCCGAACATTTCGGAGCTGGAGGCCTGGTAGAACCGCACAGGCTTGCGGCGGCTGAGGATGCGCACGGCCTCGAGCAGGCGCAGCGCCCCCACGCCGACGCAGTCGGCGGTATAAATAGGCTGGTCGAAGCTGACGCGCACGTGGCTCTGGGCACCGAGGTTATAGACCTCGTCGGGCTCGACCTGTTCGGTCACGGCCAGCAGGCTGGAGGCATCGCCCAGGTCGGCGTAGTGCAGATGGAACTTGTCCCGGTAGGCCGGGTTGCGCGTCAGGTGATCGATTCGCTGGCGGTTGATGGTGCTGGCACGGCGCACCAGACCATGCACTTCGTAATCGCCCCGGCCGAGCAGAAATTCCGCGAGGTAAGAGCCGTCCTGACCCGTGATGCCGGTGATCAGTGCCTTGCGCATGAAAACGTGTCCCTGATGTTCTGAAAGACCGCGACGTCAGTACTATGGATCCTAGCAAACGCATGCATGACTAGAGTAGTTCACGAATCCGTTTTTTTGTCGCCGGTGACGGATTTGCCGAAGCCGCGAATCCAGCCGTATATGACGATATCTCCGGCGATCCCCGCTCGCACTTACGTTTCCTAAATAAACTTGTGACGCCCCCCACCGTAAATCGGGACGCCTGATATGGCCTTCGCCCTCGCCCGGCGATGCCACGCAACCGGCTGGCCCGGCTCAGCGTGCACCCAGAATCTCCAGCGTGCGGCGGCACGGCTCACCCGCGAAGTATTTTTCCAGAACCTGGCCGAAGACCGGGTCCGGATCACCCAGGGCCCCGAAAAGCGTCATGCACGAACGCGCCTTGAGATCGTCCGGGCTGCCGAGAATCTCCAGGGCCGTGCGCCCCTCGACGCCCAGCAGCGCCCGGGCGCAGTCCCGCAGCCGCCGGCCCAGCAGCGGATGTTCCAGATAGGCGGCCGCCTCGGCCCGATCGGCGATGGCGTAGAGCCGGGCCGTCTCGCTCGTCCCCAAACCCGCGATCTGGGGGAACACGAACCACATCCAGTGCGTCCGCTTGCGGCCGGCCCGCAACTCGGCCAGGGCATGGTCGTATGTCGAAGCCTGGGCCTCGACGAACCGGTTCAGGTCGTAAGGGCCGGATTCAGCCATGGCGCGGTGTCCCGGTTCCCGAACACAGGGGGCAATGCGATCCTCAATGAGATCCTATCCGCCGATCGGCGCGGAAGGAACCCGATTGCGGAGGCCCAGGCGGCCTTGGGGGTTTGCCCGTGGGATGGAATCGTACGACTCGCAAAGTCGAAGAGTTCTCCGACGCGGAAAGCGAAAACAGGTCGATGACCAGAACAGTCATCGACCCTATCTGAATTATTTTGTCTCCAGCGCCGATTCATTACGCGTCTGCGGAGGAGGCCCCGTTGCTTCGTGTCAGGGATTTCTTCTCCAAGAGCCGGCGTAAGCTTGTCCGGCCAACTACATAATCGTGGAGTGATTCAACGGCGGCGACGCCGCGTCCGGACAATCCTATCGATCCTCCGACCTCCGCCAGAACACCAATTTCAATCATGTCCTTGTTGGTCCGGCTCCAGTCGAGGCCTGCGACTTCTTTAACGATCCCATGCCGATCTGTGTCGCTGAGATCGGGGAGTTGGATAACCAGATCGTTTGCAACGAGGCCAAGGGCTTGCCAGCCGACGGACGTCAAATGCAGCGATTGCCGGTCGCCGAATCGATCCGCCCCCATGGATTCCTCGAACTTCGTAAGGAAGTGATCAAGTTGATTACGAATCGTTGTGAAGGATTCCCGGGTGAGATTTGGAATCTCAACCACTACTTTGTTTGACTTCTGAGCCTTGGGCCCTTCGCAGGCACCACGGACAAAGCGTAGCAAAACCGATTGCACAACAATCGCGGAAGACTTCGAGCCCAAGCTCTGACGACCAGTTTCCATGCCCCCATGTTTCGTTAGAACATCTGACGTTCCAAGCTTGGTGGTGAGCATGAGATACAAGTCGCTTTGGTCGAGTTCCATGGCGTGAGTCGCTGAAAGCGGAACCGCCCGGAAATTGAAATCGAAGAAGAGTTGACCGAGTTCGGGGAGTGTCAACTCCCCGTGCTCGGGCATGGGGGCAAAGATCGTCACAGGCAGTGTGAAGAGGCCGTCGCGGTCTGGTTCAGCCTCAAGAAATGCCAGGCTTCCCGTGATACGACCTAAGCCGTCCAAGAGAACCCTAGTGTTAGTCGGACTAACATCAATCCGAAGCGTGCCGACGTCACGACTGCTTTCTTCAGTCCCTTCCTTGAAATCAGGCGGCCGAGTCATTCCAATACAGATAGCGGGGAAAGCCCCTGGGGCGAAATTATCGAGGATCCGATCCTCGAGATAGCCTTCCACTCCTTCGCGCCGAGACTTATTTGTCTTTCGCTGAATGGTCTCGTATAACTCACGGAGTGAGGGTGGCAAAAACCGCCACTTGTCCGACCGCGGATCGTGGCCCAATAGGGCGACTAGATCGGTGGGCGCGATTTGGGCTTGAAAGGTAAAGAGTGACTTTCCGAAGTGACCACGAATAGCGGGAACGGGCATGTGCAATCGAATAGACATGGAAGTTTTTCTGGCCCTTTGGGCCTGAGTGGGCTACATTGTCTCCTAGTGGCCACCGGTTGATCTTGGCGGATTACGGTTGCTCACCTTCTGGAGAGGCTCGGCATTTTGCCGGGCCTTCTCTATTATGCCACTGTCTACGCTCCCCGCAAGTGGTTACACGGGGAAATTTTTTAGAACACGGTTTTTATCTATTTTTTAACGGGTAATACGATGCTTTTCACGGGCCGCACATAAATTTATGTGCAAAAAAGAGTTACGCCGGACGGAACCGCAAGCTGGAAGCCGCCCGCGAGGCGCGACAGTGAAGCCGAAAACGTGCGGAGCGAGGCAATGAAGGCCAATCATTTGCTGGGAATTCCGGCATCGTGGACGTTGCATGACGCAGGGCGTCAAGCGAGAAAGAAGCGGAACTGAGCGGAAGTCGGGGCCCTGCGGGGGGCAACCAGAGCGCCGCCTCAGAGCCCAGAACCGGAGCCGAGACCAGAACCTGTGGCGAAATCGCCGTCCCCGCCGTTCCGGGACTGGCATGAACGCGACAAACCCTCGCGGCAGGAAGCCGCGAAATCGGTCACAGGACGTTCCGAATCGTCACTAACTCCGGCAGTCCCATATTCCAATTTGCGGTGAACCAAGACAGCATTCCTTAACCTCGACCCCAAGACGGAGCGGATCCGAATTCGATAAGAGATACAGGATCGTAGAGCACATTCGTAGATGGCCGATGCCCTATCGAATGAGAGACCAATCGTATACAATGAAGTTCTCCCATACGCGGAAACAGGAACTGCGACACCGCAGGGAGCCCCGCATGGCTCAACACTGCCACTTGTTCCTAACTTCAAGCGGCGGCAGACTTCCACGAGACTTCGAGAACCGGGCGGGGAAGGGTCTGTTCGGCAATGGACACACTCCTGACAAACGAGCGAAGCGAGAGGATGAGCCGGGTCCGCGGGAAGGATACCAAGCCCGAGATGGTTGTTCGCCGTCTCGTTCATTCGCTCGGATATCGGTACCGGCTTCACGACCGCTCGCTACCAGGGAACCCGGATCTCGTTTTCGGCAAACGCCGCAAAGTCATCTTCGTTCACGGGTGCTACTGGCACCGTCACGAAGGTTGCCCGTTATGCCGGTTGCCCAAGTCGAGGCTGGATTTCTGGCAACCGAAGTTGGAGGGCAACAAGCAGCGTGACGAAGAAAACCAAGCCCGGCTTCGAGAACTCGGATGGGATTTCCGCATCACTTGGGAATGCGAGCTGACGAACAGGGACGAACTGACTCATCGACTCAGGAGTTTCCTTGGGTAGGAATAAGATGCGATCCATAGAACTCTTTGCCGGTGCGGGCGGGATGGCACTAGGTCTGTCGAAGGCCGGGTTCCATCACGAGGCCGTCGTTGAGTGGGACAATAACGCCTGCGGCACCATCCGGAGAAACAACGAGGTTGGCGTAACGAAGTGGCCACTCTTCGAGACGGACGTTCGGAGCTTCGATTACTCTGGATTCGGGGAGGGCATGGACCTTCTCGCCGGTGGGCCCCCGTGTCAGCCGTTCTCAATTGGTGGGAAGCACGCTGGCTACAACGATGAGCGGGACATGTTCCCGGAGGCCGTTCGAGCCGTCCGCGAGTTGAAGCCGCGGGCCGTTCTCTTCGAGAACGTGAAGGGGCTTCTCAGGGCCTCATTCGCCAAATACTTCGAATATGTGATTTTGCAAATCACATATCCCGACATCGTGAGAACTTCCCGCGAGACGTGGGCCGACCACCTCTCTCGACTGGAGAAGTACCACACCAAGGGGAAGCGGGACGGCCTTTACTATCGCGTGGTGTTCCAGCTCCTCAACGCCGCGGACTTCGGCGTCCCCCAACGTCGCGAGCGTGTGCTCATCGTCGGCTTCCGAAGCGATCTCAATCGAGAGTGGTCATTCCCCCAGCCAACCCATTCACATGAAACCCTTCTCTGGGAAAAGTGGGGTTCCGGCGAGTATTGGGAGCGTCATCGGATCCCGAGAAACAAGCGGCCTGAGCCCCCCCCGAAAATCAAGAGTAAGCTCGCCCCCAGGTGGTTTGCCCCGTCAACGCTTCCCTGGGTCACGGTGCGCGACGCCATATCCGACCTGCCCGAGCCATCCGAGAAAGAATCCGGGGTCGTCCACAATCACCGACTCATCCCTGGTGCCCGCGTCTATCCGGGACATACCGGGAGTCCGTTCGACGAACCCGCCAAGACGCTCAAGGCCGGAGACCACGGCGTCCCCGGCGGCGAGAACATGCTCGCTTATGCCGATGGTCGCGTTAGGTATTTCACGGTGCGAGAGAGTGCTCGCATCCAGACATTCCCGGACGATTATCTCTTCCACGGCTCTTGGACCGAGAGCATGCGGCAAATCGGCAATGCCGTGCCCGTGGAATTGGGACGCATCGTCGGCACGGGCATTCTTAACCGCCTGCAAGGTTGACGTGCCGATGAGCCCCACTGAAATCATAACTGCCTTGAAAGCGTTGCTCGCCGCATTGCCGGTAGACCACGCTGTTGTGGACCAATCCCGCCTAAACGCGAACCGCCGAAAGCAGCTGAGGGCACTTATCGCGAAGGCGATAGAGCGATTGGAGACTCTCAACATCGGGCTCGACCCGATTCGGCTCCCGACCGTCATGTTCGACCCAACGAACCCAGACGTCGTTGGTAGGCTGATTGGCGAGACTCTGATCGAGCAGAACCGTGCTCCGCTTGATGGGTTGCCAAAATTCTACGGGTCAGGCGTCTACTCTCTCTACTACAACGGCAAATTCAAAGCCTATGTTCCCGCGAGTGGCTCTGACACTCCGCTCTATGTCGGGAAGGCCGACCCTGCGTTTTCCGACGCACGGTCGCCAGTCGAGCAAGGCGTGAAGCTTTGGGTACGGCTTGGAGAGCACGCGAAGAGCATTCGAAGTGCGACGAATCTAGATATCGCTGATTTCGAGTGTCGCTATCTCGTGGTCAAAAGTGCGTGGCAGGGGACGGCAGAGATGTATCTCATTAACCACTTCAAGCCCGTTTGGAACAACGAGGTCGGTATCTGCTACGGCATCGGCAAGCACGGCGACGCCGCCGAGACGAGAACAAACACTCGCTCCCCTTGGGACACGGTTCATCCAGGGCGACCTTGGGCGACGAAGGAAGGGAATCGGCCAAACCCGCTGACCGCCGAGCAAATCATCGAGTCAATACTCACACACTACAAGGAGAATCCCCCCAGGTCCCGTCGGTCCTAGATAGCTTATCCTTTTCCGCTCCAAGTGAAAGTCAACAAAAGTCCCAAACGATTTCGTCGTCGAATAGACCTGGGCCCAGGTCTATTCGAAGCGGTCGTTCGGAAAGCCGCCACACTTCAGGACAATTCGGGGCGCGAAGCTCCGGGTTTCGATGACGTCATGGTCAAATGCGAATTCCTGGCCGCGAGCCCCAAACGGGAGCGGATCCGAATTCGACCGGGGACACGCATTCTTGCGGCACACCCCGGGGCTGGAGACGACGTCAAGATCCCGATTGGCCTTGTCAGTTTCGGGAAAATCGGGAAGATGGTCGAATCAGCCGAACCGGTGCGGGAGCCCGAAGTCCGGAAGCCCTCCCCCCGTCACACGATCCGCCGGTCGGCGCCGTGCCCCAAGGTGAACTCGGAATGAGCTTCCGAACGATCATTTCCCTGGCGACTTACAACGAGGCCGAGAATATCGCCCCGCTGGTCCATGAGATCCGCCGCGCCCTGCCGTCGGCCGAGATCCTGATCATCGACGACAATTCCCCCGACGGCACCGGCCGCATCGCCGACGACCTCGTCGCCAAGCTGCCCGGCGTGCACGTGCTGCACCGCCCCGGCAAGCTGGGGCTGGGCACCGCCGTGCTCACCGGCATGCGGTTCGCCATCGAAAACGGCTTCGACGCCCTGATCAACATGGACGCCGACTTCTCCCACCCGCCCCGCTTCCTGCCCGAGATCGTCGCCGGCGTGGAAAAACAGGGCTACGACGTCATGATCGGCTCGCGCTACGTCAAGGGCGGCGGCATCGGGGGCGAACAGTTCAACCTCAAGCGCAAGTTCATGTCCACGGGCATCAACACCTACGCCCGGTTCTGGCTGGGGCTGACCACCCGCGACAACAGCGGCTCCTATCGCTGCTACCGCACCGCCATGCTGCGGCAAATCCCGTTCGGCAAGATCCGGTCCCGCGGCTATTCGTTCATGGAAGAAATCCTCTACTGGTGCCGCGAGGCCGGCGCCTCCATCGGCGAAACGCCCATCGTCTTCGAAAACCGCCGCGCCGGCGTTTCCAAGATCAACAAGATGGAAGCCGTCCACGCCCTGCGCATCATCGCCGAACTCGGCGTCGGCAAGATCCTGGGCCTCGACTACGCCCGCGTCGATTGAGACCGGCCAGGGCAGGGCACCGAAACCGACCGAAGGACCGACAACCAATCGCCCCGAAGCGGCCCCGTTTTCGACCCGCTCCGGACCAACCCAGGGAAGGAACCCCGCCATGATCGGTGCCGTGCTCGACCTGAAACAATACCTGGACCGCGTCCGTCTCGAAATCGAACGGCTCGACCTCGCACCCGTTCAGGCCATGGCCGACCTCATCCACCAGGCTTACGAACAGGGCCGGTGGGTCTTCGTCATCGGCAATGGCGGCTCGGGGGCCAACGCCTCGCACCTGTGCGAAGACCTGGCCAAATGCCCCCTGCGCGACTTCGAAAACCAGAAAAGGCTGAAAATCCTCAGCCTGACCGACAACACCCCGGCCATCATGGCCTGGGCCAACGACACCAGCTATGACCGCATCTTCGTCGAACAGCTCAAAAGCTACGCCTCGCCCGGCGACCTGCTCCTGGCCATCTCGGGCTCCGGCAACAGCCCCAACGTGCTGCGGGCCGTCGAATGGGCCAACGCCCATGACCTGCGCACCATCGGCATCACGGGCTTCTCGGGCGGCAAGCTCAAAGAGATCGCCCACCACGACTTCCACGTCGACATTCACGACATGGGCGTCGTCGAAAGCATCCACCAGGTCGTCTTCCACTGGCTCATCGACGACCTCTACCGCCGTATCTCAGGCCGCCCCGACGACGCCCTGATGAAAGCCTGCGGCGTCTGATTCGAATCGCCCCGGAACGGTCGGCGAACCTGACCACTTCATCGAACGGACGAACCCGGCGCTCAGGCGCGACGCGTTCGTCCATGACCGCGCGCGACCCTCAGAAAATTTCGGCGGACGGCGGTAACGGCTGGAGCCGATCGATCACACCTGCTGACCCGGTCATCGATTCGGTCTTCTCTTCGTGCTCTTCGTGAGCTTCGTGGTGAAATCGTCGGCCTCGAAGACGATCGATACCCATATGGAACCAACCACCACGAAGGACACGAAGAGCACGAAGTCCGGTTGAGACGACATTTGCATGACGAAGAAATCGGGGACTGGCTCACGGCTTTGCGGGTGCCTGGTCCCGGTTTCGCACCCGCTCCTCGACGAGCCCCGCCCGTTCATTCGGCGAACATGCTCGTCAGCCGGCCGTTTTCGTGAAAATAAATGTTGAACCCATACGCCGAATAGGCACCCTGCACGAGCTTCACCAGCGCCGTGGCCGCCGCGTGCGCCATGCTCCGGGGCGAATCGCGTATGGCTTTACGTTTACGTTCGTTCGCCACGTAAAGCTGGGCCGGTTTCGAGAAGAAGATCATGTCGATGGCGCTGCCGTCCACCCAGTCGACCGACCTGCCGTAGCCGGCGACCCAGTCCAGGCTCGTCTCGGGCCGTTCCGGGAAAAACCGGGCCATCTCGGTATTGCCGCTCAGGCAGGTGCCCAGGAACAGCCCCTTGATCTGCCCGCCGACATTGGCCGCGATCAGGGCCGACCGCACCTCGGCACGGCCGATGCCGTCGGCGCCGTTGGGATAAATGTGCGACTCGTCGCCATGACTGGCCAGATAGAGCACCTCGGTGCGGCCATCGCACCCGCGCATATGCCCAGCACGGTCCGCAGCGACGACCGGTCGGCGAACATGTCATAGGCAAAAGCCGGGGGGTTGTCGTAATGAATGGCGGCGACGGCCTCGAACAGCCCGCGGACACTGTGATTGCCCGAAGACCACCACCGCGACTCGACGACCGAAAACGGACAGGCGGACATGAAGGCTCCCAGGGTTCGATTCAAATCGGCGAACTGGCCTGAACCTGTTCGATCATACCGATACGGACACGATAATCGAATGTGTACGGATCAATATTGAGGTTGGGAATCCGATATGTCGAGCCGTGGATGTGAGTCCACGGGTGCGATTGACCAGGCAAGATGGGAGGGCGGCGTCCGCACGAGCGGCGTTGCCCCGGCCAGGGATGCCCATGCGCCTGGCGATTCGCTTCGTTCCGCAGCACCCGTGGAGTCACGTCCACGGCTCGACGGGCAACGCAACCGGGCCGCGCTGGGCATGCCGCGCGGCCCGGTTCGTGATTGTCGTTCGTAATGCAACTCGCGCAGCCGATCAGCTCTTGGCAGCCGCCTGCCGCCGCCGTGCGATCACGGCCATCAGGGCCGCCGCAAAAGCGCCCAGAACATACGTCGAAGGCTCGGGCACCACCGTGGGGAAAGCCAGAAAGCCGGGACTTGCGGATGTGCTCCAGCTGAATTGGAAAACCCCGGCGGAATCGTATTTGTGGATCGTGCTGTTGCCTGAACTCGTCACATAGAGATTTCCGACCGAGTCGAAGGCCAGGCCGGTCACAAAACTCAGGCCCGGGTTCGAGGGAACGAAATCGGTCCCGATCCGATTGCCCGAGGTATCGTAACGCGTGATCGTGTTGCTGCCTTGATTCGCCACATAGAGATTACCGGTCGAGTCGAACGCAAGGCCCATGGGGCTGTCCATGCCCTTCATCGGATATATGAATTTATGTATACATTGGCACGATCAGTGAACCCCTGTGATCGGCCATTGATCGACACCCCGGCATGATTCGAAAAATCCATGAAAACCGCCTGATCGATCAAAACCACCCACCCCGCAAAAGCCGCCATGGGCCCAATTGCCGGCCGGTCCGGAGATGCAATCGATTTTCCATAACACGATGATATTTCGATGGTTCGAATCATTTTGCGAAACGGGATCGTGGTTGTGCTCACAGATCCGCCACACACACTTCCGGATCGTTGAGCATGGGTGTCAGAATGCAGAGCGAATTCACCGTAAATCGTTATGATATTAAGCCGTAAGTGCCTTTTGCGAAACGGAATTCCAGGCCGGTTACCCTTCGTGCTCTTCGTGTCCTTCGTGGTGAACCCGGTTTCGATATCCGGACCGGATCGACCACCACGAAGAACACGAAGGACACGAAGAGAAG
>Ga0172376_10007351_pt1 | contig 11738 bp, 10 predicted proteins | sample Lak35m_FD_121114 | JGI IMG/M metagenome (GOLD analysis project Ga0172376, IMG submission 121114) | Freshwater microbial communities from Kabuno Bay, South-Kivu, Congo - kab_092012_35m | ecosystem: Environmental > Aquatic > Freshwater > Lake | place: Democratic Republic of the Congo: South-Kivu...
CGCCCACCACGCCAAGGCGGGGCGGCACGCGGTCGTCATGGAGCCGGGCCACTACGCCGGGCTGCTGCGGCCAGGCGCGCGGCCGCGGACGGCCGCCCCGCAGTGGGATCCGGCCTCTCAGGCCTTGGGGGCCGTCGAGATCCGCGATTTGGCGGTCTACGACACGCTCAGTGGGATCGGGGGGGGCCAATGAGCACGCCGCTCCTCGATCGCCTCCGCAGTCACTGCCAGCGCCGGCGCCTCCATCGGCTCGAGGCCGAGCTTCCGACCCTGCTCGAGCAGGCCGCGAAACGGGACGTCCCGTACTCCGACTTTCTCGACGAGCTCCTCACGCTCGAGACCCGCTCGAAAGCCGAGAAGCACCTCACGATGCGTGTCTCCATGGCGCGCTTTCCGTTTCAGAAGACGCTCGACAGCTTTGATTTCAAATTCCAGCCGTCGATCGATCCGAAGGTGATCCGCGAACTGGCGACCGGGCGCTATCTCGAAACCGGGGACAACGTCCTCCTGCTCGGTCCGCCCGGTGTCGGCAAAACGCATCTGGCCGTCGCCTTGGGACTCAAGGCCTGCGAGCACGGCGTCCGGGTACTCTTTACGACGGCCGCGGGCCTGATCGCCACGCTCGGCAAGGCGCTCGCCGAGGGCCGCCTCGATGAGCGCCTGAAGCTGCTCGCCCAACCACAGCTGCTGATCATTGATGAGATCGGCTACATCCCGATCGACCGGCAGGGCGCCAATCTCTTCTTCCAACTGGTGTCGCGCCGCTATGAGCGCGGCGCGATCATTCTCACCAGCAATCAGAGCCTGGGCGCATGGGGCGAGGTCTTTGGGGACTCGGTGATCGCCTCCGCCATCCTCGACCGACTCCTGCACCACTCGATCACCGTCAATATCCGCGGTGACAGTTATCGCCTCAAAGAAAAGATGAAAGCCGGCCTGCCGAAGTCAAAGGCCGCGGCCCTGACGGCCGCGGAATAACCAGAAGGGGGGACTTTCATGTGACAACTGGGGGGCACTTCACATGATTGTTGACACGGCCAGGCGCGCGGTCGCGCGGCTCAGGTGGTCCGCAGCCAGGTGACGATTGCGCATGTCAGGCCGCTCCTTTCCAGTACGGCTGACCGTGGACGAAAGTCCGCACCACCTGACCATTCGCGATAGCCCGTCTCACCTCCGCGAGCCGAGCACCGACACTGCCGTGGCGGTCATACCAGACCTGGCCATCTACCGCCGCTTCGCACCACACCGTCGTCGGCGGGGCGCCAGCGTCGGGGAGGTGCACGAAGTGCACGTCGACGGCACGCCCGTCGATGGTTTGGGGTGTCTCGTCCCAGCGACGGTACAGGTTGCGATTCAGGGGCGTATCGTGGCTCAGAACGAGCAGCACATCGATGTCCGAGGCCGCGGCGGAGTCCCCTCGGGCCCACGAGCCCATGACGATAGCACCCAGCAGGTGGTCACCGAATTGCGACAGCCCCTGAGTCACCACCTTGGTGCGTGGCCCGGTGTTGTCGGCGGCGAGTGGTGGTGCGGTGAGTTGGCGCACGCAATACTCGTTAAATGACAGGCCGGCGTTCCTGGCGGAGGCCGTGAGGCGGGCGTGCAGGTCTGCGGGGAGACGCAGCAATGCACGGGCGTCTCGGCGACGGGCGGGGCGGTGCAGTAGCGAGGCAGGACGCGGCGCGTGCATGGGACGTCGATATCGTACATCTTGTTAGGGCGATATCATTGAGGTTCCTGTCGTTCGGGCCCTGTCCTCAATCGCTCGGCTCGGGGACGTATCGCGCGTTGCCTCAGCCCCCGTCGGCCGTGCATCTCAACGCCGGCCGAAAATCTGACAGATCCGCCGATTGAAAATCTGACAGATCGACGAGGGGACGAGCCTCAGGCAAGAGGGAAAAATGCTCAGTTCGTGGCGTTGCCACCTGAGGCGACACCCTGCTCGCCGTCGGTCTCGGGGACGGGCGCTGATGTTGGATGTGCTGATTCCGAAGCCGCCCCGTCGCTGAGCGTCAACGCATCCCCGGTGCCCGCGTCAGACCAGGCTCCTCGGAGGGGCCGAGAAGTCGCGGCGTGGCCTGTCAGGCGAGTGTGGTGTTAGCCCTCCCCACCCCCTACCTCCGCAGCGCCTCATACAGCTGGGCCGGGCCGAGCGGGATGTCCTTCGGTCCCCATCCGTCAGGTCAGCCCCGAAGGAGCTCTGCGACGGACCAGATGAAGGACGAACGATTCGGATCAGCATGGCGTGGCTGCGTGGTCAGGAACGAGCCCCCAGGACGCAGAAAACACGGCGGGGGCCTGAACAAGGTGCCTGCGGTCGCGATGTTCAGAGGCCGGCTGGGGCGAAGAAAGCCGAGGAGATCCGTGGATACCCGTTGCGCGCGGTGCGAAGCACACCGCCGGGTCGGTGCTGCAGGAGCTGCAGGCCGACTGCTTTGCCGGCGTGTGGGCGCACCATGCGGGCAACCGGCAGCTGCTCGACGCCGGTGACATCGACGAGGGCCTCAGGGCCGCCGCCGCGATTGGTGACGACACGCTGCAGCGCCGCGCGGGACGGCGCGTGGCGCCCGAGTCGTGGACGCACGGCTCGGCCGAGCAGCGCGCGCAGTGGCTGCGGCGCGGTCTCGTCGAGGGCACCGTCGAGGCCTGCGACACGTTCGGGCAGAGCCGGCGGCGGTAGGGCAGCGACGGTCTCAGGTCGAGGGGGGTGTTGTGGCCGGTGGCGGCGCTGCGCACCGCTCCCTCACGGATCCCGTGTGCCCGTGTATCGCCGTGGCCTAGTTGGTTGGCACGCCGACGAGGACCTTGGGTCCTGTCGGTGCGGGCACACCGCCTGCGGGCTCGATGCTGACGGCCAGCGCATCCGGACGGACGAGCAGGGTGGGTACATCGGCCACGATCTGACCGCGTCCCTGAGCATCAGGTTCGAAGAGGCCGGCACTGATGGCCTGGCCGCCCGCCACAGCCCACAGCTGACAAGTACGACCGATCGGCAATGCCGGCAGGTTGCGTGCGGTGAAGACGATGGCGGCGCGCGAGCGGCTGACGAAGGCGCGTGCCTCGGCCCCGGCTGCGGGGGGCGCACCGTCCAGCGCGACCAGCAGCAGGTCGTCTGCGGTCATGATGTCGAGCTCCCGGCGGTAGGCGGCCAGCGTGGCACGCGCGGTACTGACATTGCGCTCGGCCTCGAGGGCCCGTTCCTGCCAGACGGCCAGTGTGCGTCTGAGGTCATCGAGCTGGTCGCGTGTCTGATAGAGGCCGACGGTCGTGACGGTGGCAACGAGCACGGCCGCGGCGGCCAGCCACGGCGACCACCCGCGGCGGCCGGGCGCGGCGGGCGGCGCCTTCTGCGGCTGTGTCTCGACTGATCGCGTCGACGGTTCTGCGGCCGCGTCCGGGGCCGGCCGGCCGGTGGCTGCCGCGAGGATCCGCTGTCGGAGCTCCGGGCGTGGACGGACCTGAGGCACCGCCTGCGCCACGGCGTTGGCCGCCAGCAGGTATTCGCGCAACTCCTCCTGGGCCTCGGGTGACTGCGCGACGAACGCGAGCACCTCGGCCCGGGTCACCGGGTCGAGGGCGTCAAGCGCCAGGAGCGGCAGCAGTTCGCGCATGTCGTCGCGCGTCATTCCTGCCTCCTGCGTGATGCGGGTGTGGACGTGACGGCATCGCGGCGCCGCTGCAGGCCGGCGCGTATGCGTGCCTTGACCGTGCCGAGGGGGGCGCCGGTCCGATCCGCGATCTCGGACTGGGTCAGGCCCTCGAAGTAAGCCAGTTCCAGCATGGTTCTCTGGTCTGCGGGCGAGTCGGCCATCGCCCCGTGGGCGGCGCGCACCTGCTCGGCCGAGGCGGCCAGCCGCTCGGCATTCGGGGAGGGATCGGGCATATCAGACAGGGCATCAGGGCTGGTGGTGATCCCTCCCCGGGATTTCCGGCGACGGAGGCGGTCGAGGGCCCGGCTGCGTGCGATGACGATGAGCCATGCGCCGACGGCACCCCGCCCGGGATCGAAGCGCGCGGCATCGACCCACACGCGCGCGAAGACCTCCTGCGTGACGTCCTCGGCTTCGGGTGTGTCGCGGAGGATGCTGAGGGCCTGTGAGAAGACGAGGGTCGCGTAGCGGTCGTAGAGGGCCTCCAACCCTGAGGGGTCGCCAGCCTGCATGCGACGAACGGCGTCCTGATCTTCCACCACTCCGGACACCCCAACACACCGTCCGCAATCCATCCGAAGCCCTGGTGCGAAATAGGAGCGATGCAAAGTGTCCCGAGGGTCGGGATGTCGAGTGCATCGGGGCCCCTGCACGCGGCCAGCGGTACACGTCAGAAAGGACACGCGATGAAGCTACGAGTGGCAGTACTCGCAGGACTGGGGGTGCTGGTGGCGGCACTGACCCTTCCCCTCCGGGCGGCCAATCACCGGGAAGCACCGATCACCGCTCTCGATCACAAGGCGGACATCACCGACATTTATGCGTTCATGGGCTACGGTCCGGGCAGCGCCGGGAAAGTGACGCTGATTCTCGGCGTCGATCCGCTGCTCGACACGGCCAACGGTCCCAACTGGTTTCCGCTTGACGACGAGGTTTTGTACGAGCTGAAGATCGACAATAACCACGACGCGGTCGAAGACATCTCGCTGCAGTTCCGCTTCGAGACGGACCAGCGGTTGCCGTCGCTGTTTCAGGTCTACGCCGGCGTGGGCACGGCTGGGGCGGTGGCACCGGCCAACTCGCCGTCTCCCGTGGCGCCTGGCACACTGGTTGTGCCGCCCCGCATCACCAGCTTCAGCTCGGCCGGGCTCGGGCAGCGGCAGCGCTACTCGGCCACGGCGTATCGCGGCACTCAGGAATTCAACCTGAGCCCCGTCGATGGCCGGACGATGTACGGTGTGCCGGCCAATGTCGGTCCCCGGACGATGGACTACGCGGCGCTGTATCAGGAAGGCATTTACGGGTTGCCCTCCGGCATTAAGGTGTTTGCCGGCACGACCGACGATGCGTTCTGGATCGACCTGGGCGGCGCCTTCGACACCTTCAACCTTCGGAGCAGCGTGGCGCCCGGTGTGATGTCGGCGGCGCAGGACGCGGCGGCGCAGAATTTCTTGGCCGACACCCTGTCCGGCTACGGTGTGAACACCATTGCGGTCGAGATTCCCGTGGCCCTGCTGACGAGCACGGATCGCGCCGAGGCGGCCACCTCCCCGGCGGCAACGCTGGGCATCTGGGGCACGACGTCCCGGCCGCGTGTGTCGGTGCGCCGCAACAACAACGGCGTGCCTGATCGGTCGGGGCTCTTCCGCCAGGTGCAGCGCATGGGCAATCCGCTGATCAATGAGCTCATCATCGGCACGGGGTCGAAGGATCGCTTCAGCATGGACCAGCCGTCCAACGACTCGCAGTTTGTGGGCTTCTTTGCCGATCCCGTGCTGCCGCGCGTGCTGAATGCCCTGACCGGGGGCGTGCTGGCGATTCCGCCGCCGCCGCGGTTCGATCTGCGTCCGCTGGTGCAGTATGTGCCGCCCATCGCGGCCGCGGGCACGCCTACGGGGCCCATCGCTGATCTGCTCCGCCTGAACACCGGGGTGCCGGCGACGCCGTTTGCCTCCGCCAGCCGCATGGGCGTGCTCGGGGGAGACAACGCGGGCTTCCCCAACGGGCGCCGCGTGTTTGACGATGTGACCGACATCGCCCTGCGCGTGGTCGCCGGTGGTGTGCTGGCCGCACCGTTCACTGGCTACAACGCCGAGATCAACGGGCGTCTCGGTGACGGCGTCAACGTCAACGATATGCCGTACCAGTCGGGCTTCCCGTACGTGGCCCACTCGCCCAGCGGTCGTGACCGTCGTCACATCGATCCGACCGAGGCCGGATGCACGGCCGGTTCGGGGGCGGCATGCCCGTAACCACGCCTCAGCCTGAAGGGACGCGGGCAGCCGCCGGCGTCCCCGTCCGTCGGTCGCGGCGCTCGGTCGCCATGCTCGCAGGGCTGGCCCTCGCCTGCACAGCCGCAGTGGCCGGCACAGCCGTCGGCTTCCGTCGCGCGTCGTCGGCTCCCGAGCCGTCGATGATCACCATGGGCTCATCGACGGGCTCGCCTGCCGAACGCCGCATTGCGGCCGCCCGGTCATCACTCGCGCTGCAACCCACACGCGTGGAGGGGTGGACCGATCTGGCGCTCGGGCTGGCACGGCGCGCGCGCGAAACCTCAAACACCGCCTTCTATGTCGAAGCCTGGGACGCCACCGAACGCGCCCTCGCGATCGAACCCGGGCACCTCGAGGCCCGCAAGATGCAGGTCTGGATTCTGCTCGGGCAACACGAGTTCGCGCGGGCTGTCGCGGTGGCCGAAGGCATCAACAAACAGATTCCGGACGATGTACTCACCTACGGCTTCCTGTCGGATGGGTATACCGAACTGGGTCGCTACACCGATGCGGAGAAAGCCGCACAGTGGATGCTCGACATCCGGCCCGGGAATGTGCCGGCGCTGACGCGTGCCGCACACCTGCGCGAGCTGTTCGGCGACCACGAAGGTGCGGTCGAGCTGATGGATACGGCCTATCGCCGCACCGCCGATGCGGAAGTCGAGGATCGCGCCTGGAATCTGACCCAGATCGCGCACCTGTCGCTGCTCACCTGCCGCACGAGCGCGGCCGAGCAGCTGCTGACCGAGGCACTGCGGACGTTTCCCGACTATCACTATGCCGTGGCGCTGATGGCCGACGTTCGCACGCAGCAGGGTCGCTACGCTGACGCGGTCGAGTTCCGTGAGAAGCACGTGGCGATGGCGCCGCATCCCGAAAATCGGTTTGAGCTTGGCGTGGCCCTCGAGCGCGTCGGGCGGGCCGATGATGCGCGACGCGAGTTCGCGCTTTTCGAGAAGGCGGCGTTGGCCGAATCCGAGAAGTGGGACTCGGCGAATGTGGAACTGATCCGCTACTACGCAGAGCACGCCAACCGACCGGGTGACGCCGTGGCACTCGCCAAACGGGAATCGGCTCGGCGGCAGGACGTGCGCACACTTGATGCGCTGGCCGTGGCCCTGCAGGCCACCGGCGCATCCGGTGCGGCACGCACGGCCATTGACAAGGTGCTGGCTGTCGGTGTGGTGCAGGCCGATGTCTTCACCCACGCGGCCGTGATTGCTGCCGCGCAGGGCGATACCGCACACGCGAAAGAATGGGCCAATCGTGCGGTAGCGACGTGCGCGGCCTCGCCGGTGGTTGCCCCTGCACGTGCGCTGCTGAAAGCGACTGACTGAAGAGCCTGGGGCCGGGGCGCCTGACCCCGGCCTCGTGTTCGTCGCTGGGCAAGCGACCACCGTCGCTCTTCCGAACTTACGCGGTACCCAGATCGTACGGAATGCAGTGCGTCTGAGCGAGATCCCGACGGCACCGCTGTTCACGCACCGACGCGCCGGGCTTCAGGTCGCACAGCGCCATTCCCCGAATGTTCCGACCCGGAGAGCGCAGCCTCGACGACCGCGGTTCGTCCCGTCGCTTCGGCGTCGAAGCCACGCGTGCGCGTGCTGGCGTTGAGATTTGAGCGCAGGGGCGAGGGCTCGTTACGGGTATCCAACGCCGCCGCCGTCCGGCCCAAGGCGCCCCCTGGCCTGATGCGGGTCTGGAATCGCTGCCTCCCGACAGAACCTGCAGACGGCCCTGACGGGAAACCTGTCGATCGCGTTGACTGGGAAAAAAAAGTGGCTGGGAGGCAGGGATTCGAACCCCGATAAGCAGAGTCAGAGTCTGCTGTCCTACCGTTGAACGACCTCCCAACGGCCGTAGGAATTCCCAAGTATACCGGAGGCCCTCCGGGGCTTCAACCCTGCAGACAGGGCGACAGGCGCGGGAATCACCCCCGCGTGGAGCCGCACACCGGATGCAGCGCCCGACCCGCAGCCGCGTCGCGCGGCCGGATACCATCCTTGCGGACCGCTGCACACATCGCCGCCACCGTCACTCTCACCTTCCGCAAGGAACCGTGCGGCACTTGCGGTCAGAGGGCACTCGTTCCGGCCTGATCGCCGTTCCCACCAGAGATGCGCTCAGAGCCCGTGAGCTCCACCCTGAGCCTTCCTCGTCTATCGCAGCCAGGCAATCAGCGGCGTCAGCGTCAGCGGACTCAGCAGCGTCGACACCAGCACAGCGCTCGTGACGAGCGCTGGCGACACGTCAAACTCGACCGCCAGAATCGTGGTCGTCACCGCCACCGGCATCGACGACAGCAGCACCGCCGCCTGGCGCGAGGGTCCGTCGATGCCGAAGGCCAGGCACCACCCGTAGGCGACCAGCGGGCTGATAACCAGCGAGACGGCCACCGCCCCGGCCACCAGCGGCAACCGGGTCGGCCAGCCCGCTGCATACAACTGCATGCCCAGCACCAGAATCATCGTCGGCAGCGCCGCATCGCTGAGCAGCGACACCGGGTGCATGATTGGCTCGGGCACCGTGACGCCCAGCGACCGCAGCACGAGTGCCACTGCCACTGCCTGCACCGTCGGCAGCCGCCAGAGGCGCTGCCATGCCTCGGTGTTTCCGCCCCGCGCCCCCGCCGCAATCAGGGTGCCCAGCGCGTAGGTCAGCACCGAGTTGGCCACGAAGAACACCGTCGCCCGGGCGAGGGCCGCGTCGCCGAAGGCCAGATGCACCACCGGCAGGCCATAGTTGCCGGTGTTCGAGAAGGTCACAATGAGAAGCAACGCACGCGTGTCGATACGCGACAGCCGCAGCCCCGCCCCGATCGCGGTGCCAATCACCACCATTGACACCATCGCCAGGCTCGCCACCGCCGCCAGCCCGGGCGCGTCAGCCCCGAGCGACGGTGTGGTCATCAGCATTTCAAAGACCAGCGCCGGAATGAGGATGTAGAAGACCACATGCGTCAGCGCCTGCACCTGCGTGCCCACGCCGCGCGCCAGCGCGAGGCCCGCGCCGGCAATGAGAAACACCGGCACGATGTCGTGCAGGAAGATGTCGAGCAGCATGGCCGCGCGTTACTCGTGTGCCGCGGCGGTTGAGGCCACCAGCGTCGGCAGCTGCTGCGCCAGACGCTGCAGGCGCGTCACCACCGCGTCGCGGCCGACCAGGACCAGCATGTCGAACAGGCCCGGGCTCACCATGCGACCTGTCACCGCGAGCCGCGCCGCATGAATCAGCACCGCCGCCTTGATGCCCCGCGCCTCGGCCAGCGTCCGCAGGTCGCGTTCGAGGGCCTCTACCTTCCACGCGCCGGCGGCCACGCACTCGGCGAGCGCGGTGATGTGCGCCGCACTGTCGGAGGCCGACAGATGCTTGCGCACACCCTCGGTGTCGTACCCGGTCGGTGCCACACAGAACGGCATCAACTGAGTCGCGAATTCGGTCAGCCGTCGCGCACGGGGACGCAGCAGCGTCAGTGCCTCGACGAGCCATGCCCGGTCGGTCGAGTCAAATGCCTTACGCCACAGGCCTGCCTCGATGAGGAACGGACGCAGGTGTGCCACCAGCGCGTCGTCGCTGAGCTTCAGCAGGTACTGATGGTTGAACCAGTCGAGCTTGTCGGTGTTGAAGACGGCGTTGCCGCCCGAGATGCCGTCGAGTGTGAATCGCTGCACCAGCTCGTCACGACTCAGCAGTTCATCGTCGGTGCCCGTGCCCCACCCGAGGAGGGCGAGAAAGTTGAAGAGCGCGTCAGGCAGATAGCCCTGCCGCTCGTACTCGAGCACCGAGGTGGCGCCGTGCCGCTTGCTGAGGCGCTTTTTGTCAGCGCCCATGATGAGCGGCACATGTGCAAATCGTGGCGGCGTTGCGCCGAAGGCCTCGAACAGCAGCACATGCTTGGGCGTGTTCGAGATGTGATCGTCACCGCGCACCACATGCGTGATGCCCATGTCGATGTCATCGACGACGACCGAGAGGTGATAGGTGGGGTGGCCGTCTGATCGCAGGATGACAAACGACTCGAGGTGCGCGTTGTCAAAGCTGATGGGGCCATGCACCTCGTCGTGGAACGTGGTGGTGCCGTCGGGCACGCGGAACCGGATGGCGCCATCGTCCTCGTAGGCGCACCCGCGCGAGACGAGGTCACTGACCGCTGCGCGGTAGCGTTCGAGTCGCTGCGACTGGAAGTACGGGGCATGCGGACCACCGACCTCGGGGCCTTCGTCCCAATCGATGCCGAGCCACCGCAGCCCGTCGAGAATGCCGCTGACCATGTCGTCCGACGACCGCTGCGTGTCGGTGTCTTCGATGCGCAGCACGAATGTGCCGCCATGGCGCCTCGCGTAGAGCCAGTTGAAGAGGGCCGTGCGGGCACCGCCCACGTGCAGATAGCCGGTGGGTGAGGGGGCGAAGCGAAGGCGGGGAGTCATCGGGCGCAGTACCGCCTTTCAGAATAATGCAGAGCCCGGCCTCGCGCGGCACCCGTCCGTGGCAGTAAGATGCGCGCCATGAACAGACGCCGATTTCTCACCAGGGCCGGCAGTGCGGGGTCGCTTGCGCTGGCCGCCACTGCCGCCGGATGCGCTGCCGCGCCCTCGACACCTGCGGCCGCCGCTGCCCCTGTGCGCACGCTGCCGCGGGGTCTGGCGACGAACCTGACACTGCTGACGTTCCGCGTCGACGGGGTCGACCGGCTCGGGGCGAAGACTGAGAAGGGCATTCTCGATGTGGCTGCCGCGGCGGCTGCCCTGACGATGTATGCCCCGGCGACCCTGGACGACATGCTGCAGCAGGAAGACGGTCCCAGCGTGAAGGCCGTGGTCGAGGCGGCGCTCAAGGACGCGGCCGCAGCCCCGGCCTTCCGCGAAGAGGCCGGCCTGACCTATGGTCCTCTGCTGAGCCGGCCCGACAAGATCGTGTGTGTCGGCCTCAACTACCGCGAGCATGCGAAAGAGATCGGGTCGCCGATTCCCACGCACCCGGTGCTGTTCAACAAGTTCAACGCCTCGCTCAACGCGCACCAGGGGACGGTGACGCTTCCCGTGGATCTGGCGACCAATTTCGACTACGAGGCTGAACTGGTCATCGTCATCGGCAGGACGGCGCGCCGCGTGAGCCAGGCCGACGCGCTCTCATATGTGGCCGGCTATGCCACGGGCAACGACTTCACGGCGCGTGACCTGCAGAACGGCCGCGGCGGCCAGTGGATGGTGGGGAAGGCCATCGACGGCTTTGCGCCGCTGGGGCCCTACATGGTGTCGGCCGAGCAGGTCGACCCGGACACGCTCACGGTCGAGTGTCGCGTGAACGGTGAAACGCGCCAGTCATCGAACACGGCCGACTTCATCTTCAACACGCGGCAGATGATCAGCTATATCTCCGATTACTTCACGCTGAAGCCCGGCGACATCATCTTCACCGGCACGCCGCAGGGGGTCATCCAGGGCAAGCCCAGGGATCAGCAGGTGTGGCTGAAGCCCGGTGACAGCGTGGCCTGCAGCGTGGGAGCGCTGGGCGAGCTGTCGTTCCGGCTGGTGTAACTAGCGCATCACACCGAGGAAGAAGAGTACCAGCTCGAGCAGCAGGATGAGGACCACGGTGAGCTCGAGGAGCTCGCCGCGGTCCATGCTGGTCTGGTCGACGGCAAAGCGGTAGATGCGATCGAGCGTGTCGAGCTGATCGCGCACGGCATGCTTCCAGGCTTCGAGCCCGAGGCGCGCCGAGGCCAGACCGAGCAGTCGTGCGGCATACACGTCGCCGACCAGCTTCAGCGCATTCTCTGTGCGGTCGACCAGTTCATTCACATCGATGAAGAGCG
>Ga0172376_10007353_pt1 | contig 11737 bp, 8 predicted proteins | sample Lak35m_FD_121114 | JGI IMG/M metagenome (GOLD analysis project Ga0172376, IMG submission 121114) | Freshwater microbial communities from Kabuno Bay, South-Kivu, Congo - kab_092012_35m | ecosystem: Environmental > Aquatic > Freshwater > Lake | place: Democratic Republic of the Congo: South-Kivu...
CGGAAATCGAAGCGCTGACTGCGGTCGGCAGCACGTCGGTAAAGCCGGGTTCGATCATCAGGCTCAATCTGAAGGTGTCCGACCCCGAACGTGATCCGCTGAAAGTGAACTGGTCTCTGGTGTCCGACGAAGAGCAGTACGGGACCGGCGGGGATGCGGAACAGGCTGCGGCAGCGATTGCCTCTGCGATCCTGCGTTCCGATGCGAACAGTGCCGAAGTCAAACTTCCGGATGACGGCGGTCTCTATCGAATCTTCGCGACGGTGCGCGACGACCACGGCGGAGCGGCCATTGCCAACGTGCCGGTCCGGGTGGATGCCCCGCAGCGGATCGCCACCGGCCGGCCAGCCGGATTGCCGCTGGTCGTTTACGGTGAAGCGACCGACAGTCCCACGTACATCCCGTCCGGTTACATGGGTGACGTCAAGGCGATCAAGCTCGACCTCGCGCATCCAGGCAATCCTCAGTCTGGAAAAACAAACCTGCGCTGCGAGTTCTCCGCTGGAAGCGGCTGGGGCGGAGTCGCCTGGCATCATCCCGCTCAGGACTGGGGTGACCAGCGCGGCGGCTTCGATCTGACGGGTGCGAAGCGACTGGTGTTCTACGCGCGGGGAGAAACAGGGGGTGAAGAAGTTTCCTTCGGCTTCGGCGGCATCGGCACCGACAAAAAGTACTTCGATACCGCCCGACGCTCGCTCGACAAAGTGAAGCTGACCCGCGAGTGGCGGCGTTTTGAGATCCCGTTGACCGACCTGAAGTCCCAGGAAAACCTGACGCGCATCAAGACGGGTTTCGTCTGGACCGTCGCCGGCGCGGGACATCCCATCGTGTTCTTCCTGGATGACATCCACTGGGAATAGCGTCGTCGCCCGCAGCGGCCCGCCCGGCATCACGGGAGAGCGGGTGGTCGGGCGGTCGACCAGTGAAGGTCAGACGGTGCCGGCCGGAGTTCCACTGGAACTGCTGTCCTGCCTGGGATGCAGTGGCGGGCCGGACCTGCAACAACTCGCGGACCAGAAGGTCTTCTGAGCGAGGGTCCGCATGTCTGACGAATTCATTCCCGTGCTGTCACCGCTGGAAGCGCGGTTTGAGAAGCTGCGGTCGCGGGCCGGGCTGATCCTGGCGCCGCTGGCGTTCCTGCTGGTCTGGTTCGGCGACTTTGAAACTCTGCGCGGCAATGAACCGGCTCATCGTCTCGCGGCCGTGATGTCCTGCGTGGTCACGCTGTGGCTGACCGAATCGTTGCCGATGCCGCTGACGGCGCTGCTGGGCGCGACGATGTGCGTGGTGTTCCGAGTGGCGGATGCGAAGGAAGTCTTCGCGCCGTTCGCCGACCAGTTGATGTTCCTGTTCATCGGCTCGTTCATGATGGCGCGGGCGATCTTCCTGCACGGGCTGGATAAGCGGATGGCTTATTCCGTGCTGTCGCTGAAGGCGGTCGGTTCCAGTCCGACCCGGATTCTGTTCGCGTTCGGAGCGGTGACGGCGGTCACTTCGGCATGGATTTCGAACACCGCGACCACGGCCATGATGTTCGCCATCGGACTGTCCATCCTGCAGTTTCTGTTGAGGGAAAGCGCAGCGGGCAACGCGCCGAAAATTGACATGCGCTATGCCACCGGGCTGATGCTGATGACATCGTTCTCGGCGTCCATCGGCGGTCTGGCGACACCCATCGGCACGCCGCCCAATGCAATCGGGCTGGGCATGATCCGGCAGCAACTGGGCGTGGATGTTCCTTTCTTCAAATGGTGCCTGGTGGGGATGCCCGTCGTGCTGGGCATCTTTCTGTTTCTGTTCGTGTATCTCAACTGGTTGTGCCCGGCGGGAGCGAAAGAACTGACGGGCAGTCGCGAGCTGATCGCACGGCGGAAGAGCGAGCTGGGATCGTGGACCGCCGGTCAGATTTCAACCGCAGTGGCATTTCTGGTGACCGTGACGCTGTGGGTGCTGCCGGGAGTGGGAGAGCTGGTGCTGGGCAGTCAGCATGCGAACGTGAAACTGCTCAAGAGCATGTTTCCGGAATCCGCGCCCGCGCTGCTGGGAGCGGTGCTGCTGTTTCTGCTGCCGGGCGATCGCGATGGACGAGCGCTGAACTGGAAGGAAGCGACGCAGATCGACTGGGGCGTGGTCCTGCTGTACGGCGGCGGGTTTGCGTTCGGAGTGCTGGCGCAGAAGACCGGCCTGTCGGATGCGATCGGTCGCAGCCTGATCACTCTGCTGCCGCAGGGAAGCAGTTCCTTCGGACTGCTGGTGGCGGCGACGTTTGTGGCCACTCTGGTCTCGGAAGCGACATCCAACACGGCTTCGGCCAACATCGTGGTGCCCGTCGTGATCGCGATGGCGCAGCAGGCCGGTATCGATCCGCTCATGCCGGCCATCGGCGCGACGCTGGGTTCCAGCCTCGGCTTCATGCTGCCGGTTTCCACTCCCTGCAACGCGATCGTGTACGGCTCCGGCTACATTCCGCTGACCCGGATGATTCGTTACGGAGCGTTGCTGGATGTGGCGGGCACGATCGTCATCGTCACGATGGTTTCGCTGATCGTGCCGCTGATCCGCTGAGGGCGTCAGACGGATGACAGGAAAGCTACTTCCCGCAGCGATGAACGAGACGTTGACAAGCTCGAAGCGCCAGCGAGTGCGTGCGGAGTTTTGAACACACTTGCTGGCGCGGCGTGCTTGTATGCAATGTCTCGTTGATGTCTGAGCGAGGCATAATCGCGCATTTCCGGGAGGGTCGCGCCCGGGATGAACTCGGATGAACGCTGATTGCAGCAACCGATCCGTGTTCATCAGCGTGCGTCCGCGGCGTCCTTGAAGTCCTCTGCGTGCGTTCTGTCGCGATGCTGTTCGAAGCGGGATGACGTTTCCGGTCGATCACAGCGGCAACCGATCGCCGGTTTCATCGTCCGCAGGTGGCGCGGGATTCTGCCGCGGAAGCCGCGTGGTGTCACATCCCGCATCGCGGCCATCGGTGGCTCCCCGGATGGCCGGGTTGGTGGTGTCGCGCGAAGTTTTCAGCGCGAAGTTCGAGGGCGACAGGTCCTGGTACTCCCAGGACTGATCGGTGGGATCAATGGAAGTCCAGTTGACCGGCGTGCTGACCGGGCTGACTTCCGCGGCCGGTCCCCAGTGATTCCTCCAGGCTTCGAAGTCGTAGCCGGTTCCCGATCCGGTCGCCCAGAAGGTTTTCGTCTGGCAGTAAAAATTGCGTTCGCCGCTCCACAGCAGCAGGCGCCTGGCATCTTCGGCCGAGATCGCGGCATCGGACAGAATCAATGGCGGTTCACCGTTGCCGGTGATCAGGCAGTTGCGGACTTCGCAGCGGGTCAGCGGATCGTCGATGGAAAGCGGCCCTTCAAACCTCAGCAGGGATCCTTCGAGATACGCGGTCACGTGCTCGAGTTTGACGCTGTTCTGATTGCGTTCTCCCGCGACGGGCGACATCGCCGATCTCACCAGCACGAGGTCTCCGGCCAGGCCCGCGGCGCAGTTCTGCATCTGCAACTGGAACTGGCCCTTCCACGCCAGACTGGCCAGCGATGCTTCGCCCCGGAACAGGCAGTCCACCAGTTGCACTTCCAGTTCTTCTTTCTGCAGAGCACTGGGCATGGTCGGCATGTCCGCCGGCATCCGGACCGCGTCTGCATTCACTTCAAGCACGGCCGCCGCGGCTCGACGCGGATTGATGACCGTCACTGAAACGCCATCCATGCGCAACTGTCCGGGCCGGGACATCGCGAATAACGAGTAGCGTTCGGAGGAAGCCCGTTCCGGGATTCGCATCACAAAATGGACATTGACCAGCCGGACCGGACCCGCCTGAATGCTGACCATCCGAGCGGACGAACTGGCGGCATCCAGGTCCGAAGGAATGAGTTCAATGACTGGAGTGTGCCCGGTCGCGGCGCGGATCGTGATGTTCTTGCGCGCCAGCCGGAAGGACTTCTCGGTGCGGATACCGGTGAAGGCCAGTTCGATGACGCTGCCGTCAGCCGCATCGGAACAGGCGGCTTCCAGCGTGCGATAGCGCCGGTCGGATGGACCAGTCTCGGAGTGAATCACGATTGGAAACTGCCGTTCGTCGAACTGCTCAGGAACCGTTGAATCGGCGGTTCGCGCCGGGCGTTCCGCGTTCCCTGCCGAGGTTGCGGATGCGACCTGGGTTCCCGGACGATCCTCACTGCGTCCGGGACTGGAAACGCCGGTCTCTGACGGCTTGTCCGTCATGGCCACAGAAGAATTGCCCGGAGTGGCTCCATTTCCCGGCGTCACCACTCCGGGTGTCCTGCCGTCGGCTTCAGGCGGGCTGGTTGACGGGCGCGAAGAACCCTCGGATGTTCCCGGGCTTGTCGATGCTGCCGTGATTTCGGAAGGCGTGATGACGGTTTCCGCAGACGGTTCAGTCCCGGAGTCGGGCGACGATGGAGTCTCAGCGACGACTGGATCCGGACTCCGGATCGGCTCATTGATTCCGGTTCCGCCCGTCAGGCGACGACTCAGGTCGGGGAACTGCTGGAGCGCTCCAGCCACCAGCAGCAGCAGTCCGACGGTGGCCACCCAGCCCATGTGACTGGTCCACAGTCGCGGCTGCAAAGAGCGCGACGCCACCCAGACCAGTCCTTCCGGGTTCACTCCGCGAAGTCCCTGAGACGCGGCCACCTGGCTGAGGTCGCGGATCAACTGGTCTGCCGTCTGATAGCGCTTGTTGCGGTCGCTGTTCATCATCCGGCGGACGATGCCGGACAGAGCCTCGGGAACCTGCGGATTGAACTCCGCGGGGTCCGGCGATTCGCTGGCCTGGTGATCGAGCAGCTTCTGCAGCACGGTGCCTTCCGGATACGGAGGCTGGCCGGTCAGCATGTGGTACATGGTGCATCCCAGCGAGTAGATATCGCTGCGGACATCGACAGATCGCGGATCTTTGGCCTGTTCGGGCGAGATGTAATCGAACGTGCCCAGCGTCGTACCCGGCAGAGTCAGCTCGCCGACAGATTCGGTGCTGTCGTTCCGAGCCAGCCCCAGGTCCACCAGTTTGGCCCGGCCGTTGGGCGTGATGATGATGTTGGACGGCTTGATATCCCGGTGAACGACGCCCATCGCCGACGTGTGCTTCAGAGCGAACGCGATCTGCAGCGCGTAATTCACGGTATCGACGGGACTCAACCGGCCTTTGCGGCGGATCAGTTCGCGGATGGTGGATCCGGTGATGAATTCAAAAGCGATGTAGTGCAGGCCCTTGTCTTCGCCGATGAAGTAGACGCGGGCGACGTTGTCGTGATCGAGCCGCGCGGCCGCTCGGGCTTCATTCTGAAACCGCTTCACCGATCCGCCGTCATGCGACTGCGACGGAGCCAGCAGTTTCAGAGCGACATGTCGCTGCAGCCGCGTATCCACCGCGCGGAACACGGCGCCCATGCCGCCCATGCCGATCCGCTCTTCAATCCGGAAATGTCCCAGTTCAATGCCGGATGGATTGAAGCTGCCGAGGCTGGATCCGACTTCGTGAACGGGAGGGAACAATCGCTGCAGAACGATGGCGGACGGACTGTCACCGACGGGCGTCATCAGGACGGGGCGCGGACCGGTCGTGTTGATGACGGTTTCCGAGCTGATCAGATTCGGGCTGTTCACACTGCTGCCGGACGCCGGACGCGCTCCCGCCGGGGGCAGGATCACATCCGGTCGAATCAGCGGGCTGGCGGTGCTGCCTTCGGTACCGGGAGTCATGACTGTTCCACAAAGCGGGTCAGAGCGGCCTGACGAACGCTGCCGGACGATCTGGCGGAATTCTTCCCATCGAGGTTCTGAAAGAAGTGATCTGTCACAAACTGCCGCTCAGACCGGAAACGCAGACCGGCAGTTCACTCAGGGTTTGAATTGAGTCGCTCCGGAGAACATACCGCCGAAGCAGGATCAGGGAGTCAGAAGTGAGACGTGAATTCAGAAGACAGGTTCAGCGCCGTCCGGTCAGAGCGGCCATCTGGCGATCGATCGACTGCAGAAACTGAGATGTTTTCAGAAACAGCTCTGCGGTGAAATGCTGACTCTCCAGCAGCGACGCCGTCTGGTTTCGCACGGTGATGTCGGCCACTGCCTGGCCGGATGCGGCAAACGGTGAGTCCGGGCGGACGAGGTCGTGCAGTTCACGAGTGCGCGGAAGCAGGTTGTTTTCAAGATGATCGACCAGTTCGCGGGTCAATCTTTCCGCTTCCTTGCAGATGTCGCGCAGAGGTTGTTTCTCGATTGAATCGCCCATGATCATCCTCGCGGCGTTACCGGATTCGGTCCGGACATCCCTCCCTGGTCATCGCCAGCCGCCCTGGATGCTTCCGCTCTGGACCATCAACTCCAGAGCATCCGTCATCGATCGGAGGCCGTTCGTGTGCATGATGCGCCGTTTCCGCGTATGGTCAAGTACAGCTTTCCCATAAAAAGGGTTCCGCAGGACGCAGGACCGGCTGTACCGTGAGGCCCGGAACACGCCATTTCCTCTGCGAGTCGTCCTGCCGTGCGAATCCTGCTGCTTGCCGATATCCACTCGAACTGGCCCGCCCTGGAAGCCATTCAGGAGCCGTTTGATGTCTGCCTGTGCCTGGGCGATCTGGTCGATTACGGCACAGATCCGGTGCCGTGCGTGGAATGGATCCGGCAGAAGGCCAGTGCCGCGGTGCGAGGCAACCACGATCATGCGGTCGCTCAGCGGATTCCTTCGCGCCGTTCGACGGGTCTGGGCCGGATTGCCAGTGCCGCCCGGCCGGTCCACTGGCAGGTGCTCACACCATCGCAGCTCAGCTTCCTGGGGCGCCTGCCGGTGACGCGCCGAATGGAACTCGACGACCGCAGCTTCTATCTGGTTCATGCGACGCCGCGCGATCCACTGGACGAATACCTCAAGAATGACGCAGCGGGATGGCAGGCTCGACTGGACGGGATTGAAGCGGATTTCGTCTGCGTCGGTCACACGCACCAGCCGTTCTGCCTGGAACTGGAGCGCACGCTGGTTATCAATCCCGGCAGCGTCGGCCAGCCGCGCGATGGCGATCCCCGCGCCGCGTACTGCCTGATCGACAACGGCAAGGTTCACCTGCGCCGGGTGGAATACGACATCGAACGGACTCTGAATCAGATGCGGCAATGCGGAATTCCGGACGATGCCTTCGAAGTGGCGGCGCATTTTCTGAGAACCGGAGGCCGCATGCTCCCGCGCGAAAGCCAGCTGATGAACGGCACATCCGCCGCCGCCGACGACGAAGATTGATCGAGGCCACTGGCCGGATCCGCGATGCCGATCAGTAAGAGTGTCCGGGCTTCTGGTAACTCTTCCGGCGTCTGTCGTCAGCCACTCCGGAGTCCGGCAGACCGCCCGGAATCCGACAGACAGCGGAATCCGACAGACAGCGGAATCCGACAGACCGCCGTCGCTTCGATTCAGTGCTGGTCAGCTTCAGGACCGGTTATCCCTCACGCGGTCAGGATTGAGACTGTCAATTGTTTGACCCGCAGCCGGAGGCGCAGGCGCCAGGCAGACGGGCGTCAGGCGGGCAACTCGCACGCCTGCGGCTTCCGGTCAAACAATTCAATCACGATCGTGTGACGTATAGTCGTTGCCGTGACGCTGTCGCAGATCGGAGAACTTCAGGCGTCTGGAGTGATTCTCTGATTCACGGCGACTCGCCGAGGAGGCCGGATCGACTGCTTGATCGCTGACCTCATCGCTGCGTTCAATGCGGACCCGCCGGATCGAGCGGAATGTGCCGGATTCCTCAAAACAGTCCGCCGGAAAACTGCTCAGGACCGCTCTCACAATTCCCCGGTTCCAGGCATCAGAAGGAGCGATCTGCGATTCATCCTGAAAGCTCAGCCGGATGCCGGCGATGACGAATTCCCAGGCCGGTTCATCGGTGGCCCGCAGAATTTCGCGGACCTGACTCTGACCGAACTCCAGAGAGCGGTGGCTCTCAAACGCGAATTCATCGAGCTGGTAATTCAACACCAGGTGGCCGATGAGCAGATCAGACCAGCGTTCGCACTTTCTCCGCAGACGGTCGATGCGGGCCAGTTCCGTGACCGGAACTTTCAATCCGCTGAGGATCAACTGCGAAGCGCGATGCCGGGCTTCGACCTGTCCTTTGAAGGTATGCCGCACGATGGGAGCCGCCCGCTCCTGCCCGCGATGCAGATCTGCCGCCGACAGGACGGTGGCCCAGACTCGGGCCAGCAGATCGCTGACGAATATCTCGCTCAGCAGAGGAACCGCGGAGTTCCACAACTCAAGATGTTCGGCTTCATCGCCCGTCAGCGCCGCCTGACCTTCCAGTTCATCGAGCGCGTGCAGCCAGTCAATCAGACGGCCGCGGCTGCACTTCCAGTAATTGTGCAGACAGGCATCAGAGATCCCGGCCCGACTCTCGATAAGCAGCATGGAGCGGGCGGACGCAAACGCGGCCGTCTCAGCGATCTGTCGGAGAGTGAGTGGCATGGGGTTTCCGTGGTTTGTTTCCGGAGGATGAACCTGGTTGTTCAAACAACCGGCCCGAAAGGCTGCATCCCATGCTGATGTTCGGACGCAAAGTCGATGCCGCGATCCCGTCAACGTCGTGAGACTCCGCGAAGTCACAGCAGGCACGCGGGCTGCGATGGACGGCAGCTTCCGCAATCGTCAGAAGTCGGTGAACCTGCCATCTCGACAGTGAGGTGTTCCCGCAACGTGATGTCGAGTGGCATCACCAGACTGATACCTGCGCCTGCGGTGCGCGATGCCGCATGACGACACCGGTCGGGAAGAAGTCTGTGAAGGCGTCTCTTATTATTCACGCGGTCAAGAATGAGCCTTTCGATTGTTTGACCCGCAGCCAGAGGCGCAGGCGTCGAGCGGGCAACTCGCACGCCTGCGGCTTGCGGTCAAACAACTCAAGCACGACCGTGTGACTATAATTCAGGCTGGCGCGTCCCGGCTGATTGGGGTGGGCATCATGGCGAACACCACGACAACGAATTTGCGTCGGGCGTTGTCCGTTGTGGTGGCTCTGTTGATTTGCAAGGTGACTGTCGCGGTGATGCTGGGGTACTCGAATTACTTCCCACCGAACTTTCAGTCCGACTTCTTGCAGGGGCGCGAAGGCTATTTCTTCGACGCGTACCAGTGGGCGTTCTATCCGCACATCGCGTCTGGCCCTGCGGCGCTTTTCTTGGGAAGGCTGCTGATCAGCGAACGCTTTCGACTTCGATTTCCAAAGTGGCATCGACGCCTGGGGCGGGTTCACGTCTTGAATGTGCTGATTGTCGTGTCGCCGAGCGGCTTGTGGATGGCCTATGACACCTCGACCGGAACGATCGCCGCGATCAGCTTTGCGATCCTGGCGGTCGCGACGGCAATGTGCTCGGCGTTCGGTTGGCGAGCGGCGGTGAGGCGGCAATTTGTGATTCACCGACGCTGGATGGAACGCAGCTTTGTGTTGCTCTGCTCAGCTGTGGTGCTCAGGATTTTCGGTGGCCTGGGAACCGTGCTGGCGGTTCACTCCCCTTGGTTTGACCCGCTCGCGTCCTGGGCGAGCTGGCTTGTGCCGCTCATCCTGCTGGAACTGAGCCGCTTGAAGATGTGGAATACTGTACGCAATTGATGCCATCAAAAATCGGCCGGAGGTTCGTTTCCGTCAATCGAGATCAGAGCGTGACGAATTTCTGCCGACAGGCCAGCATTCAGAAATCGAACAGTGCCGTCCGCCGAAACGGCATGCACCCCACTGGTGTGGACCAGCTCGCTCGTCGGCCTGATGGCCAAGAACAACGATATATCTGCATCAATTGGAGCCATCCAGGGAACCGCATGTTCGGAGTCCACTTCGGTGACCAACAGAGTGCTCGATGCACCATCTTTGATGTCAGACAGCCGCGACGATTCTCCGAGGCGAAGGCAACTGTTAGACGTCACGAGCGCGAGGTAGATCGTGTGAGTCGCTGGCCCCTGCTCTGACGGACAACGGTAGACATCCAGGATGGTCTTGAATGCATCCGCATTTGCTGGATCGTTCCACGGCTTCGTCAGGTCGATCTTGTCGTACAACGCCTTCTGCTCAAGGTACGGCAGGATCAACGTTCGCCAGCTATGCAGCGGCTTGCCATCCGCATCGACCGTGCAGGCCGGCGGAAACGCTCGATACTTGTCATGGTAGTTGTGCAAGGCAATCGCGATTTGCTTGAGATTGTTCTTGCACTGCGAACGTCTCGCAGCCTCTCTCGAACGGCTGGCGGACGGCAGGAACAGCGCAGCAAGAACGGCGACAACCAGGAACGCAACAACGAATTCGACGAGCGTCAGTCCCTTCTGGTGCTTCGAATTTTTGATCGCATCGGCCGAACGAGGATTGGCGAGCATGGTTCAACCTCCCGCATTACGCGGCTGATCGGACTGAATTGTGTTGAGGTGATCGTACCAACGCGGCATGGTCTCTCCATCCCAATCCTCAGCAAGCGAACGAAATCAAATATATAAACTGAAAGATATATGCGATTGCGTGTGCACTTATGGCGTTGCGGTTGAGAAATCGCATCATTTATACTTCAGGCGGTTTGAATTGAGGCTTTTGGTTTGATTGAGCGGCAAGGCGTCAGTCGCCGGTTATTCGTTGAGGAATACACCGACGGCTGACGCCTTGCCGCTCACGAAATCCTCAAGTCAGGCCGTGCAGGGTACGACGCGACCGGCAGGATAGACCTCTTGCGGCTCACAGTGAGATGTTCGTGACCACTGCTGCCTTCGTTTGACCCGCAGCCGAAGGCGCAGGTGTTTTGAGGCGCATTGCCCGCTTGATGCCTGCGCCTCTGGCTGCGGGTCAAACAATCGAAAGTCTCACTCCTGACCGTGTGAGGGATATACTGCGGTTCGACGCGACATCCCGTTCTGGAGAGACCTCGATGAATTTCGCTGATCCGTTGCTGCTGGAAGCCATGACCACGTTCAAGGAAAAGTTCGCGCGGATTGCGGATCTCGGTCTGCGCGAGCCGGCTGCGATGAGTCTCGCGACGGCCGGAGCGGACGGGCGGCCCTCGGTCAGAACCGTGCTGCTGCGCGGGATCGACGAACGTGGCTTTGTGTTCTTCACCAACTCACAGGGCCGCAAGGGCCGGCAGATCGCCGAGAATCCCGGCGTGGGCCTCTGTCTCTACTGGGACCAGTTGCAGGAGCAGATTCACGTCGAGGGCCTCGTCGAAAAGATCACAGAGTCTGAATCCGATGCCTATTGGGCGCGGCGGGCGCGGCTCAGTCGTATCGGTGCCTGGGCTTCCGAGCAGTCACGTCCCCTGGACCGGCGCGAAACTCTTCTGGAACGTGTTGCCCATTACGAAAGACTGTTTGAAGGCCAGGACGTTCCCCGTCCAGAGCACTGGTTCGGCCATCGCGTCGTGCCGCACCGCATCGAATTCTGGAACGGTCGCGACGGGCGGCTGCACGAGCGGCTGGTTTATCAACTCGAAGGCGAATGCTGGATCAAGGGCATGCTCTTCCCCTGACAATTCCGCAGAACCGGTTGAATCTGCTCCCCAGTCGCATTCACCGCGGCTCTTCTTCCCGCCCGCACCTGCAATCGCGAACCAGGCTGGAAGTGATCTGACAGCACACCAGAGGCGACGAAGACCCGGCCATGCTCACCTCGATCCTCAACTGGTTCACGTATCACGCCGAAACCTACGGCGATTACGTCCATTCGTGGTGGGGCGGAGTCGGGTTCCG
>Ga0172376_10007357_pt1 | contig 11734 bp, 6 predicted proteins | sample Lak35m_FD_121114 | JGI IMG/M metagenome (GOLD analysis project Ga0172376, IMG submission 121114) | Freshwater microbial communities from Kabuno Bay, South-Kivu, Congo - kab_092012_35m | ecosystem: Environmental > Aquatic > Freshwater > Lake | place: Democratic Republic of the Congo: South-Kivu...
TCCAATTTAGAACCGTGGCTGCATTCAGCAGCCACCCGTGTTCCCATTATCGCCCGGCCAGCAAACAGCCTGCCCAAACAAAGCAAAACTGTTGATGGCCAAAAGCGATAAATCCCGGGGGGGGCTGGGGGCTGGCCCCCAGCATTCTTCAAAATAGCTCACCAAAAATTCGTCCGCCGTTCCTCAACATCTCTCCACAGGCCAAACTCTGAGTCCCGTCTGACCAGTACATCTTCTTGCCTACGTAGATTTCATCAATCGCAAGGACCTCCAGATCTCGCAGACGCGGCTTGCCGAATCGCCTCGTCAGCCACGACTTGTCGATGCTGCGAATCATTCCTTCGCTCACGCCCATCCATCGGGCCACATCACGAATCGTCATCATCTTTCGAAGGTCCACACCATCCGCGCGAAACTCTTCGTGTAGCTGCAACCCGGTTCGATCCCGGACAAAGCGCCATTCAATACTCGCTGACATCTTCGGCATTCCAGTCGAGGAGGCCTGATGAAGAGCACCGTGCGATCCATCCCAATCCGAGGAGCGTGGGCCATCCGATCAACAAAACCACGCCGAATCACTTCCCGATTTCCACACTGCGGACACTGATAGCTCGAAGCCGGAACCCGCATTCGCAAATGGAAAACACCCGTTTTTCGCCAACAGGCCTCGTGCTCGTAGCCAGAAACACCCAAAGCCTGATACAATTCTTCTGTGGCCATCTCGATTCTTCTGATGAAACAGAGTTAGATACTGCTCATCAGACCGAGTTGACCACTCCTTGTAAACCCTTCTTGCATTTCAACTTGCAGGTGCGCACTTCATTTTGCGTCGATCCCTTTTTTTCGAGGAATTGAGCAGCATTTGCAGCTTCATGCTGCGGCAAAGAAAACATAACCAACGCGCCACCGCGATGACACATTTTTTCAAACACCATTTCCATCGATGAACATTCTCGGAATCAATCAGCTGCTTGAAGGTATCATCCTGCGTTCAGGATTGAATCGCCGCTCGGGTTCTCCGCTCTATTCTTATCGTTTGACCAACGACGATCTGACAAAGCTCGGCGCAGAACTGAGACTTGAGCTGCAATTGCATCCCAAAATGGAGCGACAGGATTTTTGCGCGGCATTTTGTCTGTTTGCCGCAGAGTGGTTTAGGAGAAACCATGAAGACGGACCGTGGAAATGGGAGCCTATTTTTCAGACGGGATTGGGCTTGAGTGGGAACGCATTTCGTTTGGCCCACACTCCTCAAAACCGCCAACGAATGGTGCAGTTGGGGCTGCAATGGTGGAATCTGCCTCTGATCGAGACAGAGAACGCAACGGAGTATCTCGTTTCTCTGGCGTGTCAGGGTGGCTTGCCGCTCAAGACGCTGAAGAAAGACAACGGGAACCTCAAGAGATTCTTCGAGGATAGTTTGGCCCACCACGAGCGGTTTCCAACAGAACCGCTCAATAAAGTGGTTGCCCGCTATGCAGATGCGCTGCCCGTCACTTTGAACAACGATGTTGTCGTGCAACTTGGAGTTTTGATCATCGGTGCAGTGGCGAAGCTCCGGAGAGATTCTCGCACTGCAAGTGCATCGGCAGAGACCCGGATGAAGTTCCTGGATGCTCATTTCCCGCGTTGGCGGGGTGACTTGCCTTTTCGTCTGGATGAAGATGATCGAGAACAGACTCAACTGCTTATGGGGCTTCTGGATAAGAAGCCCGTTCAACCGTCCACGGAAGAGTTCCCGTCTGTCGAGACTCTGCTAACCCTTGGCTACTCAACGGGCTCAATCACCCGGACATTGGTTGCTCGAAGGTCGATTTCTGAAGATGGCCTCGCAGCATTCCTCGAATTGCCCGACAAGCTCAAATTGAAGCCTCGCATGTCGTTCCTTCTGGCTTGCTGTGGCGTAAAGACCCCGGTAGCAAAGGTCTCGAAGCCCGCAACCAAGCCGGAGTTCATGGTTGCAAGCACTGGAACGCCAGTTTCCGGAGCATCGGCAGTTCGAGAGGTCCGCCTCGTCGCCGCCTTTGGAGCGGAGACACTCTCAACAGTCACGATTGCCGGGGGACAGGAACTCGGTGAAGCCCCTTGGGTATTCGTTCCCAACGGTGATCAGAAATCGTATCGATTGCTGGGGCTCGGAAGTGTCAGGACGCGCCATGACAGCGTCGTTGTGGCCATCCCGGAGAATTCCTCGTGGAGAGAAGACGAAGACGTTCGATCCCTCGGGAAGACTGTCAACGGCCGTCGTCTGGTACAGGTGAGCGGAAGCCTCGAGATCATTCAGGACGATGCCGTCTTTCGTATACGTACGAAGCAGACGGAAGATGCCGTTGCGCTGTTCTGGCTAAATGGTCGACAGGCGACCTGCGGAATGGGGGGAACGGTTGCCTGGGCGGGAATGCCACGAGTACTTGAAGTTGGCCTGGACGGAAGTGTTGTGGAAGTGCCGGGACGATCCATCGGATGGAAGTATGTGGGACGCGCAGCAGACTGGCAGACCGGATTTTTGAACTGTCGTGGAAGAGTGAAGCTGCGAATTGTTCGGGATAGTGCAACCGTCTATCAGCAAACGATCGATGTCGTTCCTAGCGAATTCTCCACGAAGGTCACTCCACAGGATACGAGATCTGGGCGGATTACTCTTCGTGGGCTGGGAGAAGGCGTAAAGATTTTCCCGGCGGCGAATGACCTGCTGTGCTCGGAGGTTGTTACTTCCGGAGGTGAGACATCAATTCACTGCACTCTGAATAGCGACAAACGGCCGGAGTTTGTCAGCGTGAAGGCGGAGTTCGAGGAAAAAGGCTCAGTTGAATTGCGGTTTCCATGTCCCGCGACATGGATCGGATTGGTCGATGCTGCGGGACAGGTTTTTTTCGAAGGACGCCCCGTCTCCTTATCGCTTCTCAAGCAACTTGTCCTGAGAGTTATCAGTCCTCGGACTTACGCGCCAAAGCTTTGTAGTAACTTAAACGGCAGACATGTGCTACTTTCGAGTCTCCGCTGTTCGGAGAAGGACGTTCCTGGAGCTTTTGAGCTTCCTCTGTCGGCAGTCGCAACACGTGTTTCGGGAATGATGTCGTCCACTCACGACATGGACGACAAGGTCTGGCTCGCCGTGACACAGGGCGTTTCCCAGGAGCCGATCTTTCGTTTTCAGATCTCTCGCTATCCGGGGGAGATGCAGAAGATTGAGGCTCAGGCTGCTGATGGTTCCGGGTTGACATTTACGGATTTATGTTTACCTGAAGGAATGCCGGAACTGTTGAGCCTTCCGGAAGAGCAGATTCGAATTGATCTGTCGCGGATTGCGTGGCCGGACAAACCAGTGTTGAACGAAGCCTGCAGGAAAATCGGTCCGTTTCGATGGCGCGTTTTTCATGATCGTCTTTTGCCCGGGCCGTACCTAATAACAGCGTGGCTGGATGACTTTACGAGTCTGCGACCGATCCGCATCACGATCAAGAGTGAAGACACTTCGGTGACTGCCGAAGGTGAGCCAGGCAGCGTCGAGGAGTTCGAGCGAACGTGCGATATTTGGGATCGGGCAGAGCGTCGGGACGCCTGGCGCCGGCTGATTGGTGTTCTGTCACACAGCTTTGACGCGCCCGCGTGGCAGCGAATCGATGCCATGTTGAAGTCATGTGAGTATCGTCCGATGACGACGTTTGAGTCGATTATCGCCCTTGCAGAGAACCCTCTGGCGATGGCGAGGACCGGAATCCAATTTGCCGGCAAGCCATGGGTCTGGGACCGAATGGAGGAGTTGCCGTTTCTTTGGTGTTTGATTCCGATTCAATCCTGGGTCAAGGCGGCATTAGGCATTCGTGAATTTCAGCGAAATCTGCTTTCAGAGGCGGAAGTCGAGAAAGCAAGAATTGATGACATGTTGCTGAATCAACTGCGCACATTTCTTGAAGGGGCTGTGGGTCGACCAAGCGTTCTGTCAGCAGCGGCGGCATGTTTACCATTTGCCGATCCGACGATTCCGCAGGATCAGAACTTTCGGTTGCTGCTGCCACGTTCTGTGAAAGAGCTCTTGCAGGATCGCGAGCAGGAGAAGGCTCGACTGATTGCTTCATATGCTGGCAATGACGACCAAGCTTCGTGGCCACTCTACGCAGTCTCTCTGCCCAACGAAGCCTATCCGGACGCGAAAGACCTTTTGATCGGTGAGTGCCACGATTACCAGGAGGCCGTGCTGAACGGCCCAGTCATTGCGGCAACACATTCTGTCTTTGGTGTGCCTGCCAATGGAAGACAGCTGGCACAGTTCCAGGAGCTTCGTGGGGTCGATCCACTTTGGTTTGACCGATGCTTCGAGATCACTTCGTTCATCCTGGCCGGACGCAGGTTTGCAAATGACCCTCAATGGATAAAGGGATAGTGAACATGACATCTGCGTGGAAGCCTTACTTCGAGACTCTACTGACTCAACTTTGTGAACGGCCTGCCAGAGCGACACTCAGTCAGGTGATGCCATCACACCCTGCACTTAGGGCGTTTTTACGGGAGCAGCTGGAACAGCTTCCCGGCCACGAGGCCAGTTTCCTTAGTCAACCCGTTTTCGAGTCGTTGTTTGAGTACGAAACGCACTCCACATCACTAGAAGACACAGGATTATTGCATCCAACGCTCCTGCGAACCCTTGATGCTCCACCGACGCAACATGACGCCCGACGATTCCCGAAGACCCGAAAGCCCTATGTGCACCAAATCAAGGCATGGAATGCTCTGAAGGAAACTCCTGCTCGTTCCGTGATCGTCAGTACCGGCACCGCCAGCGGTAAAACTGAGTGCTTCCTCATTCCAATTCTTGATGACCTCGTACGAGAGTATGAGGCCAACAAGAACCGGTCTCTGGTGGGGATTCGCGCACTGTTCCTTTACCCTTTGAACGCACTCATCAATTCACAGCAGGAGCGTCTGTCCGCGTGGACGGCTGGTTTGGACGGTGGTGTTCGATTCTGTCTGTACAACGGTGCGACTCCAGATCAGGTTCCTGAACATGTTCAAAAGGGGGCACCGGAGCAGGTCTTAAGTCGAAAGACGCTGCGGTATTCGCCACCGCCGATATTGGTGACGAATTCAACGATGCTGGAGTACATGCTGGTCCGAAAAGCCGATGGGCCGATCGTACAGCAGTCTCAGGGAAAGTTGCGTTGGATTGTCCTGGACGAAGCGCACACTTATCTCGGTTCAAACGCCGCAGAAATCTCGTTGCTGTTGCGACGCGTCATGCATGCGTTCAATGCTGATCCCGCTCAGATTCGCTTCGTCGCGACATCAGCAACGATCGGAAGCGGTAAAGAGAGCGAGCAGGGATTAGCCAATTTTTTGGCTGACCTTGCTGGAATCGATGTGAGCCAGGTGACCGTGATTGGGGGACGAAGAATTACGCCGACCCTTGAATCCGCGGGAACTGATCTGCCGTTGCCGCAGCCTGAAGAGCTGGCAGTTAGCGGGGATTACCGAAGTCGGCGAACCAGACTTGAAAGGGTTCCTCAGATACGAACTCTTCGGGAGAAGCTGGGTACTGGGCCCCTGGCGTTCAGTGAAATACTACAGATTCTGGACAGCCGCCTGGATTTACTGTCGTGTGCTCAGATTCTTGATGCGTGCTCCGAAGATCCACGGCCAGAAAAAGAGTACTCACAGCCGCTGCTTCCGCTTCGAGGAAACTTCTTTCTGAGGACACTTCCGGGACTTTGGGCCTGTTGCAACCGCAATTGTGCCGGTCGATCCGGGAAGCTCAACGATGACGCATGGCCCTTTGGTGCTGTGTCGTTTGATCATCGCAAAAAGTGCCCTCATTGTGAGTCACTTGTCTTTGAAGTGATTACGTGCACGGACTGCGGCGAGGTGTATCTCGGTGCACACGAAAATGTGATGGGGACGCTTTTCTCACATTCCTGGGAACAACTATCGGATGCAGACGAACTAAAGTTTGACCTGGAAGACGAAACGCCGGTGGAGACAGACGACGAAACCGAACAGATTGACCTCGATGGTGATCGGCCAACGCAACGACTGATCTGCACGCGGGCTTCGACGGAGTTGTTTGAAGATCACTGTGATCACTCGGTGCCGTACGACCTGCAGACCGGAGAATTGCTATCCGAAGGACAGCCTCTGACGCTGGCAACCCTTGATGACGATCGCATGCGATGTATCTGCTGCGGAAGTTCTGATTCCGCATCCTGGCGTCAGTTCCGCCCTGTGCGTTTGGGGGCACCGTTTTTTCTTGGCGTTGCCGTACCCACCATGCTGGCACAGACACCAGCAATGGCGGGGACGAAGGATCGACTGCCCATGGACGGACGGCAGATGATCACGTTCACTGATTCTCGCCAGGGGACAGCACGTTTTGCTGTTCGCAGCCAACTGGAGGCGGAACGCAACTTCGTACGCAGTTTTATCTATCACAAGCTGAGTTCTCTGGCATCGTCAAATCTCGTCACACCGGAGAAAATCTCTCAACAGCAGCAAACAGTAGATGCTTTGATAAAAGCAGTTTCATTGAGTCCGGCGTTGGAGACGCTCCTCGAACAGCACACGCGGGAACTTGATGATTTGAAACGCAGAGCGGAGATGCCAAGTTCGTCGTTGAACTGGAACGCGATGATTGATGAATTGGCCACGCAACCTGCGATGCAGCTGTGGTTGCCAGATGCGACAAAGCTCAGATATCGCCGGGCGATTGATATACCAAGACAACTCTCCGAGATGTTCCTGCTGCGAGAGTTCTTCCGACGGCCACGCCGACAGAACTCGCTGGAAACTATGGGCCTCGCGACAATTGCGTACCCAACACTGGCGAATTGCAGTGCCCCTCCAGACTGGATGCGTGCCGGTAAATCTCAATTAGAGTGGGTGACGTTTCTAAAGATCTGTGTGGACTTTGGATTCCGAGGAAACGCCTGTGTTTCCGTACGGCAAGAGTACCTTCGATGGATCGGGATTCGTATTCGGCCTCGATACATGGTTTCTTCTGACGTGGATATGGTACCACGTGGTGTGACCCGCTGGCCATCGATACGACGTCGCGGGAAGTCGCAGAGGTTGATTGAAATGCTTCAACTGGCCCTGCAACTGAACTCCAATGATTCGGACGATCTCAATGTCGTGGAGTCACTGTTGGTGGAAGCTTGGGACCAGATCGTCAGATCAGGCATCCTTTCGGTTGATAGCAACGGCTATCAGTTGGATCTGGCAAAGGTCGACGTCCAGTTGATTACGCAGGCCTACCGCTGTCCGGTGACACAGCGGGTCGTGGATGCTGTTCTCTGCGGTGTTTCTCCCTTTCATCATGATCGAACGTACTATTCGCTGGGACCCGCACAGTCAGTCCAAATGCCTCGACTCAAATACCCGTTCCAACGAAATTTCAGCGGACGGAGTGCTTCCAAAGACGAGATTTCTGAGTGGCTCAATACCGATGAACTGGTTTGCAAAGCCAGAGAGATTGGTGTCTGGACTGAGTTCAGTGATCGAATTGCAGAAGAGACGCAGTTCTTTGAAGCCGCAGAACATTCTGGTCAAATGGACAAGTCGCGACTGATTGCGCTGGAGAAGAGATTCCGAGAGGGAAAGACAAATGTCCTGAGCTGCTCAACTACGATGGAAATGGGCATCGATATTGGAGGACTCACCTCGATCGCAATGAATAATGCCCCTCCCGGACCGGCAAACTGGCTGCAGAGAGCTGGCCGTGCCGGACGACGTGATATAGCAAGAGCGTCGACACTGACTTTGTGCCAAAGTCAGCCCCATGGGCTTGCGGTCTTCAAGAATCCGAAATGGCCGTTCACGACACCGATCCATGTTCCGCGGGTTTCTCTCAACAGCGTCAGGATCGTGCAACGTCACATCAACGCATTGCTTCTGTCAACATTCCTTGACGGACAGACGGATAATGCCATTAAGTTGGTGACCAAGTGGTTCTTCCTTGCGGAAACAGATACTGGATCAAAGTGCGATCAATTCCTTACATGGCTATTAACAGCGGCTGAGGGCCAAGAGAGCGTTAGAAGCGGGGTCACTCGTCTGACGGCTCGTTCGTCGCTTGCGAACACTTCATTTCGTCGATTGTTTGCTGAAACCTACCGCTTGATGAAGGATGCGTCCGTCTGCTGGAATGCTCAACGAGAAGCCATTCAGCAGGAGTTGGCGGTCATGGGAGTTGTGCCAGCCCAGGAGACTAGAATGGCTCCCGAGCAAAAGGCCGTCACACACCAGTTGAACCGCCATGATGGGGAGTATCTCCTTCGCGAGCTGGCGGCATCCGGGTTCCTGCCGTCTCATGGATTCCCGATTTATGTTCTTCCATTCGTGAATACCAGTGTCGAAAAGCTTGAGGCCGAGCGAGAGGAGAAAGAGAAAGGCAGGGACGATGATCGGTTCGTGCTAAGGAGCTATCCTTCACGGGAGCTGGCAATGGCTCTTCGTGAATATGCTCCCGGAAACAGTGTCGTCATCGATGGGTTGTCCTACACATCGGAAGGGCTGACGCTGCACTGGCAACTTCCGCCATCCGATGCAGGATTCCAGGAGTCTCAGGCCATTCGGCGAGTTTGGAGGTGCAAAGCCTGCGGAGCGTTTGGGACCAGTGACTCGCGAATCACAACATGTTGCTCCACGACGTGTGGGTCCGAAGATATTGAATCGTGGGAGTATATCCAGCCATCTGGATTTGCCGTCGACATCCGAACTGGAGGTCCCAATTCTCTGGAAACTGAACGATCATATGTGCCGCCGACGACTCCGTTGCTGTCGTGCTCCGAGGTCCAGTGGATTCCCATGCAAAATCCTGCCCTCGGGCAGTTTCGCTTTGACTCCAACGGCAGCATCTTCTTCCACAGTAAAGGCGCTCATGGGCACGGGTTTGCGATTTGCCTGCGCTGCGGACGTGCTTCTTCTGAACTGGGCTCAGCTTCCGAGTTTCCCGTAGCTCCGTTCGCCGAAAAGGGGCCGCATGCAAGGTTGCGAAGCGGGCGTCAGGAAGATAATACCCACATTTGTCCTGGCAGCGATGGTCAATTCAGCATTAAGAGAAATCTATGGCTCGCAGGTGAAATGGGAACAGATGTTCTGCAACTCCGATTGCAGCACCCTTCTCGACCAAGGGGTGTGTTACAAAAGAATACTGCAATCTCTTTGGCTGTCGCGTTTCGACTTACGCTGAGCCAGCGTTTGGGGGTTGAACGGAGAGAGATTGGCTGGGCTGTTCAGGATTCGATCGATGCTGGTACACCTGTGCGTGATATCTTCCTGTATGACGCGGCGGCCGGTGGGGCTGGCTATGTGTCCAATTCAGCTAGTTTGCTCCAAGATGTCATCCGTGACGCCCATCATCTCTTGAAGAACTGCACATGTGACTCTGTTTGTCATAAATGTTTGCTTGATTTTGATACTCAGCAATATGCGGACGACCTCAGCCGTACTGATGCGGTTGAGTGGCTGGATGAAGACTTTCTTCTTGCGATGGAAGTGCCGGAGAAGTTTCAGTGTTTCGGAAAGAATACGAGTTATGAACCGCTTTCGGCCGTGCAGTCGATTCTGACCGAGTTGCAGCAACCTGGCGTAAAAGAACTCAGGATCTTCGTGCACGGTGATCCGGGATTATGGGATCTCAATGACTGGCCTTTGTACCGTCACATTGCAAAAGTCGCCGTCGATCAAGCCGGTGTGAAAGTGTCCGTGAATGTTCCTGTTTCTGTTCGCCGGAAAATCCCGTGGACCACGCTGCATGCGCTCGCGTCGCGCTGTGAGGCGACCGAGATGTTTCTGATGGAAGTTGCAGACAGTTCCGTACGCTGTGGCGACGGCTATCTCTGCGCCGAAGTTGTGTCAGATACTGCCTTTGTTCAGTTTGCCATTTTCGATCAAGAAGCTCTTCAGCCGGCCTCGGCTTGGGGCCTTGGCACGAAGAATTCAATTCTGGTCCGCGGCCGACAGACGAGTGAAGCCCCCCGGCTGACAGGCAGCAGAATAACTTTGGCCCTGGCTGACGCAGAACGCCCAAATCTCTGCAGTGTTTTCATGGCTGAAAGGCAACTGGATGGGCCAGTTGCAGATATTGGTGCCAAGTTCTGGTCGAATTTGTTCCAAGTTGCTCCTTGGCTGGACGAATGGGCCCGCTCGGGCCCACCAGAATCCATTCAATACTCCGATCGATATCTTGTGTCCCCACTGTCAGCACGAATCCTGTATGAGATTTGTCATGCTCTTCAGCAGGGGGCCCCCGCAGGTTCATTGAAGCCGAGAATTTCCCTGACTGCGATGAAATCTTATGAAAAAGATCTAGGTGTAAGCCTTCACCAGAATTGGAACAACGATCGAGTTCAAGAAAGCGTCATCAAACGGCTCATGACTCCGTTGGCACGAACGAATCCGACAATCAGGCTGCTGCGAAGGGACGATGTTCCGCATGCTCGTATGATGAAGATCGATTGGAATAGCGGAAAGTCCGCCGAGATCATACTGGATCAGGGAGTTGGATTTACTCGAACAACAACGGTTGTTCGGCATGATCTTCAGGCAGCACCAGACGTTCAGGTGGAAGAACTCAAGAAGTCATTCAACGTCACGCAGCAATCATTGCGTGTTCCGTTCTACGTGATGAGAGGCAAGTAGCAATGGACTTCCTGATTGCCGATACATTCACGGCAAGTCTGGCGAGACTGACTGGCGAAGAACAAAGGGCCGTAAAGACCTCGGCGTTTGACCTTCAATTGAACCCCGCAGCACCCGCACTGCAGTTTCATCGACTGGATAGGGCTCACGCCCGGTCATTCAGAAGCCAGCAGAACCTGATTCAGACCGTTTTCAACATCCAGATTCTCAGCGTCGAATCCGACTCGTTACGTCAGTCTCCAAGTTGCAGCGAGCATTGGATTTTGACTCAGATCTTCACGAAGACACTGAAGCTATTCCTCGAATACGCCGCCCCGGGAACAGACTGAAGACTTTTTGAACATTAGAGGCAGCAATAGAGCCAATCGGGATGGATGGACAATGGGTCAACGCACCCTACAGACGCCCCGCCGGGTGCTGACCTCAAAACCGGTAAAACTGCGGGTGACAAAACCGGCGTTACCAATTGTTCCCCCAATTTCGATGATTTCCAGGGCTTCATTGAACAGATCACGCAGTGATGCGTCGAACTGACAAGATGCTTTGACGTGGTCGAAAGTCACGCCAGCCGGGAAGACATGGCGTGGGTTTTCGAAAGCCACGCAGTAGCCGGTGAATCGGTAGTAGTTGATGTGCCCGAGGAAGATCTCGGCATCAGCACGGTCGGTGACCAGCAATCCACGAGATTCCATCTTCTTCAACTGATCGGCGACCGAGAGCCACGGCTTGGTGTAGGGAACCCTGGAAGGAGGACCGCTGCTCATGGCGTCCTCCTTGAAGCATAGAGGTTCCGTCAGGGCGTAAAAAAACCCGTCCAGGATGCACGTCACCGACAAGCGGGAGAGGTGGGGCGGGTGTGATGCACTTAGTATCGGTCACGAACGGCGAAAAATCAAGGCTGATTGCCTGAACTGACGGAGTTGCCGCCACCGGACATTCGGAAATTCTCGGAATAAACGGGCAAAAATGGCATCATCTTGGGTTCTTCACCCGAATCTGTGGGTAAAGAGTGTGGTTTAAAAGCTCCGCTCAGGTTCAGCAAACGGGGTTCCGCCCCTTTTCGCCTCGCCGTCGCATCGCCTCAGTTGTGAAGGCGATGCGA
>Ga0172376_10007358_pt1 | contig 11734 bp, 10 predicted proteins | sample Lak35m_FD_121114 | JGI IMG/M metagenome (GOLD analysis project Ga0172376, IMG submission 121114) | Freshwater microbial communities from Kabuno Bay, South-Kivu, Congo - kab_092012_35m | ecosystem: Environmental > Aquatic > Freshwater > Lake | place: Democratic Republic of the Congo: South-Kivu...
GGAATACACGACGACGATGACCGATCCGGCTCAGCTTCAGTCGCGGCTGACGGAACTGGGGCAGGATGGCTGGGAAGTCTTTTCGATTGAACGCGCCGACAGCCAGCTGGTGCAGCCGAATGCCTCGGACAACCATATCACGACGACTCAATACCAGATCACCGGCAAGCGTCCGAAGCGTTGATGGCGAGGCTCTGCCCGGCTCTGAGAACCTGACTTCCCGATCGCGGAACAACGCGGGAACCGTTGATTTCGCCTGCCTTGTCTGCCTGGCACCCCGTCCTATAATCGTCCCGCTTCAGCCGGTAGAGGTTCCTTCAGGCAGAGTCCCTGGCCCGTTCCAACGCGGGGTCGTTCCTTCGAGGCCGATATGATCCGCTGGTTTCTCGATATTTTCCGAACCGTTTACACCGTTCTGCGCGGCATGTGGATCACCATCTGGACGATGGTGAAGACGTATCGGCGCCGAACTTTTGCCGAGATTTACGAGTATCCGGAGACTCCGGTCCCGGTGAAGGCACGCTATCGCGGGTTCCATCGCTTTGACCTGACGACCTGCATCGGCTGCGAGAAGTGCGCCGCGGCCTGCCCGGTCGATTGCATCTACATCTCGAAAGAAAAAAGCCCCGTCGGCAAAGGCTTCCGGATCGACGGCTTTGCGGTGGACTACACCAAGTGCATGTTCTGCGCTCTGTGCGTTGAGCCGTGCCCGGTGGACTGCATCTTCATGGGGTCGAACTACGACTTGAGCTGCTACAGCCGGGATGGATGCATCGTTGATTACGCGAAATTGCCACTGCCCGTTGCCTGGGGACGCGCCACGCTCAATCCAACGGCAGTAGCCGAATCAAAAGTCCTCTACGAACCAGTCTGGGTCAAAGGCGAACCCAGTCCGTTCGGGACTGCTGCGGAGTGAACCATGAGTGCCGCTGAGCACGCCGTGAAGAGACTGTTCACTGTGGAAGAGGCCAACCAGCGCCTTCCACTGGTGCGGGTGATCGTGCAGGACATTGTCGAGCTGTTCCGGGATATCCGGGAACGGCGCGAGCGACTGGCCAGCGTGAGGCGGCTTCGCGGCGAAAAAACAGCGCCCGGCCGACTGTACAGCGAAGAGCTGGATCAGATCGAAGAGGATATCCGCAAGGACGAAGAACGGCTGAGCGGATACATCGGCGAACTGGCGGAGCTGGGCGTCGAGTTCAAGGATCCGATCATCGGGCTGGTCGATTTTCCGGCGATGGTCAACGATCGCGTCGTGTGTCTCTGCTGGAAGCTGGGTGAACCTGAGGTGCAGTTCTGGCATGAAGTCGATGCTGGATTTGCGGGCCGGCAGGATGTCACCGACGTGTCGATGTTCAAGTCGCTGCCCGAGGAACCGGATGTTACGGGCTGAACGATCTCAGACGTGTGTCCGCAGCCTCGGTGGTCTCCGGTATGATGCGGTCGTTCAGAATGAACAGCGACAATTGATGTGAGTAGTTCCCGTCGGTTCTGCCGGCATGAAGGTTGAATTCATGTATCAGCTTGTACTGCACTTCGTGTTACTGGTCATCGCGGGCAGTCTGATTGCTCTGGTACCGCTGGTACTTGGCAAACTGGTCCGTCCGACCAATCACACCCCCGAAAAAGACGCCATCTATGAATGTGGTGAGCCGACGATCGGAACGAGCTACGTGCAGTTCGATCTGAGGTTTTATACTGTCGCTCTGCTGTTCATTATTTTCGATGTGGAAGTCGCCTTTTTCTTTCCGTGGGCGACGATGTACGGCAATGCGATTCAATTGACCGATACGGCACTCAGCGAACCCGCGCGGATCGCAATCAGCGAGAAACTGTTGAACGTGCCTGCGGGAGTATTAACCTCCGACCAGGCCATCAGTGCTGCCACGGCGGTCAATCTGGGCTGGCTGGCGTTCGCGGATATCGCGGTGTTCTTTGCCGTGCTGATGGTCGGTTTTGCGTATGTCTGGAAACGCGGCGATCTGGAGTGGGTTCGCGCGGCTCATACAGTCGCTCAGCGGGACGCCGCCAGTGCTGCCTCAACAGGAACCCCGTCCGGGAAACTGGTCACGACCGGACATTGAACTCCCGAATGATTCCCGATCTCCGCAGGCTTCCTGCAATTGTTTTATGAAAGATTCAGGCGCAATTCAGCCTGAGCAGTAATCCGGATTCAAAAATGACGGCTGCCGACATTCATAAATTGTTGATGGAGACCTTCGGGGAATCAAAGATCACTGGAAGCAACCTGGCTTCCATTGATCCCTGGGTGGAGGTGGCGACGACGGCCATCGTCGAAGTCAGTCGGTTTCTGAAAACCGATCCGCGGTTGCAGTTCGATCATCTCAACAATCTCTGCGGAGTGGATTACTTCGAGCCGGATGAGAAGAAGCAGAAGAATTTCGGACACGATCCCCATATCGAAGTGGTTTATCACCTCACCAGTTACACGCACCGGCATCGCATCACGATCAAAGTGCGCCTGCCGCGCTGGAATGAAGGCCGCACGGGTGAACTGCCGCAGGTGCCGACAGTGTCCGGAGTCTGGGCTGCAGCCAACTGGCACGAGCGGGAAGCGTTCGACCTGGTTGGAATCGACTTCACCGGACATCCGGATCTCACCCGCATCCTCTGTGCTGAAGACTGGGTTGGCCATCCACTGCGCAAGGATTACGAATTCCCGCTGGAGTATCACGGAGTCCGGGGCCGCTGAGGCCGATACAGGCCGACCGGTTCGTCAGAGCGTGATCTGTCTTCCATCGCATTACATTGAGCCGATATGTCACTCACTCTTGAAGATCCCCGCGTTATCGAGTTCGACGTCCGCACGGATGAAATGCTCGTCAACATGGGGCCGCAGCATCCGAGTACTCATGGCGTGCTGCGTCTGCTCCTGCGGACCGATGGCGAGATTATTCACGAGGTGACACCTCACCTGGGGTATCTCCATCGCTGCGCGGAGAAGATCGGCGAGAACCTGACGCCGGTGCAGTGGGTGCCATATACCGACCGGATGGATTACCTGGCCGGTATGAATATGAACCTGGGCATGGCGCTGGCCGTCGAGAAACTGCTCGGTATGGAGGTTCCCGAAAAGGCCGTCACCATCCGAGTGCTGATTTCGGAACTCAACCGCATCGCAAGTCATCTGGTCGGTATGGGAGCGTACGGCCTCGACCTGGGAACCTTCAGCCCGTTCCTGTATGCCTTCCGCGAGCGGGAGATTATTCTCGACCTGTTCGAGGAAGCGTGCGGCGCACGCCTCACCTACAGCTATCTGACGATTGGGGGAGCGACTCACGACCTGCCCGGCCTGATTACCATTCCGCCCGGGCTGGCGGCGCTGACGGGGCGCAGTCCGAACGAAAAGCTGCGATGGATTGACGCCTTGCGGATCTTTCTCGACTGGCTCGAACCGCGGACCCGCGAATACCACACACTGCTGACCCGCAATCACATCTTTATCAAACGAACGGCGGGACTGGGTATTCTCTCGCGGGAGCAGGCCATTGACTTCGGCTGTACCGGTCCGGTTCTGCGCGGCAGCGGCGTCAACTGGGATCTGCGTCGCGATGGCGAACCGATCTACACCCGCATGTATGAAGGCTACCAGTGGAACATTCCCGTTGCTCCATTTCCGTCCGCCCCGCGCGAAGCGGTGCTCGGCGATAACTGGTGCCGCTTCTTCGTCCGGATGAGCGAAGTGACTGAGTCCATCAAGCTCGTTCGGCAGGCGTGTGATCGGTATGAAAAGGCGGAAGGCACGTACCGTCTGCCCCATAAGATGACGACAAAACTGCCGAAGGATGAAGCCTATCTGGAAACGGAATGCCCGCGCGGCGCGATGGGTTTCTACTTCGTGGGGAATGGTGATGCCAATCCGCTGCGGGCACGCGCCAAAAGTTCCAGTTTCTGCAATCTGGCTGTGACCGCTCCGCTGTGCAACGGTTTCCTCCTGGGTGATATTCCCGCCATTGTCGGTTCGCTCGACGTGGTCATGGGCGAAATCGACCGCTGAGGAGGCTGCCGGGTATCACGAACGCAGGATGCAGGTCTCACCAGGGTGAATCATGCGTCTGATTCCAAGTGTCCTGCTGCTTCTGTCACTGGTGATACCGACTGCTGCGGCTGAGTCTGCAGCAGCCATCGGGGATGTCCTTCCAGACCTGCGGTTCAAGGATATTCGGGGGCTGTCGCGGTCGTTGCGGGAACTTGGCGAGCATCGCGCTGTCGTGCTGGTCTTCACCACGACTCACTGTCCGCTGGTGGCTCGCACTCTGCCGAAACTGAAGGAACTCGACGCGAAGTACGCGCCGCGAGGAGTACAGTTCGTCGCGGTCAACGTCGGACCGGACGACACGCTGCGGGACATGGCAGCGCAGGCGATTGATTACGACGTGTCTTTTCCCTTCGTGAAGGACACCGATCTGTCATGCGTCCGGCGACTGGGAGTGCAACGGACTCCGGAAGTGACTGTGCTGGATGCGGGCCGACGACTGGTCTATCGCGGTCGCGTCGATGATCAACTGCGGCTGGGAGGTTCCCGCCCGGAGCCATCGCGGCATGACCTGCAGGAAGCTCTGGAAGACCTGTTGAATGAGCGACCGGTTGCCGTTTCAGAAACCGCTGTCGATGGGTGTCTGGTGACCGCTCCGGTGGAACCGGATCCAGACACGCCACAACCGGCGTTTCATCGAGATGTCGCGCCGATTCTTCATCGCCGCTGCGTTACCTGCCATCGTCCGGAAACAGCCGCGCCGTTTTCCCTGGTCACTTATGAGCAAGCCGCCACTCAGGCGGAGATGCTGGCTGAAGTCGTTCGCGATGAAAGGATGCCGCCGTGGTACGCCCATCCGAAACATGGCGTCTTTCAGAATGATCCGTCTCTGACAAAGAGCGAACGGACCACTCTTCTCCGCTGGATCGATTCCGGGCGCCGGGAAGGTGATCCGAGTGACGCACGACCGGGGCCGGAGAAAATCGAAACATCCGAATGGCGGATCGGAAAACCCGATCTCGTCATTACGATGTCGGAAGAACATACGATTCCGGCGACCGGATATATCCCTTATCGGTACGTACTGCTGCCGTATGTTTTTCTGATGGAGACCTGGCTGGAGGCCGTGGAGATCAGGCCGGATAACCCGGCGGTCGTTCATCACTGCAATCTGGCCTATGTGACATCGCGAGGAGCGGGCGAACGCACCTTTATTACGGGGCACGTACCCGGTGGCCAGCCGCTCGATCTGGGACGATTCAGCAACGGAGTCGCGTATCATGTCCCTCAGTACTCCGGCCTGGGATTGCAGGTTCATTACACGACGACGGGCAGGCCGGAGAAATGCCGGATCTCAATCGGGCTGAGATACCCGCGCCGCACAGTGCAGAAGCGTCTGCATCACTTCCTGCTGGACCCGCACGGTATCCGCATCCCGCCACACCACGGGGCATATGCCGTCCGTTCGAGCCAGACCCTGAGTCAGGACATCACGCTGCTGGGCTTGTTCACTCACATGCATCTGCGCGGGAAGGACATGACCTTCTTTGCCGAATCACCGGGGCAGCCCCGCGAAACGCTGCTGCAGATCCCGAACTTCAACTTTGAGTGGCAACTGGGATACGAGATCGAACCAGGCAGGAAACGACTTCCGAAAGGAACGATCATCGAAGCCGTCGCGCATTACGACAACTCGGCTTTCAATCCATACAACCCCGACCCGACTCGCACCGTTCCTTACGGGTTGCAGTCTTACGATGAAATGTTCAACGGTTACGGTTTCTATGTGGTGGATGATGAGAATCTGCAGATCACATGCATTCCAGGCACCGGGATCGGTCTGAAGCCGCCCGTCGCACCTGCAGGCCCGAACTGATCGGTGACAGCCCGCGACTTTGAAGCGGGCTAATGGTCCGGCGGTGGCTCCAGCCGCCGGAGTTCAGGCGGCTGCTTTTCGAACTCAACATCAATGACGTCATCGCGATTCACGATTTCACCGGTGATCTCGACACTCGACTCCGTTGCCTGCGGTGAGTCCGCGCCGAACGTCCGGACCTGCACGACCGCGTGACGGCGCAGGTAATCAGCCAGCCGCAGCCGGATCCCCAGACGCACGAGCGGAATCAGCAGTGCCAGCCCCAGGATGTCGGTGATCAGGCCCGGCAGAATCAGCAGCAACCCCGCGAGTGAGATCATCATGCCGTCCATCATGGCGGCGGCCGGCATCTGTCCCTGCTGAGTCTGTCGATGCATATCCTGCATCACGCGCAGGCCCTGCCGGCGCGCCAGCGTCGTCCCCAGCATCGCGCTTCCCACGACCAGCAGCAGAGTTCCCGCCAGACCGAAGCGGTCTGTAAACCGCAACAGCAGCCAAAGCTCCATAAACGGCAACAGCAGTAACAGCAACAACAGCCGCGCAAACACTCCAGCATCTCCCGTCCGGAGCGACTCAGCGCGAGCCACTCCGCCATCGGCCGATCCTCAACCCGTCTCAGAAATCAGATGATCTGTCATTCCGCGCGGTCGAGATCCTGCCGGACAGACGGTACGAGGATCAGTTCGGAATGTTGACCCGCTCGGCGCCGGCGCGCGTGCAGAGGGCGGAGAACACAGCGAAGTCGATGCTCTTGCTGAAGGATCGCGTCGAACCATCGGTCAGAGCGGCGTTGATCACATCGCGGTGCCACGACCCGAATCCAAAGAAGTGTCCGGCCGCCTGGGCGTTGAGGTATGTGTCAAATGTGGATGGATTCTGTGACACGGCCAGGCCGTCGGAACCCCAGTCCGGTCGGTTGTCGAAGTTGTCGTCCGCAAAGCGAGTCAGACCGCTGTTGCCGTCGCCCCAGTAACCGAACAAACTTTCTCCAAACATCAATGTGTTGGATTCCCCGTCGCGCACGTCCCGGAACGTGATGGAACTGTCGCGGAACATGATGCCGTTGTTGGTGGGAGTTCCGGGCGGAGATCCCTGCGGCGGAGAGGTTCCGCTGCATCCACGGTACGTCAGATAAGCATAGCCGCCGATGTTCGTCCCGGCGGTGGCGGGTGGCCGGGCGGTGGGAATACTGGCACTCGGACAGACGTAGCTCTTCACGACAATCTGCACGGCCGACTGGCTGTTCGGCGATGACTTCAATTCCTCGTAGTTGATGTTGGCGGTGCCTTCGCCCATCTGCGGCAGTATGAAGGCCGCCCAGCCCCAGTCGTTGCTGTAAACCCAGTTGGAAATGGTGACCTGCGGGCTGACGTTGCCGGTGGCTGCGGACGGCAGTCCCACAGGGATGACTGCCGGCTGAGGAAGGTTGATCTGCACGGATCCGGTATTTGAGGAGATGATGCCGGTGGGGAAGACCTTGTGCGCTTCGTGGTAGTTGTGCGTCGCCAGCACAACCTGCTTCAGATTGTTGAGGCATTCGGTCTTGCGGGCCGCTTCGCGGGCGCTTTGCACGGCCGGCAGCAGCAGGGCCGACAGTACGGCGATGATGGCTATGACCACCAGCAGTTCAATCAGGGTGAAACCGCGGCGCGACCGGCCAGACCGAAGGCAGGGATGACGAAGCCGTTGCATGAGCGTGATTCCTCGTGATTCAGACAACCAGCGGCAGGCTACTTCGCACTGACGGGATGTGCAATTCGCAAAGTGTCTCGACAGACCGGTTCAATTCCCGACTTTCGCTCTGGCCTTCCAGAGCGACTCCAGCACCGCCCCGACGTACTGCTCTTCCGAAAACGGACTCATGATGTAGCTCTTCAAAGCCACGACAGGTTCGCCGTAGTCCGTTTCTCGATAGCAGTCCGTCAGCGAGATCACGACCCCGCGCCCCTCCAGAGCCTCCCGCTGGACTTCGGCGAAGATCCGGCGGTTGTAGTCATTGAACCGCTGAACTTCGCTGCGGAAGGCGGGATCCGTCCGTTCCCGCTTCGGGACCGTGAAAGTATCGACTCCATCCGGGTACACGCGAAACAGCGTCACCGGTCCGAAGTTCTCGCTGTTGAGCACGGTGGTCGCGGCGTGCCCTTCCAGTTGTTCGGCCAGCGTTTCGGACATTTCCACCAGATGTCCCAGCAACGACCGCAGACCGTCACGTCCCATCAGCAGCAGATTGGCCAGCGCCGCCAGAACACCGGAGCCACTGCGGCTCGTTTCCAGCGTGTACCGCCCTGGATGATGACTGCCCGACTGGAACAGGTAGGGAGTCGCTTCCTGAGCCCGCGCGATCAACTGCAGATCGGCGGTATCACGAGTCAGAAACAGGCTGGAGATGTACGGGGTGAAACCCGTCTTATGAAAGTCGATGCCGATTGAATCCGCCAGATGCAGATGCTGAATGCGGCGCTGCGTTCCAGCGAGTGACCGGACGGTGCGGTGCCGGAACTGCAGCGGGTTCTGCTCGAAGTCGTAATCGTTGAAGACGCTCCACGCCCAGCCGATCACCGCATCCGCATGCAGATGAGGCACATAATCCAGCGAGAATTCATCCACCAGCCGGTCGCGGATTTCCCGGATGGTCGCGAGATCGTCGAGTCCAAAAGCATCGGTCGTGCCCATCGTGGCCACGATCATCGCGATCCGACGACCGCTGCGGAGCACGTCGCGGCACATCGACTCCAGCAGACACGTGCGCATGTCGTTGTCGGGTGATGTGGGGACTTCGATAACATTCGCCTCGCCGATTCCCAGCCATCCGGCCACCGTCCGGCAGGCATAGTGAGCGCAGTCGGACGCCACGATCACCGGCAGGTCCGACAATCCTTTCCGCCCCGATCCTGGTACCGCCTTCTCCAGTCCGATCCGCCCCGCATACAGCAGTGTACCCGTGCCGCCGAACGTGAAGACTCCACCGGCTCGTTCGGGATCGTATCCAGTCAGTCGCGCGATCATGGCGGTCACTTCGACTTCCGCCAGCCCCACTCGCCGTGACGATTCCTCACTGACCAGGTTGGGATTGTAAATGGATGGCAGCAGGCCACCGATAATACTGGGAATGGTGGGAGGGGGAATGACGTTGATCTGCGCGCGCGGATGTCCCCAGATGAAGCAGCCCGACAGATGATCGACCAGTTGCCGGGTCACCTCTTCGATGGACTGAGGGGCATCCCGCATCGCCGTCTGCCGGGCCGCTGTGAAATCCAGCGGCGCGGGCTGTCCGAGCACGGGAGTCACAGACTTCATGTCGTCCACAAGGTCCAGTGCCCGCATGATGGAATACACGAAGTATGCATCATGCACCCGGTCGGAAACCGGCTGAGGAAATGCCTGGCGAAGCTGCTGCAGGTGAGACTGCCACGGAGCGGTCATGAAGCATCCATGCAGGAAACCCGGCTGAATGCAGCCGGGTTTCCCGGATTTCTTGATAAGAAACGGAGCATGAAACAGGGCGTTCAGAACTCTCCCTGCTCAGTGTATACCTTGAGCTCCGGGAGCCTCTCTTTCAAAGCTCGAGCTCCGGCGGAAGAACAGGATGTGCCATGCACATTCAGGTACTTCAAGGCTTTGTTGGTCACCAGCGCCGCCAGCCCGCGATCCGAGATGGATTTCATGCCCCCCAGCTCCAGGCGTTCGAGCGTTTTGTGGCCCTTTAACAGAATGTCTACTCCCTGATCCGAGATCTGATTGTTATTCAGAACCAGAACACGAAGCTTCGGCAGACTGCGGAACACATTCGCTTTCGGCTGTTCGATAACTCCGGCCTGAAACAGATGCAGTTCCTCCAGGTTCTTGAAGTTCCTGATGAGAACCAGCCCATCCACGCCAAACGCCGTCGAACCCGCGTTGAGAAACCGCAGGGGCGGATTCTTGAAAGTCTTGAAGGCCTGGAAGCTGGTGCGAGTGCCTCCGATGTTCAATTCTTCCAGCGTCGTGCTGCGGCCGAGAGCGGAAACTCCCGCATCCGTCACGCCGGTATCCTGAACGCTCAATTTACGCAGTGGTGAATCCGCCAGCGCAATCAGCGCCTCATCCGTGACTGCTGTTCCCTGAAGAGACAGGCTCTGCAGTTCGGGACATGCCTTAAGCGCCGCGACACCAGCCGAAGTGACTTTCGTATTGTCGAGCTGAACGCTCTGCAGATGCGGCAGCGTGGCCAGTCCGTGAAGCAGGTTGTCTTCCGCCTGTGTCGCCCGCAGATTCACATCCACCAGGCTCTTGACGTTGCCCAGAGAAGACAGATCGCCCGAAGCCAGGTGCGACATACCGGCCATATTGACGCTCTTCAACTGCGGATACTTCGGCAACTGGCTCAGACCGGCTCCGGTGACGTGTGACCCGGCAATCGTCAGCTCCGTGATCATGGCCGCCGCCTCCGGCAGATTTGCGACCTGAGTCAGAGTCGTGTCGTCGATCTCCCCGGGCTTCATGCTCAGCAGCCGACCGGCCACTTCCTGAGGATTCGGAGGAGGTGGCACAACCGGGTCCGGCACCGTCGGCACGATCGCAGGTTGTTCGACGGGAGAAACCGGGACCGGCGAAGGTGCTGCGGACGGAGTGCTGGAGATTTCGGACTTCACATCGTTAACGACCGACTCAACCTGGTCGCAACCGGACATCAGCAGCGCCGTGAGCAGCACGGACATCTGCAGGATCGTTCGGTTTCCGCCGGAACTTCGAGACAGCCTCAGCATGGCAAATCCCCTGAAAGAAAAGAGAAGAGAAGGGATCACGAAAACAGAAGCAGCAGCGGCAGAACAGCCGCCGGAAGAATTCGAGCGAAAGGAAACGGCCCGGAATGCAGCGATTCTGTCCGGCGCGGCACCGGGCGACAAGCAGTGTTCTGAAATGTGCCAGCGGATCGCGGTCCGATGGCAACGATGCGAGCGATGCGAGCGATGCGAGCGATGCGAGCGATGTCAACGTATGAACGGCCCCTGCCGATCGAACGGAATGGAGAATCCGGGCAGAGTCTTTTGACGAATGTCCTGCCAGGTTGTTTTCATCCGGCTTTCGCGGTCCGGTCGATGTGAGATGATTGGGATGGAGTGTCTCCCGGCCGCGGCCGGATTCACGACGAACCGCTGAGATCTGCTTCTGGAAGTTTCAATGAGTGAACCTGATCGCCTGCCGCCTCCCACCGATGGCTCTGAACGCAAACCGGCACGATCACCGTCCGGCAAACCGGGCAAACCGGAAACGCCCGCCTTCAACCGGCTGATCCTGTCGCTGCTGTTCGGCGCGGTGGTATTCCTCGCGTTTTACCCGCTCATCAACGGCGCCTCGCGCTACACGCGACTGGGCTTCAGCGAGTTCGAAAGCGGCATTCAATCCGGCACCTACAATCCCACCAACGTGCATGAGCTGATCATCGGCATCGGCGCGATCGTGTTTCAGGACCAGCCGCTGCCGAAGGATGGCAGCAGCCCGGAAGTGGCACCGAAGGTCTATCGCGTCGCCGCCGCCAGCATGGGTGAAAACGAACGGCTCGCGTTCGCCAGCCTGCTCCGCGAACACAAGATCAAATACCGCTACGAAGACATTCCCGCCGACTGGCAGTCGTGGGTCTTCATGCTGATCCTGGGAGTGCCGCTGATTCTGCTGATCATCCTGATGATCCGTCGCGTCGGCGGGCCGGGATCGGCACTGGCTTTCGGACGCAGTCGCGGACGCCTGTACGCGCAGGAAGATCTGGGCGTCACGTTTGATGACGTGGCCGGCATCGATGAGGCGCTGGAGGAACTCAAGGAGATCGTCGAGTTCCTGAAGTCGCCTGAAAAATACCAGGCACTGGGTGGACGCATTCCGAA
>Ga0172376_10007360_pt1 | contig 11729 bp, 23 predicted proteins | sample Lak35m_FD_121114 | JGI IMG/M metagenome (GOLD analysis project Ga0172376, IMG submission 121114) | Freshwater microbial communities from Kabuno Bay, South-Kivu, Congo - kab_092012_35m | ecosystem: Environmental > Aquatic > Freshwater > Lake | place: Democratic Republic of the Congo: South-Kivu...
CAAACGTCACTGAACGGCGCATGGTGATCCGCGCAATTTTTAGTGAATGGAAGCAAACATTAAGCTGCTCTCGTTGTGGTTTTGATGACCACAGGGCGCTCCATTTCCACCACCACGATGGGAATAAAGAAGCAAATATTGCGGATCTGGTGTCCTGTGGTGCCGGTATGGAGACAATTCAGCGGGAAGCCGCCAAATGCATCGTGCTCTGCGCCAATTGCCACGCAATTGAGCATGCTGCGTAATCGGAGTGAAAGGATTCAAACCTTCGGCCTGTCGCTCCCAAAGCGACCGCTCTAATCAAGCTGAGCTACACCCCGAGGTGGGAACGGTGGGACTTGAACCCACAAGGCCAACGGCCAACGCATTTTAAGTGCGCAGCGTATACCAATTCCGCCACGTTCCCTGACAAGACCACCTTAGCTCAAAAGCTAGATGTCTGCACTCTACATTTTTGTCATGGGTTCGTGACAATCCATGTTTCACTGCGAAGATGATCTCCTGGTCAATCTCGTTGTTTTAACGCCGAAACTTGCCCGTCGTAAGTTTCGGCAACATATTTTTGAAGCCTGGGGATGGCGCTGCGCTTATTGCGATAAGCGGCTCAGTGAGCATACCGCGACTATCGATCACGTCATCCCCAAGCACAAGGGGGGACAGAACATCCGGTCAAATATGGCCGCCGCATGCTCCAACTGCAACCGGGCAAAAGCAAGTACTTTAGTGGATCAGTGGTTTACTCCAGAACTACCATTTTTCTGCGAGAAAAGGCTTGATAAACTAAATAGATGGGTGGAGCAAAAACCCCACTCCATCAAGCTTCCATCAACGGAGCCGGCGGTTCCGTATATTTCTAATGATTTCTACATCGGCTGGGTCGCCAACTAAAGGTAAAGAGTTTTTAGTTGGTTATGTTGAGCAAGCTATTAAGCAGCTTCAAGAGGCTCGTATTCCCAGTGGATTTCAACGCTTAGCCCAAGGGGAAGTTGCTGACGATATCATCACAAAAGCTCAAAACAAACAAATTGTTGTTTGATCATGGCGGATCGAGCAAAAGCAAAGCGATTGGCTGTGGAGCGATTGAAATGCAATAAGCCAGTTAGGACGCCGGATCATCCGACAAAATCTCATGTTGTTCGAGCATGTGGAGATGATGTACCTGGTGGTGAAAAAATTATCAGATTTGGGGAACAGGGGGCTGAAACTGCAGGCCAACCAAAAGAAGGGGAATCAGAAAGAATGAAGAAAAAACGTGCTAGTTTTAAAGCTAGGCACGCAAAAAATATAGCCAAGGGCAAAGGCTCAGCCGCATATTGGGCCGACAAAGTTAAATGGTAAAACCGATGGCCAAACCACAACCAAACAAAACAAGCTCTTGTTACTCTCACTTGGTTCAGTGTCTGCGCGATTCAATGCACCTGTACCAGCAAACCTTGCTTGTCCATTGGGGTCTGATGGGTAGTAAGTTTTACCAAATCCACACCCTCACTCAAATGATTTACGAGGAGATGGCGGATGCTCTTGATGTCATTGCTGAACATATTCGCTCTTTAGATATCGCCACTCCAAAAACTGTTGAAGATTTAACTTATTCAAATCTTCCAGCTATCCCTCTTGAAGATTGTTTTAAACAAGAAGCAATTATCACTCAACTGGCGTCTAACCAAAATGCGTTGGCTGACCGCTTTCAAGATCTTGCCGCCATGGCTGAGACTCTGGGTGATCAATTAACCCTTGATTTGGCCGTCGAGCGGGGTCGTGCCCATAAGAAGTTCCAGTGGCTTCTAAAAGCCAACCTGGACGCCTAGAATAGCGATAATTAGGTCAGGCTATGGGTTTCTTTGAGGGCTACCAGCAGACACTGGTTAAGACTTTTCCAGAGCTGACAGCCCCTGGGGTAACCGATACGATTGACGTATTGGTACCTAATTACCTGTCAACTCGAAACTATACCTTGAGTGCTACGGTCACAAACATCAACAGTAGTGCCGTAGTCCGACTTGATGGGAGCATCGACGGCGTCAACTACGGACCACTGATCTCTAGTACAATTAAAGAAAACGGTACATATTTGTATTACGTTAACGGTTTTCCAGTCGGTTATTTACGGGCTAATTTTTTCCACGAAACTGGCGGGACTGATGCGGTCGTCAAATTCAGCATTGCTGCAAACTAAATTAAGCTCCAGCTCCGAAACCACTTGGTGACCACATACTTGTTCCCACTGATTGGGGGACAAGCTTCATGCATAGTTTTAAGGTTTGGTAGTCCGTTTTTATACAGATTATTCCACGCAATTAACATTCCTTTTTTTGGTTTTACGCCCAATTTAAGGTGTTTAAAGTAAGTTTCACCACCTTCTTGGACATCGTTTAGGTATACCATGGCAGTCCAAGTTCTCTGCCCCATCCATTCGCAATAAACTTTATATTCTTTAGTTGTTGGCATGAAAAAATCCCAATGCTCTTTATAGTATTGGCCGGGTTCGTATTTCTGAGCTTGCATTGTTTCTCCCTGAAAGCTATTAATTCCCATCAAATCAACAATCCTGCGGTCTAAATCCAGATACATAGGGTGATCAAAATAATGTAAATCAGAGGTTTGACTGGTTCTGTAGTCAGATACGTGACAAGAATCCGTTTCATCGGAGACCGTTGAAGGCCGCAGTCGACCATCCACCATATCAATCAGTGTTTCACATTCAGAATCCGTCAAAATGTTGTTATAGGTGTAAATTTGAGTGAATGGGTATAGTAATTTTTTTCCTTTTTTAGTTATATTTGCGTTGTACAGATTTTGGTAATCAATTTTTGCTGGCTTTGAGCGGAACGAACACAGCTGAATAATCTGAGATATTTCATCATCGGTGCAGCCATACGTATCCTGAAAAGTCCTAACAAGTTGTGCTCTGGTGACGCCACTAACCGCAGCCTTCATAAACTCGGACACAATCTCGTAGTTCACCATGGCTCAGTTTGTCGTCTGTACAATGTATAAGTTAAGTGATACATTTTCAAGTGGAAGCCGTTGTCTTAACCTTTGGTTTGGTTTTTGGCAGCATTTATAGCTTAACGACTGTCCTATTGGATCAACAGCTACCCCGCCATGATTCCCGACATCCCTACACCTCACGAGCACTTAAAAAATTACGTGACAGCTAAGTTGGGTGGGATGGTGCCTGCACTTTTTGAAGAAGGACCAGACCTACCATCTTTCACCGTGGACCGGAGTAAAAAAGAAAAAATACCAGGTTATCCTGGTAGATTGACGATTAATTCAGCGCTGTTAGGATAGCTGTAAGGTTTAGATCAACCATGGATGCCTTAGATCTTCCAGTCGATGTGGAGTTTTCAATCCACGCTGCGGCCCTAGCCATTCAAAACCTGGATCGGGACGAATTGGAAGAAGCCTTCATCGAGATGCTCCACCAAAAAGCCCTGGACTGTCAAATGTTCTTGGGCATTTTAAAAGATCACGGCATTGATGCCGATATCAACTTCAATTACTCCACGCTCGGACAGATTTCCTAATCCCCATGGCCATCCGCACGATTAAAGGCACCCTTGATACGTTCCAGGTTAGTGGCGGTGCTGAAATCACCTACCTGGGCAATACGTCTGCTGGATCGACTGGTGGCCTGAACATCCGTGCTTTTCGGGTGGATCCGGGCACCACTGGTGACATCATCGTAAAGCTGGACAAAACCAGTGGTGTGAACACCATGGAAATTTTCCAGGAGGACGCTTACACCGCTGGTAATGCTCCAACTGGTTACCTGAAGTTCAATAACATCGCCAAGAACGGTTCTGGTAAAGGCGCTGTTGCTGTGACCGTGACCAACGCTTCCAAAAACTACGTTGTGCTGTTAAATTTGGACGGCTACTCGGAAGTTTCTTACACTGGCAGCGTCGACGTCCCGTAAAAAGCAGCAAGACTTGAGTGAGTACCCGCTGCTCACTGAGAAAGGAATTCAACTTATAAAAAGACATACGACGCCTCGCACCAATTTGGGTATGGGGCGTTTTGCTTCTTACAAGGAGTACGGGGAGGATATTTGGCGCATTGGTTATGGGAGTAAACGAATCAATAATCATTGGGTAGGATTTCAAGAATTTGCCACGCGCAAACAAATAGAAACCCAGCTCATTGAAGACTTAAAAGAGTTCAGCAAACAAATTGAGCCTTATATTTACGTACCATTAAATAAAAATCGCAGGGCAGCCGTTTTATCGTTTGCTCATAATGTCGGTGTGGTTGGTTTCAAAGAGTCAAAATTACTTGCCCTAATTAATCGACACGCCAATAAAAAAGAGATTATTCGAGAGTGGAGTCCTTATATCAATAAGATTTGGCTTTCTGGTGGCGACGCCATTGTTAGCCGACGTCGAGCAGAATTAGATACATTTTTAGCTGCCGACAAAGAAATACCCACATTCACAGAACACAACTGCAAATTAAATACTTGTCTCTTAAATTTGCCAGAAACATACAACGGATCAGCCAATCAGATCAGGGCTATTGAGTATCTTGAATCTAAACTGATTGGCTGGGATCCGTCTGGCAATTGTTTAAAGCACTTTTTCCGTTTGTGGAATGAGAAACCCAGCGGTCTAGGGTCTCCGCTGCGTCCGGGTTTAGATCCTTGATCTGCTCTAACGCATCGAGAAGTTGTAATTCAAACGAATAGTTCTCTAAAAATTCTTCGTAGTGCATTCGGCATCACTAGGTAAATTACGTTTAAGTGCGATCTTGAGGAGAATAAGATAACCAATTAAATCCATTACGACGTCTTCATCATTCGCGAGAAGACCTGCACCTTTTTGTATCCGATTCAGCTTATCATCGATTCTCACCAAGATCTGCTCAACAGCGTCTGCTTTGCTGAAAATTCTGGAGGGCGTCAATGCCGAATCACCATACTTTTTATTCTTCTCTAGTAACATCTCTTTGATGCTGTCACAAATCATCGAGATGTGAGTTTGTGTATCCACAAATCGCGTCATGTTAAGGGCTGTCAGAATACGTCTATGAAACCACAGCTTAGCCAGGATTACAAGGTTGACGCCCGCTATAAGGGTGGAAAAGAATCCGTTGACAATAGCGCGGGCTTGGCTTTTGTTACTAGCTATATCAATCGAATGCGTGAAGAACAGAAACCACAATATGGTTCTGATTTAGGACAAGAGGATCGATTTATTGTTCAGGGCCCAGGTAGCGCTAATTACAGCTTCCGCAACGCATTTAGAGCTACACAATAACCTTGCCGATATTTGAAAAAATCTTTTCAAATTTTTCAACCGGGTTTAAATCAAACGTAAGGGGAGGTAGGTAAATAAAGTATCCCCAATGAATCGGTGTATCTAATCTAAAAAACCTGGCGCCATGCATCAATCTGGCGCGATCTTTAGGTATACACATTGGTAGGTCCCAGATTTCAGGACAGACACGCATCATTTCTGGGTACACTGTAAAAAAGAGAGCTTCAGGAATGTTTCGAAGTTTCCACTCTTTATAAAGGCGACGGAACCAAATAACGGAAGGGGCTTTAGCGCCTGCTCCAGCCTTCAAGCTCCATCTCCAGGTCCCACGTTCCTTACTGAATGAGCAGCGTCCGTAGGTGGGCGGAAATAGGTAGGTGACTCCTTTCCACGGTTCCTCGATATTCAGGCCATCGTCATCGAGGGTATAGATCCGTTTTGCCCGGATAAACTCACTGTTTGCTCGGTGGGTCGAGCACGGATCTAGATCGATGTCACCCAAAAGAGCATCAATATAAGGGATATATTCAATTGGAGTCACCCAATCATCACGGATGTGGCGAATCCTACTGAAATAACCTTCACGCGCAAAGTGGCGTTGAGCGTGCGACTTCACATCCGTAAGAAAGAGTTGTCCGGATTGTCGTGTTTATAGTGAATTAACGACATTTGATCCTTGTCCTGGATGATAAACAAGGATTCCTTACTCGGATCAATTGTTTCTGCCCGGACGATAGCCTTCTTCATCACCTCGGCAGGACCCTCCATATCTCGACTATTAAAGTCATTAAGTGCATTCATTAACGCCTCAAGAGGGAGGTAAAACATTGAGTTCTTCAGATCTTCCGAATCTGGAACGTAAATTACAGCTCCGGGTCCTTCAAGGGCGTAAAACTTGGTAAAAAAGTCGCACATATCTACACAGATGCGCTCCATCACCAGCTTCATCATGGTTTGTTCAGCATCACTTGGCGCTGACAACATGAGTTTGGTAATCATCTTGTTGCGACGTTCGGTCATAATTTTCTCCGGTTGATTAAGTTTATCGTGATTGTGCCGGTTGGTTAGGTTGGGTTTCCTGGTTCTTCTTGATGAGATGCCCCAACCCAGACCGCTTCAATGTTTCAAGTAATTTAGGTAGCGGTTTATACAAAACCACCGCCTTCTGCATATTACCGATTTTTTTAATCAATTTCCCGTTTTCGTCCCGCAGTTTTGTCAATTCCCCCTGGCGGATCAAGTATTCAGCCACACACCGATACCGTCGTTTCTCAGCTAATCCAATGTCTGGATAGCGATCACAGATTGTACTAGTTTTCATGTCACTAAAAGTCAACCTGATTTGATCGGCTAGTGAAAGGCCCATCATCAGGTCTGTCGTACTCGTTTCATAACTGGAAACAAGTTCTAAATACCGACGTAGATCAGCGGTTTCAAAGCTCCCAGAAGGTGGAACAAAGATTTCAACCTGTTCCGCTAGGGAGCCAACCAGCTTATCTTTATAGTTGTCAACCGTCACCTCGTTGATTTCCAGAGAAGCAAATCGATAGCTTTGATACTTGTTGGTTGCGTCCGCATCTGGCTCAAAGTCAGTTTTATCTAGGATGTCGAGCCAGTCCTCAATTCCTTCTTCTTTTGTCATTAAGCGGACTGCTTTTCGCAAAGTGTAGCTAATTTTTGATGCTTGTCCCACTGCTTCATGTGATCCAGAATCAATACATATTCGCAGTAAACGCGCTCTTCTTCCATATGGTCCTGAAAGACGGTGACGTCTCGCCATTTTGGTCCGTATATCTTGGTAAGGTGCTCTATGCATTTCTCTTTAGAACCCCCGAAGTTCTCAGCCTCCCAGAGGGCTTTAGCTAGTAAACGCTGTTGGTAGGTCATCAGCGTATATTTCAAAGCTTGGGTGGACACGGTGGAGATAAAGTCGCTAAACTCGTCAATATAGGGATACCTTTTACCATGCGCCGGCAAATCACATACGCCGAACTTCTGGCTCTTCTGATCATCGTCCCCTTGGGTTGGACTGGCGTTCAGCATTTGTACGGGTTTGTCACCGATAGAATCAGTGTAGAAGTAAAATTTAAGTAAAACAATGGGTGGTAGTAGGCCTTCGCCGCCAACTGTGGTTATGCCCGCTCCGACGGCTCCCACCACGTATAAATCCGTAACTCCACTTGAGAGTTACCAGGATCTTGGTGAGCAGCTTAAGCGCATCCAGAGCGAGACCGGGAAAATTGCCGAACAACGGTATCAAGAAGTTGGTACTCCGGCAGAAGTGGGGGCCCGTCAAGCAGCACGTCGTCAGCGTGAAGTTGCCGCCTATTTAGCGGCTGTCCCTGGTGGTGATATGTACCTCGAGCAGTTGACTGGTAAAAAAGGTCAATTTGAGCCATTAAAAAAAGCTGTTGAAGCAGAATTGACCGAGGCTCAAAAAGAATACGCGGAAGCCCTTAAAAAAGTAGGCGAAAAGCCCACTGCAACCGTCGCAGAGACCCCCTCTTGGGCAAAACGAACGGTAACTTAATTAAATTTTTTCAGGCTCAGCGTCGCCAACGTATTCAACCGGCAGGGGAAAGGGGTCAATCTGCGGCTCTTCAACCCATTCTTGATACGTATTCCGAAGCACGTCGAACTCGTCGTGTGGCATGAGAATACAGTCCCCGTTTTCAGATTGAATCCGATAATACTGCTTATTGTCCGCCACATCATCCATGATGTTGTCAAAATCATCCATCAGTTGCTGCAGGGTGATGACTTTCATAGCGATCAAAAAGGTACCAACAGATTAGCAGTTTATCTTTTAAGCTGCAACAGCACCGAAATCAATAATCTCATCAACGGATTCGGTAATTAGATCAAAATCCAAGGAATCAATCACGGCTTCATTGACAAACCTCCAATCGGTAATTGCAACACCAATAGTTATCGAATAATTCGTCTCAAGATAGCGGATATCATTGGTAATTAAGAACATGTAATTACCCGCCGGCAATCTAATGCTGGGGTAATCATTTTGTGGTTCTACATATTCGTCATAATCGACACCAGTGGAGGTAAAAACATAGCCACTGTTATTGATCGGCAGCTCTACCCGCTTATTACCATCTTCAATCCGGTAAAATGCGAGCAAAGTATTGCGATTAGTGTTTGATTCATAAGAGAATTGACTATAATTTTGCGTAAATTGAATTGATCTTTCGCCATTTAAGCGAACGCTATAAAAGGTGGTTTGACGACGGCTTAATCCACCGTGTGTATTGTTTATCGTGATCGTTCGGAATACAGACGAGAAATCGCCAAGATTAATAGGGTTATTAACGCTATCTCCCAGAGTCGCAGGTAAAGGATCGCTGCCGAAATATGAGGTAGGTCCATATGCGGTCGGACCTGTTCCACCAGTGGGATAACTTTCAACAGTACCAAGATTGTAGAATCCGATATTTGTCGGAATCGTAGTTAAGTATCTCGCCACGTCAAGCCGTAGACTGTAAAGATTAGTCTACTAGGCCGCTATACAGGCCATCGTTTTTACCGGTTTTTTGGTAAAGGTCTTCAATCAGAATTGCTCGCTTCGGATAATACCCTTCCATCTCAGTGGTCTGGACAGTTTCGTAGCTGAGGCGCTTTTCAAGACAGCGCAGCTCGAGCAGCGCCTCTTCAATTGTGTCGAAGAAGGGGGTGTAGTGATTATCCTTGCCAAGTTTTACGCAGCCGTAGTAAGCCTTCTCTGCAAGGTGGTAATTAGTCGGAAGGACCTGACTGCTTTTCTGACAGATTTTTTTGGTGGGAGAAGATGTTGCCATGATTCAATTTGACTTCACCCATAATAAGAGGTTCTGACAGATCTTTGATCTCCCGAATGTGCAAATGTTTGGGGTTGCAGCAAAAAGGCTCGCATTCTGGGCGGCTAAAGACGCGATATTTTCCGGTGTAGCCACGGCTTAACCAAAATGCCACTCTGGAAGCGGAATGAACTTTGCCTGAGTGGAAGGGGCTCGGGAAGTACGCGGTTGATTCGGAGCCATCTTTTCTTGTGGCGCCAAGCCAAGGCCAGCATTCGTCTTCACCTTTGATATCGACCTGTTCCCAGAAGCGCTTGACCTGCCAGTACCAATTCATGTCGAAGTTGGTGACGTCAACTTCGCAGCGCCCTTTCTTAATTTCTTCCATACAGTCAAGACACTCCCCCATCAAACCAAAGTTGCCTTTATGACCTGGGAAGCCCTTGCGATGCCAGGGGCACTCGAGCGAATTGGAGACCTGCACGGCCAAGCTGTACTCACGCGCTTCTTCAGGGTAACAGCTAACGATGTGAGCGCAAATTTCAATGATGAGCTTCCACGTCGCCTCGGTCGGTAGCTCCTGCTTTGTCTCATTTAGATTCTCATAAGTCTCACCCGCACAGATTCTCCTCGCCGTGTGATACGGCACCTTGTATTGCCGCGCTAAATCCAAAACCCGCTTCCCCTCCTGCCGTCCCAACCGCAGCTTCTGGATCAGATCTACAGATAGCGAACCCTTCTTACAACTGGATTTCTGCTGCTGCAGCATGAGCTGACTCTTCGTCCCCCAGAAATAGTGCGTGGGGTTCATGCAGTAGGGGGAGGAGCAGTCGCTGCGGCGGATCGCGATCTCATCATCCCGCTGAAACCGACCAGACAGCGCCAGAAGGAGCGGTCTGGCATCCACACCCCGATAGACCAGGGTTGTCTTCCTGGAGGTGTTGAAGCCCTCGAAGGCAATATGACTACGTCTGTCCAGCCGCCAACACCCGTCCTTTGGGAACAGCCTGAGTCCAATCTGCAACGCCCGGACAAGAGCGATCTGATCTGCTGGTTCCAGACCGAGATCGCGGAAGAGGGTGGCGACGTTCATTGTGTTAGAAGGGTTGGATTGCAACGGTAGGGCAAAACGCTAGTGCTGTCAACCGTTTTAATGTACTACCAATCTGACCAAAATTCCGGCCTTTTTATTCTTTTCTTATGAGTTTGGGTTAAGAATTACCTGTATATATTTATACACCTAATTCCTAACCCAAACTGACAAGGGATTATGGTCTAGCACGGTTAACTTGGTCAGATTGGTTGCACTTTGAAACCCATTGCGCCCCAAGCAATTTACTCTCTTTTTCTCCGGCTTCGCTTCTAACCCTACCCAAATCTCAATGAGACTCACACTGATTCCGGTTTGGCAAGGTAGTTCTCCTCGAAGTGATGGGCGTAGGCCATGGCTACGTGGTTTGATTCAGCAAATCGACACATCGCTCCACTCGGTGTACAAACCCGATGAACTTGATTACCATGTGAATCCTCTCCGAACTCAATCGTGGTTCCGTTTGGTAATGTCTGAATAATGTCCATTACACTATTTAGTTCTATTAATATTGTAAGAAAGGATTGTTGTAATTAAGCGATGAATAAAGACTTTCAGGCGCTTCTAAACGCCATAGCGCGGTCGAGTAAAGCATCGCCTGTTTTTGTGCCTGAAAAGAAGAAGCCCGGCTTTATCGAATTTGCTGCTGCTCAGGCCACAACTCCTTCCAAGCTTTTCCGATTTCCCGGTGCTGGTCAGCCTGAACCCATCGTGACTGGCACCCGTGATGGTGTTACGCCTGATCGGACGCAATCAGATAGCTACAAGCAATACGCCCAGACCCCAGCCGGTCAATTCGAGCGTTACTTCAAGACCCCTGAGATGGATCAGTACTTCGGTGCTGCTTCTCGTGGTACCGCTGCACCAAAAGATGTCGAAGCAATGCAGGCTTTGGCGGGAAAAACCGTAGCACCTGGTAAGACCCCTGAGGAGCTGTCGGCTTTTTACCGTGCTGAGAGCGCCATGGGCCGTGCTCAAATGCCTGAGATTCAGAAAGGTCTGGGTTACGCCGAGGGTTCTGCCCTTGCTAAGTGGGCTGCTGCTAACCCGATGCTGGCTCAGCGTTTGTATGCAGAGAAGCAAGCAAAAGGTGAAGTAGTTCCTCAGGGTGCCTTTGCCGGCACAACTCCTCAACCTTTTGGCAGCCCTTTACCTAGCACCGATTTTGCCGTTGCTGCTAATGCTGTTCCTGGACCTTGGAATACTCAGGGCAATGCAGTTTCTGCTCCTTATGCAGAAGCAACAAAATTTCAGTATGAAAAAACCACTGGCGAAGGCATGCCGGAACTTGCGCCACTACTTAGGGCAGAGCAGTTGATTCGTCAAGTGAAGAGTGATCGGGGCCTCTGATCATGCTGATGGATAACGACTTTCCACTTATCGGAGCCAGAACAACGGACCCTCTCGGTTACCTGCAGCAATATGTGGCTGGGATGAACCGGTATCAACAGGCTGGGACCGATGTACCAAGCTTTGGAATGCAGACAAATTACGCACAGCAGGCTGGTGGACCACTCGTTGGACAGACTTTGGTTGCAGGTTCGCCAAGTTTTGACTTAAGCTATCCAAAGATTCCAGGCCGTGACCTGGAAG
>Ga0172376_10007361_pt1 | contig 11728 bp, 14 predicted proteins | sample Lak35m_FD_121114 | JGI IMG/M metagenome (GOLD analysis project Ga0172376, IMG submission 121114) | Freshwater microbial communities from Kabuno Bay, South-Kivu, Congo - kab_092012_35m | ecosystem: Environmental > Aquatic > Freshwater > Lake | place: Democratic Republic of the Congo: South-Kivu...
ACTCATATGACCAGCCTTTTGTATGGCTCTAGGTACTGCACTACGTCGGCTGGAAGGGAGTTTGGTACCACCATTCCGTCTGCGGTGTAGATGGTGCGATCTAGCTCGGCACTTGTATCTTTTTGCTTATACAGGTACTGTGCAAGTCGCTTCGCCGCAAACGTGATTGCTCCGGGGCAGGTGATAGAATATCCCCACCGTCCGGTAATAACAATCGCCGCATCAGGACTGTTGTCCCACGTCCACACCACGTCGCTGTCTAGTTTTAGCCGAATCCCAAAGATTGGCCGACCATCAGCAATCGCATTGATGGGAAGTGTGACATACTGATTGCTAGCAACGGTTGTGCCATCTCCATTCACAATAGACGTGATTTGTGCAAGATCGTACTTGCCGAGCCACAACACTTGCTGGTCATAGTAGCCAAAGTATTGATAGTATTCAATTTGCATCCCGTCGGCGTATTCGCGATACCGCACTGCGTCAAACTTCCGCACCGTGTCCGCAGGCACCTCGAATAATCGGTCGGTGTATGCGTTGATAATGTTTGTTGCATCGGCAATGAGTTCCGTGAGCAACGTGTCGTCCGTGGTCACGTTGCTTGGGATTTTTAGGTATCGCTTGAGTGCGTCCAGCGTAACATACGCCATTACACAGGTTCCTCTCGGTGCAAGTTGTGTGCCGTGTAGTCTGGCCACAACACACGACGGGTTGCTGAATCCACCATGTGTCCGCACAACACGCCAAAATGTGCAAACTGCCCAATGCCTTTGGCTTGACAATCCAGCGAAAAATACCAATCGTTGGATGCGCCACCACGTTTCTCAAACTTTAGGTCTTCAAGGACGCTTCGCTGAATCATGGTAAACCCAAGACCCACTCCTGCGACCTCTTTGACCCATCCGTTTCGGGCAAGCTGAAACACCTCCGGCGTATTGTGGTCTGTCAGCGCAAGTCCCTCATCTTCGGTGACCGTCACAAATGCGTTCCAGCGGTAATTTGGCTTCTGTCGTAGACAGTAGACACCCATCGCCACCGGTACATTCATTTCTGCCAACGCCCCAAAGCCATGCTTGGGGATGATAATGTCATCCTCAACACTGACAAACGCATCGCAGTCTGTAGAGAGAAAGTGCTGCCGAGCCTTCTCGTAGTTATGCGTGACATTCTCGTATCCGTCTTTGGACGGCTGGTCGTGCTGATACTCAACATAGACGTGCGGTTTCCCCCACGAATAGCGAGCCTCCCACAACGCAACATGCGTCCGTCCAATCGTGCGCAATCTCGGCATAAAGATAAACAGCTTCACAGCACTTTCCCCCTTTTGTCTGCTACACTATGCCACGATCTCGGCAACCGATGCCAAGTCGTAGTCGCTGGATGGTTCGTATCGAGCAACACCGGCAAGGGCAACCACTCCGAAGATGGCAGCACCACTTGGGGTGGCTTCCATACGGATGTAGCGCACATCTTGGGCGGCGCATTCCTCTGCCGTTACCTCAATGATGCCCTGCGTGTTGTTGTCAACACTACCGCTAAACGTGCCTGAAGCAAACGTCTTGCCGGTCAACGTGGTAGCAAAGGTGCTATTGTCATTCCCACCGGTGACGATGGCAGTGATGGTGTTAGCCCCGATTGCGCCAGCGTTGAGGATGAAAATCACTCGCCGAAACAAGCGCATGTCAATGCCGTCGCTGTTTTGTGCGGTGCTGTGCGAAGCAGGGTCAATGGTGGCAATAACCGCCAAGCTTTGCGACAGCCGTTCCGTGTAATGTGCCATGAATGTATTCTCCTAGCTCAACTTGATGAATGGCGAAACTTGGTACGAGCCATCCGCCAACGTGATTTTGTCGTTCAATGCAGGCTGACCGTCAAGACGTGAAGTCATGCGCATGGTCATCTGGTCGGTCAAGAACGCTGGTGCATCGCTGGTGCTGATGGTCGTGTCTTGACGATCCATGATGTAGTATGCGTTGCGGTCAACAAGCAACACGTCGCCAGCGGTACCAAGCACCGGCAACTTTTCCGTAAACAGGACAGTATGTCCGAGCAACTGCGTTGCAGGGCGACCTTGCAAGTCACGGAGGAACGTCACGAAGTTGCCACTCTCTGCCATGCTATACAGCTTGGGCATCACGCTCTGGTGCATGATGAATACCGCACGCCCAAGTGCGCTTGCAGGCATACGAGAAATCATCTCTTTGGCATCAGCCAACTTAAAGTCGGTAGCCGTGTTGCGCGTCACCGAGTAGGTGGCCGGAGCGTTGAGGATACCAAGTGGCTTGCCTACGCCGTTGCCGTTGAGGAAGTTGTAGTCCTCAAACCATGCTTTGGCTTGCCCAAATTGGCGCACCAACATGCCCGACAACGCCGGAGCGTCAGCAAGCAATTCGCTCGTAATCTGAATGTAGGCAGCGAGCTTGTGCGCACGCAAGTCAATCTGGTCAAACTTGACTTGCGTTGACTGAATGTTGCCTGCCTCTGCCGTCCAGAACAGCTTTACACCGGCAAGCATGGCCGATGAGCCGTCGGGTGAAATCGTCTGGTCGTAGCGAGGTGCCTTAAACTCCGGCGAGTTGACACTCATCACCATTGCGCCCGGGCGAATCAAGCCTGCCTCAACAGCAAAGCCGTCAATCATGCTCCCGTACTCGGGCGGAACCAAGTACCCACCAGCCGTGCCGTTGTTTTCCACTTGCGCTTTCACGCCGTAAATTGCCGACAAACGCTTGTCGTCACGACGAATCACCGCTGCCATGTAGTCAGCGAAGTTCTTCACTTCCTTGTCTTTGGTGCCACCATCAGGAGTCACCACGCCATGCTTGGCGACAATCGGGTCGTTGAGGATAGCTTGAATGACATCGGCCTTAATGGCACCACTCACCTGCGAGGCGAGTTCATTCATATCCACCGTTACGGTATCTGCCATGTTCTTACCTTACTTCTTCAATAAAACGATAATTTGCCGTCGTGACGACTCAACCTCATCGGTTGCTTTTGCCTCCACCTGTGGCGTTATATGAAAAAGAGTTCGGGCTTCAGCCGGATGCGTGGTGATAGAAAGCTCACCCATAATCCACTGTTTGATTGTCCGATTTTGCTCTCTTTCCACAACATGAGGGAGTGCGCCGGTTGATAGTCCGACGACTCCGGCATCAATCAAATCCTTGATGCGATGCAAATACTTGCTGGCCTTGTTCAGCTGGAACTCAAACCAAATACCCATGTCGTCCTGCTTGTAGCCGGTAACAGAGCCGATAGGCTTGCGCAATTCCTGTGTGCCAATCCCCGAATCGTCAAGCCCATGCTCAAAGAACACCGGCATCCCGATGGGAGATCGCTCAAAGCCAAACTCTGTGGACTTGGTAAACTCATCGTTCGTCAAGTCCCGACCGCCGAACACCACGCCAAGACCACGGTACGTGTTGACCCCAACCGACTTGATAGCGTACTCAAACGATTTCTTTTCGTTCTTCCACGCTTCAGGCAGGTTGTCTTCCAAGTTTTTACGCTTGGCAAGTGCAATCAGGCGACTCTTAAACGTGTCAAAAGATTGTTCCCCACGATACCGACCCCACGACGACACTGCGTCTTCCATGTCGCTACCGTCCACAATCGGGAACGCGCGCTCATCTGGGAATACGAAGTCGCTGTCTTTCAGCTTGGTGCGTTGGGCGGTCGTAAGGACAGCCTTCATTTCTTCTTCGTAGGGGTCTTTTTCTTGCCCATTGGCTTTTCCATTGGCTTCCCCATCTTGTCCATTGGGTTCTTGCCCGTCTTCTTCCCGTAAGCCATCGTCGTACTCTCCTTCTTCAAGTGCTTGGTCGGTAATAATCCAGAATCGACAAATGCCCATTGGGTCAATGTCCCCATTGATAATGGCGCATCCGCCCCCTCGGTAAAAAATACATTCGGCGCAACACTTGCCTCCGTGGTTGACGTTTTCTTCGCCGTCACGGTAGTCGCATCCGTTTGCATCATCGCCTGCCTCAAATGCACCGTGGCGAATGACAATCTCATTCAGTGCATCGGCAAGCGCAATTTGTTTGTCAGTGTAGCTCATTCGTTTCTCGTTTCACTGCTGGTCATGGTTGGCTTTCCGTCTTTTGGAAGTCCCTGCTTGCGTTTGCGTGCAATCAGTTGTTGGCGTTCTTCGTCAGTCAATCGCATGGCTTTTGACTTGGGAAGGCACTTTGGATAACCGTCAGCGTCTTCAGCGTCCGATCTCCCACATACCCGATAACCAACAATCTTGCCGTCTTCTCGAATGGGCTTTGAGATGTCTACCCATTCCTCTTGAAACCACTCACGCAAATCCTTTGTTGCAGACTTCCACTTGCCACCACGTTGCTTATACCAGCGAGCCGCCCACGCATTGGCATATGCTGACGGATATACCTTGAATCGCCTCTTGGCTTCCGCTATTGCACGTTGCCACAAGTCAGGACTTTCCGGTTCATTGGCACGCTTTATCTCTTCATCGTGCTGTTGCGCAAGAAGTTCCTGTCCATACTGTATCACGATGCTCTCTATTGATTCAAGAGATTTGGTTGTGTAATACGGCTTGCCACCGCCACGGGCTTTTACAAGTCGCTCATACGTTGCCACCATGTAGGCAGATGCGTATGCAGACGGCCACTTGCTAGAATACTTTTGTCGTGCCATGCGCTTTGCCTTGCGATACAGCGCAGGGAACTTCACTTGCTCTGGAATAACCTCCGGCCCACTTGTTGCCGGTTGCTTTTCCTTACTGCGAGCGGTTGTATATCCAGCGACTTGTTGACCATCACGATAGTACGGCTTGACGGAAATGGCTTTTGTTGCGTCAAGTTGCTTGACAAGGCGTGATACCCAAGAGAATGCAGAATCGCCGCCCCACCCGTGCCACGCTTGCCACCCTTTGCCTTTCTCGCCCCACGTACTTCCTTTTTTGTCTACCGCATGACGACGAAACCATGCGTACATGGTGCGAATATCATTCTCGGTAAAATCGTCGTTGTTGATGAGTTGACGTGCGCGAGCAAGCCCCGTTGAAATCATGCCACGCTGGGATGGCGGTTTCTCGTTGCGCACCTCAATCGCTCGGCGAGCCGCCTCACGAGCGGCGGCTGGAGCCTTCCACGTTTTGTCCATTAAATCCTCGCAATCGTCAGCACTTGACTCCCATCGGTTGCTGATGGTGCCGCCGCAGTAAACGTGTTCGCCGCACTTACTTGCAAGTTAATCTTAAACGTTGACGATGCGGGAGCGTAAAACATGACTGCAAGTGTGTGAAGTACTGCCGCCGTGCTAGTGTTGGCAGTGTTGGTGAATTGTCGAGTGGTCGCACCACTTGTCAAAAACGCATTGACACGCACAATGTTGGCAGCAGTGGTGCGGAATTGAAACGACGCAACGTACATGCCTGCTGCTGGAACAGGAATGTTGGTAATTGGCACTGTGACCGGAAAGTTCAACTGTTGGTCGGCAAAGTCGGCAACAATCGTGTCAAATGCGATGTCACTATTTCCAGCCGCCGCAAATACCGTGTTGGTGCTTTTGTATAGCACTACATTGCGCTTTAGCTGAATACCATTCAATTCGTCATAAACATATTGAAGCGATCCTGCCGCTCCAAGTTGCTCATTCCACAACAGTGATGTCAGTGCTTGTCCGGTTACTACATCTGTTGGTGCAGTCCATGTTGCCATAGTGCCTCCTAAATAAATACTGTGTCAAAAATACAATCGTCAAAAATGGCAATCACCGTGCCATCAAGCGTAGTTGTTTGTGTTGATGCGGTATTTGCATCGGTGACAATTCCGTAGCGATACCGGCATAACTCTAACAGGGACGTGTGGTCAATATAAAAATCGCTATACGAGATAACAAATAGCGTGTATGCGTTCGTTGCCGATGCCACCGTGCCAGCACTTGGCACGTACCCGTAATCGCTAAACGCCCACCAACTATCCAAGTCGTCGTTTTGGTTGACAGTTGACCACTCTGGACTGCTTATTGAAAGAAGTGGAATTGATGCAACAAGCAAATTGTCTACATAGAACTTTATCTGCGATGTGAACGTGTCTTTGTAGATGACATACAAATGCGCAATCGTTTTATCAAACTGATTCAGTTTGACTTTCTTGATGGTCACCCCCACTCGACACTCAATATAGTCGTGCGAGTTTGACGCATCAAACCAATAATTCATTGACGCATATGGCCACGACGGCTCGTTGTCAGAGGTTTTAGATCCCACCGACATAAGCAACTGTCGAACATCTGATGCGCTGGTGAATGACATTTGCAGAACACCGCCAAATCCTGCCACGCCCGACCACGGGCCAATCGCATTTCCCTTGTACGTCCATACCGGTGCTTGCATCCCCGGATAGGTGATGATGCTTCCGTCTACATCCGTACCCGGGAGATTGTAGGTGACTGTTCCAGCATTGACATCGTTCTTGTTGAACGTAGAAATGATGTTATAGCTTGTGGTGAGGTCAAACTCATTCCACACGCTATAACTCATTGAAACACTGTTAGTAAGTGGCGCATTGCTATTGTTGCGTGTACTATCCCATGCAAGAATCGTCCATGTACTTGGCAACGTTGCAATCACCCCATCTCGAATCATGATTTCCGTCATAATGCCCTCACCACGGACATGATACCGCTCGGCATCATGCGTCGAAGATGTCCTTGAAGATAGGTAATCATCTGTACATCGGTGCGCCAAAAGCCAATGTGTTGAAAGCGTTGCATGTCATCCCGATGCACAATGCCAGAGTAGGTTGCCGTATTGTACAGCACGACTGCCGTTGGAAATTGCGAGATTGCCCACTTGGCAAACAATATTTGCGACCGCTCGTAGATGCTCATACGTCCGTCACGCTTGCGAATGTACACCATACCGATGCCACGTCGCCAATGTGGTTTGTTGGTGTTAAATGCTTTTTGCGGAGGATATTGCGACACAAAGTCACGTCCCTCGCGCGCAATTACACGCAAGAGATCAGTCGTATGCCGTTCCAACTTTGTGCCGTAATCATCGCCTTTATTGCGAATCATCTTTTTGAGAAACGGCGAAAGCGTGACGTTGGCGTAAGTTTTCACACGACCTCCAATCGCAACGTACACCGGCAGTATGGGTGTGCTGGGGGTGGTGCTTGCCATACGCCTTGTGCTTGGCCATTCAGCGGTCGGCACTTGGCACAGACAAGTTCGTCTTGTGCGGTCACCCAAATCAGTTGCGTCTGAACGCCTTGCTCCGCAAGGATTTTCTGAATTGCCATCATCACCATTGCTTTGGCGTTGGTGGTTTCTGTGACTGCAATGATTTCAGCTCGGCGCAACCCAAACGGAATGTCAAAGAGTGCGTCGTTGCTGATAATGCCACCATTGATGATTGCCATCAGGTATCGACGGGTGGTGTCTTCAATTTGTTTGCCACGGTCACGCACATACGTGTCCCACTCCGGAGCAAGACGCAACGTCAGGTCAAGTGGGTCAATGCCAATGCCGGTCGCACTTACCGCTTCCTGAATTAGTTGCTGGTACACCGAGGTGAGCGACAAGTTGAGAGCCGCTGCTACTTCACGTCCGAGGCGTTGCGCAAACTCATCGGGAGAAAGTTTTGTGCCTTGACGTTCGGCATCACGACGAATCTTCGCCATCGCCCGTGCCAGAATGTCGTAGAGTTCTTGTTCGTCAGGCGTGAGTGATTCACCCGGAGCGGACTTGAACGCCTTGAAAATATGGCTGACGGCATCCGTGCAATCTGCCTCGGACAGTAATTGCTTGAGGTGGCAACTATCCGTATACGGAATGTCCGTAGAATCAAAACGCACATCCGCAGATCGCCCTGCTTTTACCGACTTAATCGCTTTAGCTTTCCAGCGATTCAGGTCAAGCGATGCAGTAGTGTCAAGCGACTTGGTAAGTTTCTCTGGAACGGTAGACACCGGTTCCGGCGTTTCATCAATAACCTTTGGTGCAGTGGCATTGATGATTTCCTCCGGTTGGTCAAACTTGTCATCAATGTTCATCGGGGCTTGGTCGATTGGCCCGTAGCCCATCATGTCGCGCGCCTCGTTGACTGTTAGGATAGGACTGCCGGTCAACTGAATCACACCTTGCGCTTTGTCTAACTCGTTGCGCTGATAGGTTTCCAACTTGTCCGGTCGTGGCACAATGCGAAGATTTGCACGGTCAAGCAGTTGCTCATTGATGGCATCGCAAATCATTTGCGCTTGTGGCACCACTGTGTCTTCATAGAACGCAAGGCGATCTACATTCGCCGTGGCATACGTGGCAGCATTTGAGAGTACAAGTGAGTGTGGAACGCCAAAAGCAGTCAGCGTGTCAGTACGTGACTGCTCGGTCAACTCTGGATTCACGGTGTCTTTGAGTGTGTCGCCGACCACGACCGGCTTGATGTCGGAGCGAATGGCTACGGTGTTCCACGAGTTCTTGACTCCAGACATAAACCGCTTCCACCAATTCTCCAACTTTTCCATCTCGGATTGCTGGGTGGGGCCGTTGACGGACAGCAGAGTTGCCTTAATTGCGCCACGGCTCCAGAAGTTCTGCAAGAACGTATCAAGAAAGTACAACGTGCTTGCAGAGCGGAGTGCGGTTTCGGCTGGCGCAGGGCCAGGGCCAACCTCGGCTTCCACGTTGTCCATCCAGAAGTAAATCACGTCTTTGGTAGACAACTTGTATTCTTTGTTGCCAATGACGCGCTTAAAACCAACAAGTCCCTCGTTTGTATCATACAAAGGGCTGATGGTGTTTGGTAGTATACTGCGGAGTTTGCCATTGAGTCCATACCGATTGCGCTCAATTAGCAGGTACGCACATCCAAACAAGCACAAGTTGAGTTCAATCTTGCGCAACAATGGACGCAACGTGCGCATGAATGTCACAATTTCCGGCTTTAGCGACACATCCTCATCTCCCTGCATGATGATGTACGGGAGATTTGATACGGCGTGCGCTCGTAGCTCAATCGCAGATCGCATCACCGGAACGCTCCGGTATGCGTGTGTTGCTGAAATTGGGCCAGATTCGTCCAACTTCCCTTCAAGCACTCGCCAATAACTTGGCGGAAATGCTTCTATTGGAATTGACTTTAATCCCATAGCAACAACTTTCCTCCATATCCAAGCATTGGCATTGCGCCAGACACAGCGTCCACATAGTCATCGTGCCTGCCTTTAGGGAACATGGCGATTTCGTCAAGAAACTCCGTCATCCATTCCCCTGCAACAATGCGCACTTTGCCTTGCTCGGCTCTGCTCGCCCACGCCATCGCCCGTTGAATCTTGTCTTTTTCCACTCGGATGCCACCAATGGAAATGTGTGCAATCTCTTTGATACGCATTAGCTCTTGGATTGCCGCCAACCCGTGCAACGCTTCCTCAATGTAATGAAGCGTGCGTGGTTCTTCCAGCATGGTGCGAATCATGATCTTCTGCACGTCCGGCCACTCGGCTCGCAGGTGGATTCCCTCTTTTAAGTATAGAGTGCCATCATCGTCCATTGCAATAGCAACGCTTGCGGTGAAGTCGGCCGTGGTGCGCACACTCGCTGCCAAGTCCCAATATCGCACCCATTGAAGATTGGGCGGTGCGCTTTCCACCACCGGAAACCACTCACGCCGAAACAGTGCGCCAAGTGGGTCAAGAAAGTCGCCCTCAATTTCTTGCGCTCGCCACTCTGCCGTATAGGATTGTTCAAGTGAATCCACAAACCCCTCTGGGAGAAACGGGTTGTCTTTGCTGGATGACTTGATGATTTCGTAATTTTCACCGGAGTGGAATAGTCGGTATAACCAATTTTTCCCTCTCGGCGTGGTAACTGCCCATCCCCGAGATGGTTTCTCACGAAGACGGCCAATCATGACACGCCACACTTCCTCATCCAGCATAGCCGCCTCATCCAGCATAAACCATCCAAGATTGGGGCCACGTAGTCGGTCAGAATCATCGCCTGAACGAAACAAGATAGTGCGCTCGCCTTTTAGTCGTGCCACCATCAACTGTTCCTTAAACGATTGCAGGATATTTGCGGCTCGAGTGAGGTCAAGAAACGTGCGCAACGTCGCATCTCGGAGCATGGTGTATGTGGGCGCAACAATCATACCGGTACTACCGGCTGGCTGTCGAAACGTTTCCACGATTCCGGCGCGCGTCTTGCCACTCCCGACACCGCCCACAAACAGGCGAAATCTTGCATCACTCATCCAGAAGCGGCGTTGAGGCTCCGTCATCGTTGAGTGCCTGATGACTTGCTTGTCCGTGTCCAAGTGAGAGGTCGATGACATAATCCACTGTCCCTTCGTGTTCTACGATGCGTTTCCCATAATCCCGAGGGAAGCGACGTTCCAGCTTCCATGCGGCGGCGTGCCAATCCCCTGCCGATGCGGCTTGTTCAATTTTGGCAAGCCACCGCACCGCCGCCTTGCCCTCGGACGAACGGCACTCATCCCCAAACTCCTCATCTTCTCGCATCCAGCGATTTAGCGTAGAAGCCGAGATGCCTGCAGCGTTGGCAGCAAGTTGATATGTAGCCCCAAGCTCTAACGCTTGCAGGATGCGCTTTATGCGCTCTGGAGTCTTCTTCTGATAGACGATAGTCATTTCTGATTACCCCTTACCTTGTAGCCACGTCGTTCCATTTCAAGCTTGACGTTCTGATAGTCATCGTAATTATCAAGCTCTACTAGTACAATAAACGTTTTGTCAAATGTAGGCAATACCTCTGGATTGTCAATCGGTGGTGGCATGATGCCTGCGTCTACCCTGAGATCGTCAATGACACTCTCAATGCCGTCAGTAACTTCCACTTCCTGCAACAACTCGGCAAGCTTTTCTTCGTCTATCCCTGCCATTGCAGAGATGGGGTCGAACGTAGCAAGAATCGTCTTTTCCTCGCTCTCCGACAATTCCACATACGTCACTTGCACGGCCGGCTGGTCGTTGCGCAAAGCGAGTGCCACTCGAAGATGCCCGTCAATGATGTGCCCACTCACCCGATTCACGATGACACTTTGCACTATCCCCACGTCGGTGAGTACCGAGTGCAAGGCAGTTTGTTGCGTCTTGCCATGAATCCGAAAGTTGTACGGGTTGGCAAGCAGCTGGTCGGGCGCTTCCTCGCCGTGCCCGACAATACGATTTTGGTACATGTTATATCTCCATCGGGTTTTGATTTGCCCAGTGTACAATGCGGCGCTCGGCAATCTCTTTGTACTCCGGTGTGATTTGGGCACTGCCTTTGACCATCAAGTACCCGTCAAGTAAAAATACCGCTTCCTAATGCCGCAAACCCTTTACTAAATAAGAAAGGATTCGCTTTACTAAAAGTACCTATTCGGCGTTCAATCGCTCTATCCATTTCCTCGCCGTGCCCGACAATACGATTTTGGTACATGTTATATCTCCATCGGGTTTTGACTTGCCCAGTACTCAATGCGTCGCTCGGCGATGTCTTTGTACTCCGGTGTGATGTCGATGCCAATGAACCGCATCGCCTCCAGCATGGCGGCGCACCCTGTGGTACCTGAGCCCATGAACGGGTCAAGCACTACGCCACCACGGGGCGTGACGAGGCGCACCAAGTAGCGCATTAGGGCGATGGGTTTGACCGTTGGGTGGTGGTTAATTCGTGCGTGGTTTGTGCGGTTTCGGGGATTATCGCCACCAATGCCATCGTCTTTCACTCTATCGCTTTCACGAATTGA
>Ga0172376_10007364_pt1 | contig 11726 bp, 12 predicted proteins | sample Lak35m_FD_121114 | JGI IMG/M metagenome (GOLD analysis project Ga0172376, IMG submission 121114) | Freshwater microbial communities from Kabuno Bay, South-Kivu, Congo - kab_092012_35m | ecosystem: Environmental > Aquatic > Freshwater > Lake | place: Democratic Republic of the Congo: South-Kivu...
CTGGCTGAGCGTGCGCGGCGGCGCCCGCCACCTGCGCAAGGCGGCGGCCCTGGGGAAAAAGCTTGAGATCGCGATCGCCATCGGCGTGCATCCGCTGCTGGTGATGGCGGCGGCCACGCCGATTCCGGTGCAGCTGAGCGAGTGGCTGTTCGCCGGCCTCTACGGCGGTGAGGGCGTGCGGCTGGCGTCGTGCAAGACGCTCAATCTGGAGGTGCCCAGCCACAGCGAGGTGGTGCTCGAAGGCACGATCACCCCCGGCGAAGAGCTGCCCGATGGCCGCTTCGGCGACCACATGGGCTTCTACGGCGGCGTCGAAGACTCACCCCTGGTGCGCATCCAGTGCGTGACCCAGCGGCGGGATCCGATCTACTTCACCACCTTCAGCGGCCGGCCGCCCAAGGAGGACGCGATGCTGGCGATTGCCCTGAACCGCATCTACACGCCGATCCTGCGCCAGCAGATCCCGGAGATCGTCGATTTCTTCCTGCCGATGGAGGGGCTCAGCTACAAGCTGGCCGTGATCGCCATCGACAAGGCCTATCCGGGCCAGGCGAAGCGGGCGGCGATGGCCTTCTGGAGCGCCCTGCCGCAGTTCACCTACACCAAATTCGTGGTGGTGGTTGATCAGAGCATCAACATCCGCGATCCCCGCCAGGTGATCTGGGCGATCAGCGCCCTGGTGGATCCCCAGCGCGATCTCTTCGTGCTCGCAGACACCCCCTTCGACACGCTCGATTTCGCCAGCGAACGGCTGGGTCTCGGCGGCCGTCTGGCGATCGATGCCACCACCAAGATCGGCCCGGAGAAGCGGCACGACTGGGGCGAGCCCCTGCGCCGCAGCGCCGAGCTGGAGGCGCGGCTGGATCAGCGCTGGAGCGAGCTGGGGCTGGCGGATCTGGGCCGCCAGGAGCCGGATCCGGCCCTCTTCGGCTACCGCTTCGAGCAGGTGCTCGAGCGGCTGGCGGCCCCAGCGGGCGGCACGCACTGAGCCGGGGGGGTACCGTCTGGCTCAGGGAAGCCTGGGGCAGGCTGCCTGGGCATCGCTCCACCGCTTCGATTCATGCTCGGCCGTCAGGCGATCCATGCGATCAAGGCCCTGCTGGAGCTGGCGGGGGAGCCGCAGCGCTGGCGTTCGGTGCGGGATCTGGCGGTGGCCCAGGCGCTGCCCGAACCGATGCTGGAGCAGCTGCTGCTGCAGCTCCGCAGGGGAGGCTTGCTGGAGGCGCGGCGGGGGCGGCTCGGCGGCTACCGGCTGGCCAGGCCGGCCGGCTCGATTCCACTGGCGGCCGTGCTGGCCGCCCTGGGCCATGGGCTGGCGATCGCCCCGCAGGAACCCGGGGCCCGCGACAGCGCGGCCGCCTGCGCATCCGCCGCAGATGGCACCGCAGATGCCACCGCTGGCAGCACAGCAGACACCACCGCCAGCGACCGGGTGGCGGCGCTGCTGGAGGCCCGGCTGCGGCTGGCCCTGGAGCGCGAACTGGCCCACTGCACCCTGGCGGAACTGCATTTCGATCTGCGCAGCGCCAGCGCCGCGATGCGCGAGGAGGGCGGCCTGCTGCTGGGCTGAGGCCCGCTGGCGGGCGGGGAGCCGCACCGGCCAGACGCCTCGCATCCAGGCGGGGTTCCTAGGGTCGTGCCATGGCCGCCGCCCCTCCCCCTTCAGACGAAGCCGCAGCGATGCTTGAGCAGGTGCTCAACCCGCTGCTGCGCGATTTCGAGGAGAGCTTCAGCCGCGGCCTGAAGTTGCTGGATCACTGCCCCGAGCAAGTGCTGGTTGCGGCCGCTCGTCAGACCCTGCGCGAACGACTCGAGCAGGGCCTGGCGGGCCTGGCGGCGGCTCGCATGCTCCGCCAGGCGGCGCCGGCTCCGATGGCCCTGGAGATGGCCACCATCCAGCCCTGGCATCAGCTGGTGGTGGAGGTGTGGTCGCTCTCGGCAGCCATGCGGGCGGCGGGGGTGGTGGTGGCCTGAGCGCGCTCGCTGCGCGGCGGCGGAGCAGAGGCCGGGGCGGCCGGCTTCAGCCGCACGCGCAGCCGCAGCCGCCGGCCGGCGCGCTCGATCGTGAGCGTGAGGGGTTCAGTGGCCGGGTGGCCGGCCACCCGGAGGATCACCTCACCGGCACGCTGCACAGGCCGGTCGTTCAGCAGCAGGATGCGATCGCCGGGCCGCAGGCCGGCGGCCTCCGCCGCTGAACCAGGGGCCACCCGCCGCACCCACACCGCGCCATCGGCGCTTTCGAGATAGGCCCCCAGCCGTGCCCCCGGCGGGGGTGCCATGCAGTCCGGCGGCAGCGGGGGCCGCAGCAGGGCCTGCTGGCGCATCACGCCGAGATCCCGCAGCTGGGCGGGGATGCCATCGCCGGCTACCAGATGCCCCCGCCCCACCAGCGCCACCTGCAGCCGTTCAGGCTGGCGGGCATGGGCGGCGGCGAGCCGTTCGGCCATGGCGCGATCGCGCAGCAGCTGGCTGTCGATGAAGCGCTCGAGATCGGCCGCCTGGGCCGGGCTGAGCGCCGGTTCAGCGGCACGGGGGTCCACCCCGGCCAGCGCGGGCCCGGATCCGCCATGGCCGATCCAGGCGGTTCGCAGCACCTGGCGGTACACGGCGCCGGCCGCTGCCGGATCGCCGATGCCCTCCCACTGGCTGGGCGGCACGGCCGCCAGGCCGAGCCGGCGCACCCGCCGGACCAGCGCCGGCTCGGCATTGAGCGCCAGCAGCGGCACCCGCCAGCGCCGGGCCCAGCGCAGCAGCGGCAGATAGAGCTCCGGATCATGCCCCCACACCTCCGCCCAGCCCACCTGCTGCAGGAAGGCCCCCTCCTGGAGCTGGCCGCTGGCATAGCGATCCAGCAGCGGCTGGCGGGCCGCCGGCAGCATCTCCAGCCCGAGGCTGAGTGGCCGGGAAGCCTGCCGGAGCGTCTCCAGGCTCCGCAGCTGCCAGGCGTGGTCGGCGGCGCTGGTGTGAATCTCGCCGAGCAGCAGCACCGCCAGGGCCGGAGCGTCGGCGGCAAGCCGGCGCTGCTGCTGCTCCAGGGCGAGCAGCGCCTGGCGGCAGGAGAGCGGTGCCGCAGCCGCTGCTGCCGGGGCGGAGGCATTCCCCAAGGCGGGCTGCTCAGCCGCGCGGGGCGGCACCGCCTGGCAGAGCAGCAGCGCCCCCGCCAGCAGGGATGCACGGCAGGGATGCGGCAGACGGAGGGGCATGGTGCAGGGAGAGGGAACGGTGGCTCAGAAGCTCTGGTCAGAAGCTCCTGTCAGAAGCTCTGGATGGTCTGACCGGCATAGCGGCCCGCATAGATCTCCTCGCCCTCGAGCCGCTGAAACAGGAACTGACAGATCGGCAGACCGGGCACCACCGCCAGGGGCGCCGGGCCGAAGTTGCTCATCTCCAGCACCTGCTGGCTGTCGATGCCGGGCCCCATGAATGGCGCGCTGATGTGCACCATCAGGCCGAGCCGGGCGAAGCGGCTGCGACCCTCCAGCCAGCCGCAGAGCCCGGGCCCCAGACGCAGCCGTTCGAGGGTGATGCCCAGGATCGTTTCGCCCGGCATGATCAGCATGTGCTGGCCGCTCTCGAGCTGCACCTTGTCGGTGAGATCGCGGTAATCGGTGTCGGCCTGCACCTCGATCACCTGATGCACTTTGCGGAACACCCGGAAGGTGTGGGCCAGCCGCAGATCCACCGAAGCCGGCCCCACAAGTTCGGCAGCGAAGGGTGTGATCGCGATCGCTCCCTGCTCGATGGCCTGCAGGATGGCGGCGCGTCCGAGGATGGCCATGGCAGGCGGAGCGCAGGCTGGGTACCGGCGTGGAGAGTAGGTCGCGGCGCCAACGCAGCACGGCCGCTGCGGGGGATCGGCTCGGCCGCTGTGAGATCGGCGCCATCGCCGGCTCTCCCTGGCGACCTCCTCAGCCTGCCGGCTGGCTGCAGGGATGACAGCCTGCCGAGCCCTCGATCAGCAGCGCAATCGCCGCGCGCAGCGCTGCAGGGTTTCGCGGCAGTCGCCGCTCATCAGCAGGCCCGAGCCGCCCCAGAGCAGGCGCAGCGGCAGATCCTGGGGGGCGGCCCCCAGCTCCCGGATGGGCGTGAAGCCCAGCTGCCGGAAGTAGCGCACCAGGCGGCGATGCTGGCGTTCGCCATCGCGGATGGCCAGGAAGCGGGCCCGGCGGCAGGGGGTCGACTCCAGCGCCCAGGCCATGGTGGCGGCCCAGATCAATGGGCCCACCAGCGGATCGCTGCCCGGCAGCACCTGCAGGGTGTCGAGCTGCAGGCCGCGGGGCTGCGGCAGCGCCCAGCCCTTCATCTCCGCCAGCAGTTCAGCGCGGTTCGCCGCCAGCGGCCGTGCCACGGCCACCTGCAGGCTCCAGATCCCCAGCCGGCGCGGTGCCCGCAGGCCCAGTTTCAGGCCGCGTTGATCCGCCAGAGCCGCGAGGCTGCCGAGGGCTGGCAGGGGATCGGTGCCGGCATCCTTCATGGCTGGGCGGGGTCTTCCTGCCTCCCAGGGCTGGCTTCCCCCGCCCCTGGGATGGAGGCCGGTGGCTCGGGCCGGTAGGGCTCGGCCGCCAGCACCGCCGCGAGGGGCAGGGGGCCCTGCAGATGCGGAAACAGCTCGCCGCTGCCCTCGGCCGCCGGCTCCTCGATCACCGCCACCCCCGCCGCCTGCAGCCGCTGCGGATCGATCGTGAGCAGCCGCACGTCTCCGGCATCGGCATAGAACCGCCTGAAGCTGGCCGCGATCTGGTGAGCGTGGCTGGCGTGGATGAAGCCCACCTCATCCAGGCTCAGACCGCGGGTGGAGCGGCGGTAGCTCCCCTCGGCCCGCGCCTGGCTCCACTCCTCCGCCAGAGCCAGGTGATACAGCCATCGCGGCGAACGCCAGGGATGGCGGCTGGCCAGGGGCGGGGCCATCGCCGCCGCCAGCTCCGGCCCCTGCTCGAATCGCTCCAGCCAGCTGCGCAGCGCCTCGAGATCCGGCTCCGCCGCGAAGCCCTCCGGATCCGCCAGCCGGAACTGACGCACGAAGGGCAGCAGCGCCATGTCGGCCAGGCAGGGCCGGGGGCCGAGCAGCCAGCCGCCCCTGGCGGCGGATGGGTCTGGAGCGCTGCCGGGGCCCAGCCCACCGGCAGACAATCCCAGCAGCCCGTTCCAGTGCCGCAGGATGGCCAGCGCCTCGCGCCGGTGTTCCTGCCGGTCGGCATGGGGATGGCGGCTGGCGTACTTGAAGCGATCCAGGTGGTGCTTGAAGGGGCCGTCGTTCTCGGCGATCAGGGCGGCGATCGGCGCCGGCAGCCTGTCCTGGGCTGTCTCCTGCCGCGGCTCACGCCCCGCTGCGCCGCCGTGAGCCGCGGCGGTGGCCGGCCCGCCCGCCCTGGGCGGCTCCAGCCAGCGCTGCGGATCGCGCTGCGCCAGGGCCCAGCGCATCACCTCCAGGCTCTCGCCGATCACCATGCCATCCGCGGTCTGCAGCACCGGCACGGTGCCGGCCGGCCGGAGCTCCAGCAGCTCGGGCGGCTTGCAGGCCAGATCCACCTCCCGCAGCTCCACCGCCATGCCGGCGGCCGCGATCGCCAGACGGGCGCGGATCGCGTAGGGGCAGCGCCGGAAACTCCAGAGGATCGGCCGCAGGCCCAGGGTCCGGCCCGCTTCAGACATGCCAGGCCAGCAGCGCCACCACCACCAGCCCGGCGACGGCGATCACCTGGAAGCCCAGGTCGGCGCGCGCCACGCGGCGCTTCACGCGCTCAAGGCTGGCAGCATCAGCAGCGGTGTAGGCATTCGAGCCCCAGACAAAAAGGATGAAGAGGGCGATGGAAACGAGATAGCAATAGAGGTAGATCTTGTCCAGGAAGGTGAGATAGGGCAGCGGCGGCAGCTCCGCCTGATAGGTCTGCTGCATCACCACCAGCGTCAGCAGGGCGGTGGAGGGAATGGCGATGCGCAGATCGCCCAGCGAGCCCTCCAGGCTGGGTGCCAGGAACACCACGGCCATCACGATCAGCAGGGGCATCACCCACTGCAGAAAGGCGGTGAGGAAGGGTGTGCGGTAATAGACCCGCAGCTCGCTGAGGGCATAGTCCTGGCGGCCGCCATGGCCGAAGTCGGTGGCGTAATGATGGATCATCGGATCGACACTCACACCCACTTCGCGGTAGCCCTTGATCGTGGCGTAGGCCCCCAACAGTCCCTTCTGGCCCGGTTCAGGCACCAGCAGCGCCGGCGTGGGGCCATCGAGGGAGAAGCTCAGCGGCTGCGTCTCGAAGAGCAGGGGCAGGCTGAGGGCATGGAAGGGGTAGTCAGCGAGATCGAATTCATCGATGTAGAAACTGCCGGAGAAGCGGAAGAGCTGATAGCGGCGGCCATCAGGCCTGAGGATCGGTGCTTCGCTATCAGGCTCAACGCTGAAGTCGTAGCCGATGATGTTGTTCACCACTTCCACTATCTTGTCGGTATCGATCTTGTTGGCGTCGATCAGCTTCCGCACCGCCTCCGGCCAGCTGATCCAATACCAGCCGTCGGCCTGAAGGTCTGCTCGGGCACGCTGAGGTTGTAGGCGTTCTTCATGTGCATTCCCAGCGTGATGCGGGGCGCGGCACGAACCGCTGCCGGAGCGCTGGCCAGGGTGCTGTAGCGATCCCGCTCGCCCACGGGCCGGGGCTCGCTGTGGCCGAGGGTGGTGGCGTTCAGCGGCCGCGGCCCGCGAAGCGCATGGGGTCGCAGCAGCAGCAGCGGGATGGCCAGGCAGAGGGTGAGCAGCAGGGCCAGGAGCGGCCGCAGCCAGCGACGCCCCTGGCCCCGGCCGCGCCGCGGTTCGCCCTCGCCGGCGGCCGGCATCCCCCAGCCCTCAGCCATCGCGCGCTCCCGGATTCGTCTCGCCGAAGATCCGGCCGAGATGCGCTTCGCCACGCTGGCTGGCCAGCGCCACCTGCCGTTCCCGTTCGGCGAAGCGTGCCCGATCGCGGCTCGTGAAGCGGGCGGTGCAATGGTGGCAGCTCACCCCTTCGCGGTAGTCGGGGCGTTCACGATCAGCCGCAGAGAGGGGCATGCGGCAGGCGTGGCAGAGGCTGTGGCTGCCGGGCGCGAGCCGGTGGTCGAGGGCGACGCGCTGATCAAACACGAAGCACTCGCCCTGCCAGCGGCTCTGGGCAGCATCCACCTCCTCCAGATAACGGAGGATCCCCCCCCGCAGGTGATGCACGCCCGTGAAGCCTGCCTGGATCAGGTGTGCCGTGGCCTTCTCGCAGCGGATGCCGCCGGTGCAGAACAGCGCCAGCGCCTTCGGACGCCGCTGGGCCACCAGGGGCCGGAGCACGCGCTCCACCCAGGCGGGGAATTCGCGGAAGTGGGAGGTGTGCGGGTCGATCGCCCCCTCGAAACTGCCCACCGCCACCTCGTAGCCGTTGCGGGTGTCGATCAGCAGGGTGTCGGGATCGCTGATCAGGGCATTCCAGTCCTGTGGGGCCACGTAGGTGCCCACCACCGCGGTGGGGTCGGCCTCGGGCTGCCCGAGGGTCACGATCTCGCGCTTCAGACGCACCTTGAGGCGATGGAACGGCTGTGCGACGGCCTCGTGGCGCTTCAACTCCAGCTCCTGCAGCCCTGGATCGGCGGCCTGCAGCTGCTCCAGCAGGGCCTCCACGCCCGCGGCCGGACCGCTGATCGTGCCGTTCACACCCTCGCAGGCCAGCAGCACCGTGCCCTTCACCGCGCCGGCCTCAGCAGCGGCCAGCAGGCGCTCGCGAAGCCCGGGCAGCGTCGCCGAGGCGAGGGGGGTGAAGCGGTAGAAGGCCGCCACCAGCACGCTCATCGCGCCAGTGCCGCTTCGCCCCGCACCTGCACACCGGCCGCCGCCAGCATCGCCCGGTCGGCCTCCACGGCGGGATTGGAGGTGGTGAGCAGGGTGTCGCCGTAGAAGATCGAATCGGCCCCCGCCAGCAGGCAGAGGATCTGGGCTTCGCGGTTGAGCTGCTCGCGACCGGCGCTGAGGCGCACCCGGCTGTGGGGCATGAGGATGCGGGCGGTGGCCACCATGCGCACCAGCTCCAGCGGATCCACCGGTGGCTGCTGCTCCAGGGGCGTGCCGCTCACCGCCACCAGCGCATTGATCGGCACGCTCTCGGGGTGAGGATCGAGGCTGGCCAGCACGCGCAGCAGCGAGGCCCGGTCGGCGCCGCTCTCGCCCAGGCCGATGATGCCGCCACAGCAGATCTGGATGCCGGCGGCGCGCACCCGTTCCAGGGTCTCGAGCCGGTCGTCGTAGGTGCGGGTGCTGATGATGCGGCCGTAGTGCTCGGGGCTCGTGTCGAGGTTGTGGTTGTAGGCGGTGAGCCCCGCCTCGGCCAGCCTTGCCGCCTGCGGACCGCTGAGCATGCCGGCGGTCACGCAGGCCTCCAGACCCAGCTCGCGCACGCCCCGCACCATCGCCAGCATCGCCTCGAAGGGAGCGCCGTCGCGGATGTCGCGCCAGGCCCAGCCCATGCAGAAGCGATGGGCCCCGGCCTCCCGGGCGGCCCGGGCCCGCTCCAGAACGGGCTCCACCTCCAGCTCCGGATGACCGTTCACATCGCTGCTGCTGTGCAGCGACTGGGGGCAGTAGGCGCAGTCCTCCTCACAGCCACCGGTGCGCACGCTCAGAAGCGAGGCGAGCTGCACGTGGTAGCCCGGGTTGGCGGCGCGGTGCACCTGCTGGGCCTGCCAGAGCAGATCCATCAGGGGCAGGCTGAGCAGCGCCTCGATCTCGGCCTGGCTCCAGTCGTGGCGGGTGATCATGGTGTGGTGTCGACGCCCCCGAAGCGGCGGTTGCGGCCCTGGAAATCCGTCAGGGCGCTCACCAGCGCCCCGGCGTCGAAATCGGGCCAGAGCACATCGGTGATGTGCAGCTCGGCGTAGGCCAGCTGCCAGAGGAGGAAGTTGCTGATCCGCTGTTCGCCGCTGGTGCGGATCAGCAGATCGGGATCGACCTCGCCGGCGGTGTGCAGCTCGGCACTGAAGCGCTGTTCATCGATCGCCTGCGGATCGAGGCTGCCGGCCGCCACCTGCTCGGCGAGGAGGCGGGCGGCACGCACCAGCTCGGCGCGGCCGCCGTAGTTGGTGCAGACATTGAACCGGATGCCGATGTTGGCGGCGGTGCGGCTGGTCGCCTCCGCGATCAGGGTCTGGAGGCCGGCCGGCAGCTGCTCCAGGTCGCCCAGGAAGCGGATCCGCACCTGCTCCCGCTCCAGAGCCTCGAGCTCCCGTTCCAGCACCCGCTCGAACAGGGCCATCAGAAAGCTCACCTCCTCACCGGGCCGGCTCCAGTTCTCGGTGGAGAAGGCATAGGCCGTGAGCGCGCCGATGCCCCAGTCGCTGCAGAGCCGCAGGGTGCGCTTGAGCGCCTCCACTCCGGCCCGGTGACCCATCACCCGGGGCAGCCCGCGGCTGCGGGCCCAGCGGCCGTTGCCGTCCATGATCACGGCCACATGGGCGGGCAGCCGCGCAGGATCGAGCTGCCGCGGCAGCGGCTGCTTCTGGGTGGGGGGAGTGGTCGCCAGAACGCGACTCATCCGCGGGGCTCCGGCGGTTCCTTCGCCACGCTACGACCCGTCGGCGCGCCGGCCGGCGCGGGCGAGAGGGCTGCGTTGAGCAGGTCGTGCAGACGGCTGCTGGTGATCGGCCGCTCCAGCCGCCCCTGGCGGGCCAGGGAGAGGGTGCCGGTCTCCTCCGAGACCACCACGCAGAGGCACTGGTCGTGCCGCTCGGTGAGGCCGAGAGCCGCCAGATGGCGCGTGCCGTAGCGGTTCAGGCCCTGCCGGGAGAGGGGCAGAATCACGCCGGCGGAGACCACCCGGTTGTTGCGCACCAGCACGGCCCCGTCGTGGAGCGGCGTGTCGGCGGCGAAGAGGTTGAGCAGCAGATCCACCGAGAGGCGGGCATCGAGGGGGATGCCGGGGTTCATGAAATCCTCCGGGCGCAGATCGCTGCCCAGATCGAGCACCACCAGGGCTCCGCGCCTGGCCTGGGACAGCCGGCCGGCCGCTTCCGTGAGCACGCTCACCGAGCCCGAGGCGATCGTCTCGCGGCCACGGTCGGAGAGGATCCCCAGGATGCGTCCGGTGCCCAGCCGTTCCATCAGCCGGCGCAGATCCCCCTGCCAGAGAATCGCCAGAGCCAGGCTGCAGGCCAGCACGAGGGCATCGACCAGCTTGCTGGTGAGGGGCAGCGGCAGATAGCGCTGCAGAAACCAGGCGAGCGCCACCAGGAAGAGGTAGCCACGCAGCAGCCAGAGGGTGCGCTGTTCGCTGATGCGACCCAGCAGGAGCTTGCCGATCAGGGCGGCGGAGACCAGATCCGCGAGCAGCAGCACAAGATCGCTGGATGGCAGCGGAAACACGGCCAACGGGAGGCTCGGAAGGGGCTTTGGGGCCGCGGGGGGGCCGGTGACCACGCCGCGACTCCGCTGTGCCTCAGGTTACCGATCGCAGCCGGGCCGGCAGCAGGTCGTAGCGCAGTAGGTCTTCCGGCTGCTCGCGGCGCTGCACCAGCTCGGCTTGGCCGCCGCCCACCAGCACGGTGGCAGGCCTGGGGATGCGGTTGTAGTTCGAGCCCATCGAGGCGTTGTAGGCCCCGGTGGCGAACACCACCAGCAGGCCACCGCTCGCCGCCGGGGGCAGGGGGGCATCGTGCAGCAGCACATCGCCGGATTCGCAATGCTTGCCCGCCACGGTCACCGGCGCTCCGGGGGGCGCCAGGGGCCGGTCGGCCAGCACCGCTGAATAGCGCGACTGATAGGTGATCGGACGCGGGTTGTCGCTCATGCCGCCATCCACCGAGAGGTAGGTGCGGAGGCCGGGGATCTCCTTGCGGCTGCCGATCCGGTAGAGGGTGAGACCTGCCGTGGCCACCAGGGAGCGGCCGGGCTCGCAGAGCAGCCGCGGCAGCTCCAGGCTCCGCTCCCGGCAGGCCCGGACCACCGCCTCGGCCACGGTGGCCACCCAGGCCTCGATCGTGGGGGGATCGTCGGTCTCGATGTAGCGGATGCCGAGCCCGCCTCCCACATTGAGATCCTGGCAGGGGTGGCCGAGCGAGCGGGCCAGGGCCAGGGCATCGGCCATCACCGCGGCCAGGTCGCGGTGGGGTTCGAGCTCGAAGATCTGCGAGCCGATATGGGCATGCAGGCCGTCCACAAGGGCCCAGGGGCAGCCCGCCAGGTCGCGCAGAAGTGCTTCGAGCTGGTCGGGATCGAAACCGAACTTGCTGTCGAGATGGCCGGTGCGGATGTAATCGTGCGTGTGGCACTCGATCCCCGGCGTGAAGCGCACCAGCAGCCGCGCCGGCCGCGGCCGGTCTGGAGCCAGGCGACGGAGCAGCTCAAGGTCGTGCCAGTTGTCGAGCACCACGGTCACCCCGTGTTCCAGGGCCAGCGCGATCTCAGGCTCGGATTTGTTGTTGCCGTGCAGCACGATCCGCTCCGCCGGCATGCCGCCCTGCAGCGCCGTGAGCAGCTCCCCCGCCGAAACGGCATCAAGACCGAGACCCTCACCGGCCACCAGGGCGGCAAGGGCCAGCGAACTGTTGGCCTTGGAGGCGTAGAGCGCCAGGGAGGGGCCGGGGTAGTGCCGCTTCAGAGCATCCCGGTAGGCCCGGCAGGTGGCCCGCAGGGTGATTTCATCGAGCACATAGAGCGGCGTGCCGTGGATGGCGGCGAGCTCCTCCAGCCGGCAGCCGCCCACCATGAGCTGTCCGTCGGCCGC
>Ga0172376_10007367_pt1 | contig 11722 bp, 9 predicted proteins | sample Lak35m_FD_121114 | JGI IMG/M metagenome (GOLD analysis project Ga0172376, IMG submission 121114) | Freshwater microbial communities from Kabuno Bay, South-Kivu, Congo - kab_092012_35m | ecosystem: Environmental > Aquatic > Freshwater > Lake | place: Democratic Republic of the Congo: South-Kivu...
AAGCGGAGGCGCTGCCGGTTTATCGCGAGTTGGCGCCGTTGATCTCGAAGGTGCAGTTGCCGCCAGTCATTGCGGACTTACCCATGCTCGGCCCCCGGCTGCAAGAGATCCTTGCGCAAGTGGCCAAGGACCCGAGCGCGATCGACACCGCCATTCGCAATTTCCTCAGTCAGTCGTCCGGTGAGATGGCGGCGCTGATCGGCGGCGTGGGTCGCAATCTCGTCAAGCTTGTGATCGCGATGGTGTCGTTGTTCTTCATGTACCGCGACGGCGAATACTTTGCCTCGCAAGTCGAGCGGGTGTTACAGCAATTTTTCGGCGAGGCGCGAATCGCCCACTACCTCGAGGCCATTGGCAATACCGTCAAGGCCGTTGTGTATGGCATCGTGCTTGCGGCGCTCGCGCAGGGGACGCTTGCGGGGCTCGGCTACTGGGCCGCCGGTTTGCCGGCGCCGGTGCTACTGGCGTTGCTGACTTTTCTCGTTGGTCTAGTGCCGTTCATCGTGCCGTTCATGTGGGGCAGCGCGAGCGTATGGTTGTATTTGACCGGCGAAACGACGGCTGCCATTGGCCTGGCCTTGTGGGGGCTCACCGCCGTCAGTTGGATCGACAATATCGTCCGTCCGCTCGTCATCAGCGGCGCAACGCGTATTCCGTTCCTGCTCGTGCTGTTTGGCGTGTTGGGGGGTCTTGCGGCCTTCGGTCTCGTCGGCTTGTTCATTGGTCCGGTGATTCTTGCGGTGCTGATGGCCATTTGGCGCGAGTGGTTGGCTGAACAACGTTCGCAGAAGGAGTAATCAATGGCCTCGATTCTTAGGCGCACTACCTTCATCGTTGCCGACGCGCAGCGATCTGCCTCGTTTTACGAGAGCGTGTTCGGCTGGACGCGGTTCTACGATCACTCCCTGACAGCCAAGGCAGGGTTCCCGCCTGTGGGTCCGCGCGACGAGCCGGTGAAGCTCGTGCTGCTCAAAGCACAGGATCCGCAAATCGGCATGATTGGGTTCCTGCAATATCTGGACGCCCCCTTCGACACGGCCCGGGTCGTTGAGCGCACCAAGGTGCGTATGGGCGAGTCCATATTGGTCGTGCAGACGGACGATGTGCGTGGCGTGCATGAGCGTGCCGTCGCGGCGGGGGCCACGATCTCGATGCCACCGACCGATTGGTCTGTGCCATCACACGATGGCAAATCGGTCATCCACCTGCGGTCGATGTCGATGTTCGATCTCGACGGTATCTACTCAGAGATCAACCAGCACCTGTAGTTCGCGCATCGTGGCGATCATCCGGATCGGGTCATCGTCCATCAGCAGCATGTCGCGGACGCCGTCACGCAGGAAACCTTCCTGTTGTACGTGGTCGATGAAGCGACCGAGACCTGAATAAAAGCCTGCGACATCGAGCAAGCCGCAGGGTTTGCGATGCAAGCCGAGGTGCGACCATGTCCACACCTCGAAAAGTTCTTCCAGAGTGCCGACCCCGCCTGGCAAGGCGATGAACCCATCTGACAGATCGGCCATCAGCGCCTTGCGCTCGTGCATGGAGTTCACGACGCGCAGATCCGCAAGGCCGTGATGAGCGACTTCTCGCGCCACGAGGGTTTGAGGAATCACGCCGATGACTTCACCGCCTTCGGCGAGCGCCGCATCCGCCACCGCGCCCATCAAACCGATCGAGGCGCCGCCATAAACGAGACCTAATCCGGCCTGCGCGATGCAGCGACCGAGCACCGCCGCGGCTTCTGCATACCGCGGGTCGTGACCGGTGTTGGCACCGCAAAATACGCAAAGACGCTTCACCACCCCATCCCGTAGTAGGTGATGGTGCGCCGAACGTTATCGCGCACGATGCCGTTGAAGCCGCGTAGATGCTGGAATCGACCTTGCAGCGCGGCAGCGACACGATCCGGAATTTGCTCGAGGGGCGTACCGGTATCGAGCTGGCGTTTGGTTTCGCTCATCAAGGCTTCAAGGTACTCGCGCCGCTCCGTGAGACGCGATTTCGGTGCGAGCGGGATGCCGTGGCCGCCGACGTACTCGGCGAAATCCCAACTTTCGAGTTCACGCAGGCTGCTAACCCAGTTGTGCAGCGAGTAGTCGGCGATGAATGGCAGCGGCATGCCCCCTGCCGTACCGAGATCGACGATGAAGGGTACGTTGACGTGATCAGGCGTCATGACGATGAGGCAGTCGCCGTGATTCACGCCGAGCCAGCGCAGTTGCAAGGTGCGCTCGCCGAGAGTCAGCTGATAGCGATCCCCGGCGAAAGTCTGATCGGGCATGACGATGTCCGGCTCAGGTAAATCCTTGAAGTGTGCGAGACAGCGCTCGTGACTGATGAAGCGCGCGCCCTCGTCTTTGAAGATCTTGCCGCCCCGCACATGATCCCAGTGCTGATGGCTGTAGACGACGTACTTCACCGGCAGCGCCGTGCGCTGACGAATTTCTTCGCGCAGTACTTTGGCGGCTTCGGGGTCGATCGGGTCGGTGACGATCACGCCCTCGCGCGTAATCAAGAAGACGTTGCGCAGGCCCTTATGACGGAAAGTGAAGTATCCCGGACCGATTTCCGTCACCTCGTGACCTTGCACCGGTGCAGGCAGTGGCGTCTGCGCGGTGGCCGTCGCCATGAGTGCGGCAAGCAGCACACTGCCGAGCCATCGCTTCGCCAATGATCGAGTCGTGAACAGCCGCATGGCGTCAGCTCTTGCGATCGAGCTGCGGCAGCAGCACGTCGGCCCACTCACGCATATCGTCGGGCAGTTTGACGAACGGCACGCGCGGATACAGACGCGAAGCTTCGACTGACATGTCGTACTGAGGGTCCCAGCGCGGCGCGCCGAAAGTCATTGGCACCCGGGTGCGCGCCATCTTCGATTGCAACGGATAGCTGAAATGGGCGTGGTACGCGTGACGCCACATACCTTCCGAGCGGAACAACTCCAGCACGCGTCCGTTGACCATGGCCGGATCGATGTACGGTTCGCGGCGGATGATGCCGCGACGCGTTCGGTCGTACCATGGCCAGAACAAGCCTTGATCGCGCATCAGGTGCCAGGCTTCCAACAGGTGCCCGCCGTACCAGACGGGTTTGATGTCCGGCGTGTAGTTCGCGAGCAGATCCTTGCGAAGTTTGTTGTCGAGCAGCAAGACGTCGGTCATCACCACGTGTTTGATGCGCTCCGGTGCCTGCACTGCGAGCTCAAGCCCGACGAGGCCGCCGCCCCAAGTGCCGACGAAGTCTGCTTCCTTGATGCCGAGGGAGTCGAGCGCTGCGAGTACGACCTTCGCGTAGGCCGCTACAGTCACCTTGCCGCGCGGTAGGGTGTTGTCCGACTCCCCGTGTCCAGGAAGGTTGATCGCGATTACCGGACGTCGCCCGATGAAGCCGAGGGCCAAATGGTGGATTACCTCAGACGATCCTGCCGCATCGTGCTGGATGAGCACCGGACGCCCACTGCCTTCGTGGTTGCGTCGAATGCGTAACTGGCCACCGGGAACGTCCACATAGTCCTGCCACATTCGGCAGGGCAGTGGCGCAGGACGCGCCGGCTTGATGGCACGTGGTGGCATGTGCTGACGGATGAAGTCTCGGCACAGGTTCAAGGTGGCATCCGGTGTGCCGCCGGCCTGCACGGTGACATTTGCCGAGGCGTGCGTGACCCGCGCAAGGTGCATCGCGAGTACGTCGCTGTCGGCGGCGGTGACGAGCATCGGCACACTGACGTTGCGCAAGGCGAGATCCGAGCGCATTTCGAACGCGGCTCTATAGCCCACGCGGTAATGATCGCCCGAGCGCATGAAGTCGAGCAGCGCTGCCTGCAGACCCTCGGGCGAGGGCACGTCGAAGTCGAGTCTCGCAGCCAGGGATTTTCGGTACCACGGGAAGAAGATGGTCTGTTCGCGCAGGCGCGCCCACAACCACGCCAGATGCGAGCCGTCCCACTTCGGTTCGAGTTTCGGCAGGTAGTGATCGACGATGTCGAGACGCTCTTGCTCGGTCAGCAGCACGTAGCCGTTGGCCGCCGCGCAGACGATGCGTTCCGGATAGGCGGCGGCAATCGCCCCCGAAATCATCGCGCCCGTATGAAATCCGTACACGGCGGCGCGGTCCACGCCGATGGCATCCATGAACTCGATGGCGGCGTCCGCGAAATCCGACATCTGCGCCGACTCCACGCCGAGCGGATCGGACAGACCGAAGCCCGGCGAGTCAGGTGCGATGCAGGTGAAATGGTCCTTCCATCGCTCCATCGTCGCGAGCATGTCGCGGGAGGACAGTGGCGATTGATGGAAGCAGATCACTACGGGTCCCGAGCCGACTCGGCGGTAGTGAACCTGTCGTGGACCCCATCGCCCCGTGGTGATCGATGCGAAATGTCGGGTGATCCTGGACGTGCTCATGCGAGACTCTCGACGCAGTTGACTGGCCTAGACGTTACCACTTGAACATGTCCCCATCGAACGGTTCCACGAGCGGCGTCCGAGCAGCGCTCTCTATCCCCGACTTCCGGCGATTCGTCCTCGGTCGCTTTTTCGCTACCTTGGCGTGGCAAATGCTTGGAGTGGCCGTCGGCTGGCAGGTGTACTCCATCACCCGCGATCCGCTCGATCTCGGTCTCGTCGGGCTCGCGCAGTTCCTGCCGTTCTTCGCGCTGGTGCTGCCTGGCGGTCAACTCGCCGATCGGGTCGATCGTCGTTTGGTGATCGTTACCGCGTACATCATCGAGGCGATCTGTGCGGTGGTGCTGTTGGCGTTCACGCTGTCAGGCAGCAGTAACGTGAAGTGGGTGTTCTTCGCCATGGCCTTGTTCGGCGCGGGCCGGGCATTGTGGATGCCCTCCGGACAGGCGATGACGGTGAACCTCGTTCCCGCCGAGGTGTTTCCTGCTGCCGTAGCCTTTAACTCTTCGCTGTTCGAGGCCGCGGTAATCGTGGGTCCTGCGGTGGGTGGGCTGCTCTACGCCTTCAGCGAGACGCAACTGCACACGAGTGGGGCGCTACTGGTCTACGCCGTGTGCCTCGCGCTGCTGTTGTTGGTGGTCGTGCTGATGTGGCGTGTGCGACCGGTACGCGCCAGTGGCGGGCAACGTCCCGTGTCAATGGGCGAGATGTTCGATGGCCTGCGCTTCGTGTTTTCGCGCAGACCGATCCTTGGTGCGATCTCGCTCGATCTGTTTGCGGTGTTGTTTGGTGGGGCGACCGCCCTGTTGCCCATGTTCGCCGCCGATATCTTGCATGTTGGGCCCGAGGGCCTCGGGGCGCTACGTACTGCGCCGGGCATCGGTGCGGGTGTGACGGCTTTGCTCTTGGCGCGTCGGCCGATTGCACGCCATGCCGGGCGATGGATGTTTGGCGGGGTGGCTGCGTTTGGTGTGGCCACCATCATCTTCGGCATGTCGACGTCGTTTTGGCTGTCGTTTGGCGCGCTCATCGTGGTGGGTGCGGGCGACATGGTCAGCGTGTTTGTCCGTCATCTGCTGATTCAGCTCGAGACGCCCGACGCCATTCGCGGGCGGGTTAGTGCCGTCAGTTCCATGTTCATCGGTGCCTCCAACGAGCTCGGCGAGTTCGAGTCCGGTTTGACGGCGGCGTGGTGGGGGCCGGTGCGCGCGGTGACCGTGGGCGGGGTCGCGTGTCTCGTCGTGGTCGGGGTGTACTTGAGAGTGTTTCCAGAGCTGCGCAAACTCGACCGCTTCCCGCAGCCTGTATGAATTTCCAGTAACCGAAACCTGTTGCAGGGAACCTCACGCACGGCGCCTGGGTCTGTGGCTTAGGGCCCGCATGGCATACTCAAGCCGTTGCCGGGGGAGACACGACATGCTGCCGCAATTGCTGCGTTCTGCTGCCTTGATGACTGTCGCATCGCTCGGCCTCGCCGGCTGTATGAGCGCGCGCATCCAGGAATCGCGCGAACTGCCGACGCAGATCGCCGCGGGTGAGTCGGTCGTGATCCTCGCCAAGCCGCAGATCGAGGGTGCTGCAGCCGATGCCGAATTCATGGACTGCGTCGGCAAGAGCCTCGGTTCAGGCGGCCAGGGCATCGCGGTGCACGACAACGATCGTTTCGTCGACAGCGTGTTTCCGTGGCTTGAGCCCGCGACAGCGCCGACACGTGCGGAAGGCGTGACGCAATTGCTGCTGCGGCCGGGCGTGAGTGACCGAATCGCCGCCACGGGTGTGCGGTATTTGATCTGGCTCGATGGGGCAACAAAGAAAACGGACGGCGGCGGCAGTCTGGCCTGTGGTGCGGCGCCCGGCGCGGCCGGTTGCATCGGCTTTGGCTGGTGGGAGAACGAGTCGGACTACGAGGCGACGATTTGGGATTTGAAGCAGGCGAAGTCCGCCGGCAGCGTCGAAACCAATGTGACCGGCACCTCGGCGATCATCGGTGCCGTGGTGCCGTTGCCGTTTATTGCGCGGGTCGAAGGCACGGCCTGCCGTCGACTGGCGGACCAGCTGCAGGTGTTTTTCAAGGGCGGTGCCGCGGCTCGCTGACGCGGATGGCGGAAGGGGAGATTGAACGCATGATGCGGCTACTTTCACTGACAATGTTGAGCTTCGCGCTGCTGGGGCTTGCCGGCTGTGAGACCACTGCGGGTGGGGGTTCGCCCTCAAGCGGCGGCGCCTCGGGCGGCGTCAGCACGGGAGGCGGATTCCCGGGCGGCGGGTTGCCCGGCGCTGGCTTGCCGGGCCCCTCGGGCACGGGTATGCCCGGCATGCCGGGTTTGCCGAGTCCCACGGCCGACTCGGGTCGCGCGACCACCGCAGGTTCGAGCAGCGGCGGTGAGACGGGCGGCGGCGAGACGGGCGGCGGCGAGACGGGCGGCGGCGAGACGGGTGGCGGCGAGGCCACGACGGCCGAGGAGCGTCGTGGCGTGCTCAGCGGGCGACTCGACAAGTCGCTCGGCGATTTCGACAAGACACTCGAGGAGGAACAGCGCCGCAGTGCCGAGGAGCGTGACGCGCGTGCGGCCTCGGGACGCGGTGCTCTGCCCGAGGATCGCGAGGGCGCGGGTGGCAGCGGCAGTCGTGGTGCGCGCGAGGGCGACTTGCGATCGGAGCGCACCGCGCAACAAGGTGCGAGCGGAAGCAAGGAAGCGCCCGGCGGCGACGCCCAGGATCGGGGCAGCGTCGCGGGCGGCAGTGGCAGCCCGGACCGTGGCATTCCCTCCGGCGAAGACGACGACATCGTCGCGCGGCGTCTGCGGCGCGCGGCCGAGCAGGAGACCGATCCTGAGTTGAAGGAAAAACTCTGGAAGGAATATGCCGACTACAAGCGCAACGTGCAGGGCAAGGGTTGAACGCATGCGTACGCTGATTCGCCTCGGTCTGATCGGTCTTGCGGTCAGTGCGCTGTCGGGCTGCGTGGTCAATGAAACGCGCCCCTTGCCGAAACTCGAAGCCGTGCAGGCGACGCAGCAGATCGCTGAAGCAGAGTTGCTCGATATCGGGATCCGCGAGTTCGATGCGGGCGTCCCGGAAGAATTGAAGGACAACACCGAGGCCCTCGACAAGCGCCGGATCTATCCCGAGGTTCGCAAGGCCGAGTCGCGGCTTCTCGCCGTCCGTCTGCGCACCACGCTCGAAGCTTCGGGGCAGTGGGGTGCGGTGCGCGTCGTCCCGGAGAGCGTCAAGTACGTCGACCTGCTCGTTACGGCGCGCATCCTCGAGTCCACCGGTCAGGATTTGTCGCTCGCCGTGACGGCGAAAGATTCCTCGGGTCGCGTATGGATCAACGACAAGACCTACTCCGGTGATGCCGATCTCGGCTCGTACAAGACCGATGCGGCGCTGCGCGCGCGTGATGCATTCCAGAATGTGTACTCATCGATCGCCAACGATCTGCTGGCGGCGCGCGAGCGGCTCTCGGCTGCGGAGCGACGCGAGCTGCGACAGGTGGCGCAGTTGCAGTTCGCTCGCGATCTCGACCCGAAGTCCTTCGGCGGCTATCTGCAAAAAGATTCCGCCGGGCTGGAGCGCATCGCGCGCCTACCGGCCGCCGACGACCCTGCGCTCACGCGTATCGAAAAGATCCGTGACCGTGACATGACGGTCATCGACACGCTCGATGGCTTCAACACTGGCTTTTCCGAGCAACTGTTCGACTCTTACGGCGCGTTCCGTCGCACGAGCTACGATGCCATCGAAAAGGAAGATCGCGCTCGCTCTCAGGCCACCACGCGCACCGTACTCGGCGCTGCGGCTGTGCTCGCCAGTATTTTCGTCAGCAGCCAATGCAGCGGCACGAACTACGACTGCCAACGCATCGAAGATGCGGTTCGGACTGCCGGTGCGATCGGCGGTACGGCGGCGGTCCTCTCCGGTATCCAAAAGTACTCCGATGCCAAGAACGCAGCTCAAGAGGTCAAGGAATTGGCCACCAGCTTCGAGAACGAGGCTGCTGCGCAGGTCGTCGAGGTTGAGGGTCGCTCGCTGAAACTGACCGGCACCGCCGAGGAGCAGTACCGGGAGTGGCGCCGGCTGCTCGCGCAGATCTACCGCGAAGAGCGGGTGCCTGAGCCCGCCGCGCCTGCGACTAACAAGCCTTGAGATCACGTGACGGAATTCGCGAAAGGTCAACGGCTCTGCGCGCGCTTTCTGCTGATCGAGGTGCTCGGGCAAGGCACCTGGGGTCCGATCTGGCGAGCGATTGACGAGCAGCGCTCGCTGCAGATCGCCCTGAAGGTGTTGCCACTGCCGAGCGCCGACGAGGCAACGGTGTGGTCGCTCATGCAGCACGAGCATGCCGCGACGCAACGGCTGGAGCATCCCGGCGTTTTGCGCGTCGAGCCGCCGGTACGCGACGCTACCGCGCTCGTGCTGCCGATGCCGCTCGCGGCCGGCGACGCACGCGCCTTGCGCGGCAAGTCTTGGACGCAATCGATCGTCGTGTTGCGTGAGGTGGCAGACGCTCTCTGGTATGCGCATTCACGCGGTGTCATTCACCGCGATCTCAAGCCTGGCAATGTACTCATCGATTTTGATGGCCGCGCGCGCCTGGCCGATTTCGCCGTAGCGTCGCTCGATGGTCAATCGCCTCCGCAAGCCCTGTTCTCCAAGTTTTCGGCGAGCCCCGCATTGCAGCGGGGCGCATCGCCATCGGTCAGTGATGATGTGTATGGTTTCGGCGCGTTGGCGTACGAAGTGCTGTCGGGCTATCCGCCAAATTTCCCGGATGGTGGCGGCAGTACGACGACGCGTCTGACGACGATACCCCAGCAGGCGACGCCGATTCCCGAGGCGCTCACTGAGCTGGTCCTGCGCGCACTTGAGCCGGATCCCAGTCGACGACCGCGCGACATGGGCGAGGTGTTGCGCACGGTCACGGCACTCGAGACGAGTCGGTTCGAGCCGGTGACGGTCGCCCGCATCGTACCTCTTGAGGTGGCCACCGCGGAGCGGGAAGAGTCAGCGCCACGGCAACGCTCGTGGCTCACCTGGGCGGGTGTGATCGCACTCGGCGCATCCTTGCTTGGCGTGTTTATGGTGTTGCCGCGTTTCGCTGGCACGCCTTCGGTGGCGCCGATCAATGCTGCGCCGACTCCCGTGACGACAACGCCCGCGGCGGTCTCTGAGCGCGAGCGACAACAGGCCGCCTACGAGGAAGCACTGGCGCGTTTCACGAGCGAGTTCGCCACGCTCGACGGGCAAGGCGCGGGGGTGTGGGGTGGATCGACGTTTGCTGCGGCCCGATCGTTGTCGGAGCTTGCCGCCGCGGCGGCGGCCGACGGCGATTATGTATTGGCAGTCGACCGCATCACCGTCGCCGTCCAAAGACTGGATCGCGTCGGGGCGGATCGCCCGGCAGCGCTCGAGCGGGAATTGAGCAAAGGCGAGACCGCGCTCGATGGCGGCCAGATCGAGGTCGCCCGTCAGGCCTTTGAGCTCGCCCGACTCATCGAACCTGAAAATGCCCGGGTGGGCATCGGCCTTGCGCGAGTGGCAGGGCTCGGGCCGGTGCTGCCGGCGTTTGTCGAGGCCGAGACGGCGGCGTTGTCGCAGGATCATCTGCTGGCTCTAACCCGTTACGAGGAAGTACTGCGGGCTGATCCGCGTAATGCCGGCGCCAGAGAAGGTGCGACGCGTGCACGGACTGCGCTGGGGTCAGATCGGTACGCTCGCGAAATCGGTGAAGCGCTCGCGAAGTTGCGAGCCGGGCGCGATGCGGAGGCGAAGGCGGCCATTGATCGAGCGCGAGCATTGCGGCCGGGTGCGGTGGAAATCGGCACGGTGAGTGCGCAGTTGTTGGCGGCGGGAGAGCGGCAGAACCTTGAAGCGGTGCGGGCGCAAATCGCCGAACTCGAGTCAGGCGAGCGTTGGGCGCAGGCCTTGGCGGCTTACGATGCCTTGCTCGCCCGTGACTCGACCATTCAGTTTGCCCGCGCGGGTCGCGCATCTGTCGCGCCGCGTGCGGAACTTGCGCGGCGCCTTGATCAACTGCTCAACAATCCGACACGCTTGTCGGCACCGGAGGTTCGCCGAGAAGCGGATCGACTGTTGTTTGAGGCGGGCAAAGTTCAGGCTGCTGCGCCGGTGCTCGAGTCGCAGACCGCGCGGCTGCGCGAGACTTTGCGCCTGTACGATCAGCCGGTGGCACTCGTGTTGCAGTCCGATGGTCTGACTCGAGTCACGTTGCAGCGTGTGGGTGGCCTGGGCAGTTTTACCCGTAAAGATCTGAGTCTCAAACCGGGTCGCTACGTATTGACCGGTGACCGCCCGGGGTTTCGCGATGCCCGGCGTGAGTTCACGGTGCTGCCCGGGTCGACGGGTCTCGTCGTCGACGTGCGGTGTACGGAGAGCATCTCGTGACGCCTTTCGTTTTGCGCATTGAGGAGCCGAGTGGCCCCCGCGAGTTGTCGCTGCCGTGCAGCATCGGCGGTGACCGCGACAACGTGTTGCAGGTCCCCGGCACGATCAGCGGTGAGCGTGCGGAACTGTTGCTGCAGGGGGGCGAGTTCGGCGTGCGCGCTGCGGGGGTCGCCCCGGTGCGCGTGAATGGTGTTCCGCTCGATGCGGGCGAGTTCCGTACGCTGCAAGTTCAGGATGTGTGCAGCCTCGGCAGTGCACGGCTGATCGTCGAGTCGCTGCAGCCTGATGTCGCGATGTTGTCAGTCCGACATCTTGCGAGCAACGCGACGCTGGAGCCGATTCGTACCGCGACCGACTCGGGCACCGACGGCTTGGGTGATGATGAGCGCATCGTCGCTGCGATCGTCGATGCTGAGGCGGAGCCGCGGGTTGCACCGACCACGGGTTCGCGCTGGCCGATGCCGCGACGTACGAGTTGGCTGATCGGCGGTGTCGTGCTGGTGTTGCTGCTCGGCCTTGCGGTGCTGGCCTCGAGGCTGCAGCCCGTCACGCTCGTGGTGCAACCCGCCGAGGCCACCGTATCGGTCAGCGGATTCGGTTGGCGGGCATCGAATACTTTGATGATGTTGCCGGGTGAGCGCCGCGTGACGGCCAGCTTGAAGGGCTATGCGGCGCTGCAGCGGACCGTGACGGTCCGCGAGGATCAGCCGCTGGAGTTGTCGTTGCGGCTCGTGCCGCTGCCTGGAGTCCTCGAAATCGATACGGGCGGTGTCATCGCCCGCGTGTTCGTCGATGGCGCGGAACTCGGCAAGACCAGTGACGATATCAAGCTTGCAGAGGGTGAACGCACACTGACGCTGCGCGCCGATCGACATCTCGATGTCATTCAGCGCGTCAAGGTGACTGGC